>ENA-OQHY01000082-OQHY01000082.1-human-gut-metagenome-genome-assembly--contig:-NODE-82-length-50539-cov-3.817107_pt1 | contig 50539 bp, 65 predicted proteins | sample MGYA00242570_ERZ504733 | MGnify/ENA primary metagenome ERZ504733 (study PRJEB26092, sample SAMD00036219) | human gut metagenome | host: Homo sapiens | study: EMG produced TPA metagenomics assembly of... | reverse complement strand
GAAGGTCCTATGAAGTTTGTGGGACATCTGGATACCATGCGTTATTTCCAGAAAGCACTTCGTCGTGCAGAGCTTCCGGTAGCGTTTTCCGGTGGATACAGCCCGCATATGATCATGTCTTTTGCGGTTCCACTTGGAGTGGGGATGGAGAGTCTCGGAGATTATTTTGACCTGGAAATGGCAGAAGATATGCCTACTGCAGAGATCGCAGCCCGTCTGGAGGAACAGATGGCAGAGGGGATGCATATCGTTAGCGTCCGCAAGGTAGAGGATGGAAAAGCGGGTAAAGCGATGGCACTGGTGGCAGCAGCAGATTATCTTGTGGAGTTCCGTCCGGGCAAAGAGCCTTCTATTGACTGGAAAAGCCGTGTGAAAGAATTTCTGGCACAGCCGGAGATCAAAGTGACCAAGCAGACCAAGCGCAGCGAAAAGGAGATCGATCTTCGTCCGAATATCTATAAAATGGAAGTAAGAGAGAATGGGTTCTTTTATATGCTGGCATCTGCAAGCTCTAATTATACGAAGCCGGAGATGGTAACAAACACCTTTTTCCACTGGATTGGAGAAGAACTTCCGGAATTTGCCTTCACAGTGAAACGTCTGGAAATGTATGCCGATAAAGGAGAAAATGCAAGCCCACGTTTTGTGACTCTGGAATCATTAGGTGAGGAAATTGAGTAAACTGATCATAACAAGAATGGAGATCCATGGTGTGCCCTGTACAGTAGCGGCCCTTTCAGAGGAGGAACGGATCGTTGAGATCCGACTGGAATCCGATCAGGAAAAATCCATTCTTGGAAATATATACACCGGACAGGTCGAAAATATCGCATCCAATATCCAGGCGGCTTTTGTGCAGATCGAGCCTGGAAAGAGATGCTACTATTCTCTTGCAGAGGCACAGAGAGCTGTTTTTTCCGCAGGAAGAAAAGGAAACGGACCATTGCGGCCTGGAGATGAGCTCCTGGTACAGGTGAGCAGGGATGCCATGAAGGGAAAACTTCCGGCACTGACATCCAATCTGAATTTTACGGGAAGATATCTTGTTCTCACTACAGGAGATAAAAAGTTTGGTCTGTCTTCCAAGCTGGCACTGGAAGATCGCCATCGCCTCAGCGGATGGCTGAAAGAGGAAGCAGAGCGTCCGGATAAGGAATTCGGTATCATTGTCCGGACCAATGCCGCAGACGCTTCCAAAGAAGAGATCCTGAAGGAACTGGAGTGCTGAAGGGCCGCTACCATAAAGCCGTAGTTCAGGGACGGAACCGTACCTGTTTCAGTCTTGTACTGGAGACAGAACCATTTTATGTGGCGGCTGTAAGAGATGCTTATGGCCGTGACCTGGATGAGATCATTACCGACGTGCCGGAAATCGGGGAAATGATCCGGGGATATCTGGAAGAGATCAGCCCGGAGCTTAAAGAAAAGCTTCGTTTTTATCAGGACAAACTTCTTCCGCTTTATAAGCTGTATCGCGTGGAAACCGCACTGGATGCGATCCAGAAAGAAAAGGTATGGCTGAACAGCGGCGGATTTCTGGTGATCCAGCAGACGGAGGCCTTTGTATCCATTGATGTAAACAGTGGAAAATATACCGGAAAGAAGAAAATGGAAGAAACCTTTCGCAAGATCAATCTGGAAGCGGCTGCGGAGATCGGCCGGCAGTTACGGCTGCGTAATCTTTCAGGTATTATCCTGATCGATTTTATCAACATGGAAAATCCGGATCACAGAGATGAACTCTTTCATGTTTTACAGAAGCTCCTCAGAAAAGATCCGATAAAGAGCAGGGCCATTGATATCACACCATTGCATATCCTGGAAATGACCAGAAAGAAAGTAAGACGTCCGGTGATCGAAGACATTCGGGAACTCATAAAAAAATAATAAAAATGTCAAAAAAACTATTGACATAACAGCATGTCACTGTTATGATAATCGAGTATGCCGCACAAAGAGGTTAAAGAGCTTCGGTTTCAGAACAGAAGCCACCGAATTTGGCGAGTAAATAATTAGGAGGTGCCACAGATGTACGCAATTATTGCAACAGGTGGTAAACAGTACAAGGTTGCCGAGGGTGACGTAATTAAAGTTGAAAAGCTCGGTGTAGAAGCTGGTGAAACCGTAACATTTGACAACGTGATCGCAGTCAGCAATGACGGATTAAAGGTTGGCGAGGATGTAAAAGATGCCAGTGTTACCGCTTCTGTAGTTGAAAACGGTAAGAATCGCAAGGTCATCGTTTACAAATACAAACGCAAAACTGGATATCACAAGAAAAACGGACACAGACAGCAGTACACCAAAGTTAAGATCGAAAAGATTAACGGTTAATCTGGTGTCATCATGATTACAATTAAAGTCAGAAAGAAAAACGGATCTTACGAAGAATTTATTTCGAAGGGACATGCCGGTTATGCAGAAGCCGGACAGGATATTGTCTGTGCTGCGGTATCTGCACTGATCATTACCACGGTGAATTCTCTTGAGAAATTCACAGATGATAAATTTGATGTGCAGGAAGAGGATGGATTTGTTTCCATTCATTTCAGAAATGATCTTTCTGAACGGGGGATGCTCCTTATGGATTCCTTACTTCTCGGTCTGACGGAAATTGCTGGTAGTTATAACAATCGATATTTGACAGTAAAAGTCAAGGAGGTGTAACAACAATGATGAAGATGAACCTTCAGTTATTCGCACATAAAAAGGGAGTTGGTTCTACAAAGAACGGTCGTGATTCCGAGTCTAAGAGATTAGGTGCGAAAAGAGCAGACGGACAGTTTGTAAAAGCCGGAAACATTCTTTACAGACAGCGCGGAACCAAGATTCACCCAGGTGAAAACGTAGGCTGCGGTAAAGACTATACTTTATTTGCACTTACAGACGGAGTCGTAAGATTCACAAGAAAAGGGTCGCGATAAGAAACAGGTTTCTATCGTTCCTGTAGACGCAGAGTAATGAAATAGGTAAAAGGCTTCAAATCGATCCGGTTTGGAGCCTTTTTTTGGAATAGAGGTGTAATATGTTTGCAGATAGAGCAAGGATCATTATCCGCTCCGGTAAAGGCGGCGACGGACATGTAAGCTTCCGACGTGAGCTGTATGTACCCAATGGCGGGCCGGATGGCGGCGATGGTGGCCGTGGCGGTGATGTGATTTTTGAGATCGACGAGGGTCAGAATACTCTCGGAGACTACAGACACAGAAGAAAATATAAAGCTGAGGATGGCCAGGAAGGCGGTAAAAAACGCTGCCATGGTGCAGACGGTAAAGATGTTGTCCTGAAGGTTCCGGAAGGAACGGTGATCATGGATGCGGAATCCGGCAAGGTCATCGCGGATATGTCCGGTGAGAATCGCAGACAGGTCGTATTAAAAGGCGGTCGTGGTGGAAAAGGCAATCAGCACTATGCAACAGCTACCATGCAGGTACCGAAATATGCCCAGCCTGGACAGCCGGCTCAGGAACTTGAGGTTCTCCTTGAACTTAAAGTGATCGCAGATGTCGGTCTGGTAGGATTTCCGAATGTTGGTAAATCTACTTTCCTTTCCCGTGTGACAAATGCACAGCCGAAGATCGCCAACTATCATTTTACAACATTGAGCCCTAATCTTGGAGTTGTAGATACTGATAACGGCGGCTTTGTTATCGCTGATATCCCGGGACTGATCGAGGGTGCATCAGAAGGTGTGGGACTTGGACATGAATTCCTCCGTCATATTGAGCGTACACGAGTTATCATCCACATTGTAGATGCCGCTTCCGTAGAAGGTCGTGATCCAGTGGAGGATATCCACAAGATCAATAAAGAACTGGAGGCCTACAATCCGGAAATTGCAGCAAGACCGCAGGTGATCGCAGCCAACAAGATTGACTGTATTTTTGATGATGGCGAAGAAAGCCCTATTGATCAACTGAAAGCAGAATTTGAGCCACAGGGTATTTCGGTTTATCCAATCTCAGCCGTTACCGGGCAGGGTGTCAGAGAACTCCTTTTCCATGTGAAAGAGCTTCTGGATAAGAGCCCGATGAAACCGGTAGTGTTTGAACAGGAATTCTTCCCGGAAGATGTTCTTGTAAATGAAAATCTTCCGTTTACTGTGGAGCGCAGCGAGGAAGATCCGGAAGTATTCCTTGTGGAAGGTCCTAAGATTGAAAAAATGCTTGGCTATACAAATCTGGATTCTGAGAAGGGATTTGCCTTCTTCCAGAAATTCCTGAAAGAGGGCGGTATCCTGGAGGAACTGGAAAAAGCCGGTATCCAGGAAGGCGATACGGTTCGTATGTATGGCTTTGATTTTGATTATTATAAATAAGAGGTATGACAATGACAAGTAAGCAGAGAGCATATTTAAAAGGCCTTGCCATGACAATGGATCCGATCCTTCAGCTTGGCAAGGGTGGTCTTACTCCTGAAAATACCGCTGCTGTTGAGGAAGCTCTTGCAGCAAGAGAGCTGATCAAGATCAGCGTTCTTCAGAACTGTCTGGAGGATCCCCGTGAAATGGCGCAGGTTCTTGCAGAGAGAACAAGATCTCAGGTAGTACAGGTGATCGGTAAAAAGATCGTTCTCTACAGAGAAGGTAAAAAGGACAAGAAAAAAATCATTCTTCCGTAATCTCGGGAGGTTATAAATGAGCAAAGCAACAAAAAAAATAGGAATCATGGGTGGTACTTTTGATCCCATTCATATGGGGCATTTGATCCTGGGAGAAAAAGCCTATGAACAGCTTGAGCTTGATAAAGTTTTGTTCATGCCCTGCGGAAATCCACCTCATAAACGGAACCGTAAGGGCAGAGCGACTGATGAACAGCGTGCGGAAATGGTCCGTCTTGCCATAGAGGATAATCCTCACTTTGAGCTGTCTCTGATCGAGATGCATGAGGAAGGCTATACGTATACTTACCGGACTCTGGAACAGCTGAATAAAGCGAATCCGGACACAGAGTATTATTTTATCATCGGTGCAGATTCGCTTTTTAATTTTGATACCTGGATGGAACCGGAACGCATTTGTCAGGAAGCAGTACTGGTAGTGGCAACCAGAGATCATACTCCATTGAAGGAACTTGATCAGCAGATGCAACTTCTGTCACAGAAGTATAACGGGAATTTTATTCGACTGGATACCATGAATATTGATGTTTCCAGTGAGCTGCTCCGTTCCTGGCATGAAAGCGGCAGAGTCTCCGCTATTATGTTCCCAAGCCTGTGATTTCCTATATTGAGAAAAACGATATCTATAAAGGAAATGATTCAGATGGGAAAATATGATTTTATCAAGATAAAAAAGAAACTTTCCAAATATCTGGATGAGGCTAGATTTGAGCATACAATGGGGGTTATGTACACTTGTGCTGCGCTTGCCATGGTTTATGATTATGATCTGGAGGATGCACAGGCTGCAGGACTTCTTCATGACAGTGCAAAGTGTATTCCTAATAAAAAGAAACTGAAGCTGTGCAGCCAGCATGATATTCCGGTATCAGATTTTGAAAAGGATCATCCGTTTCTTCTTCATGCCAAACTGGGGGCTTATGTGGCCAGCAGTAAATATGATATTAAAGACGAAGAGATCCTGACAGCGATCACTTATCATACAACAGGAAGACCGGGAATGAGCCTTCTTGAGAAGATCGTATATATTTCAGACTATATTGAACCAATGCGTGACAAAGCTCCGAATCTTGCGAAGGTGCGAAAGATTGCTTTTGAAGATCTGGATGAGTGTATGTATGAGATTTTAAAGGATACACTGGAATATCTGGAGGAAAATCCCAAGGAAATCGACAGTACGACCAGGGATGCTTATGTTTATTATAAAGAACTCCATGACAGAAAAATGCAGGATGCAGCTAACAGACAGGAGGATTAAAATTCTATGAGTATCGAAAAAGAGATGGTCCGGATCGCCTGCAAGGCACTGGATGATAAAAAAGCAAAGGATATCAAGATCATTGATATCCATGAGGTTTCCGTGATCGCAGATTATTTTGTGATCGCAAGTGCTTCCAACCAGAATCAGGTACAGGCAATGGTTGACAATGCAGATGAAATGCTTGGCCGTGCCGGATATGAAGCAAAACAGATCGAGGGAACCAGAAACTCCAGCTGGGTCCTCATGGATTACGGTGATATGATCATCCATATCTTTGATGAGGAAAACAGACTTTTCTACGATCTTGAGAGGATCTGGAGAGACGGCAAGATTCTTGATGCGGAAGAATTTCTTGGTGAGAATGAGTAAAATTTGTTATATTAGTTTACTGTAAAAATATTATGTGAACTAAATAAGAAGAAATCAAAAAGCAGAAGTTTTCTGCTGAAAAAGAAAAGAGAGATATCTTTGTGGGGCTGTACAGCTACCTTAAAGATATCTCTCTTTTTAAATCACATTACATTGGGTGGGATCTGTTGTTTATATTTTTATGAAAAGAAACGAAATACACCAAATACTTTGCCGAGGATCTGCAGATTACCGGTGATGATGATCGGTTCCATATTGTCGTTCTCCGGCTGAAGTCGATAATAACCATTTTCTTTGTAGAAAGTCTTAACTGTTGCAGAATCATCGATCAGAGCAACTACCATGTCGCCGTTTTCTGCTGTTGCCTGCTGCTTTACAAGAACCTGATCTCCATCAAAAATACCTGCATTGATCATACTGTCACCTTTGACAGTCAGCATGAAACTTTGTTCATTGGGCATATATTCAGCGGGATCGGAAAGTAAGCATCGATATTTTCCACTGCCAGGATCGGCTGTCCGGCAGCAACAGTGCCTACAAGAGGAACATTGACAACCTCGCGGCGGACCAGATTGAAATTATCATCAATGATCTCGATCGCACGGGGCTTGGTGGCATCTCTGCGGATATATCCGTTTTTTTCCAGAGCTTCCAGATGGGAGTGAACGGAAGATGTGGATTTCAGGTTTACTGCTTCACAGATTTCACGGACGGAGGGCGGAAAACCTCTGTTAAGGATCTCATTTTTCATATAATCCAGTATTTCCTGCTGCTTTTTACTGATTCTGCCATATGTCATGTGTACTTACCTCCCTGGGTTGATTTTATCTGCTGTCGACCATAATATGACAGCATCACGAAATTATATTTTGAATAGTATAACATACTTTTGAAAAATGGCAAACGGATATTCGGAAGTATGTTCGCACGTTTTAAAGCTTGTATTCATTTAAATAAAATGTTACAATAAAACGAACTTTAAGAGATGAACGATGTAAAGGAGGCATTCATTTGCCGGATAATAAAGTACATTCCGGAAAAACTCCGGGATTCTTAGCAAAGCTTCGTAAAATTTTTGGTCTGAACATTGGAACTGTAATGTTCGGAGCAATTTTTATCTATATGATCTTTAGTGTGATTCTTTATCTTACAGCTTCTCATATGGAATCTTATCAGGTTCCCTCCGGTCCGTTATCCATGAATGAGACATACACAGGGCTGGCGATCATGACAGAGAACGTAGTGCAGGCAGATGCGGGCGGTTACGTTACATATTACGCAAGGGAAGGTACCAAGATCAATGCCAACGGTGCTGTCTACAGCCTGAACAGTTCAAGATCTGCAGACAATGTAACCTCTCTGAGCAGAGAGGAACTGGCGGATATACGCAGTAATATGCAAAGCTTTTCCAAAGGATTTGATCCCAGCAAATTCAACAGTGCCTATAGTTTTAAATATCAGCTCAATGGAAGCATCCTTCAGTATGCTTCAGACAGTTCGGGAGCTTCTTCTGCAAGCACGACGTCTGAAGATGGAGAGGAAGCCACAGTTACAACTATAGTTTCCAGTGATCCAAATATCCGCCGTGCGCAGACAGACGGGATCATCCTGTATTCTACAGATGGCTACGAAACCAAAACCGTTGATAATGTCACAGCTGCTGATTTTGATCAGAATTCCTATCAGGAAACGGATCTGAAAACAGATGGACAGATAAAGGCCGGAGATGATATTTATACGATCATTACAGATGAACGCTGGAGTCTTTTGATTCCTTTAAGTGAGAAGCAGGCTGCTAATCTGAAGGAGCGTACATCGATCCGCGTCAAGTTTCTGAAAGATGATCTGACGCAGACAGGAGACTTTTCAATCATGGAGATCGATGGGGCTAAATACGGTAAGATTGATTTTAATAAGGGACTGATCCGATATGCGTCAGACCGGTTTCTGGAAATAGAACTTGTCACGAACAATGTGACAGGTTTAAAGATCCCGTTATCTTCTATCGTAACGAAGGAGTTTTATGCAATACCTTCCAAATATCTTACGACGGATGATGAAACACAGCAATCCGGATTTATGCTTTCCGGCAGAAATAAAAAGGGCGACAGTACGACAACCTTTGTCAATGCCGGTATCTATGGCCGTGATGAGATCACAGACAAAGAAACACAGGAAACAAGCTATATTTATTACGCAGACAAGAATAAATTTAAAGAAGGAGATGCTCTTGTTGATCCGGATAGTGGAGAGAAGTTTATCATCGGAGATACAGAAGTTCTGGAGGGAGTTTTCTGTGTCAATCAGGGATATGCGGTATTCCGCCGGATCGAGATCCTGGATGAAAATGAGGAATATGCGGTTGTATCAAAGGAAACCTATAATGGGCTTGTCCGATATGACCGTATTGTGAAAAATGCAGATAAAGTAAGTGAACAGGATATACTTTACTGATTAAAGGAGGATTTATATCATGGTAGCGGAAAATTTGGCACAGGTGCAGAAAAATATTAATGAATCCTGCAATAAAATTAACAGAGATCCGAATGAAGTCACACTGATCGCAGTAAGCAAAACCAAACCGGTGGAGATGCTGAAGGAGGCTTATGATGCCGGAGCACGTGTCTTTGGAGAGAACAAAGTGCAGGAGATCGTGGATAAATATGATCAGATGCCTTCAGATGTCAAATGGCATATGATCGGACATCTTCAGCGTAATAAAGTAAAATATATTGTGGATAAAGTTGCAATGATCCATTCTGTAGATTCGCTTCGCCTGGCCGAGACGATTGAAAAAGAAGCAGCGAAAAAAGCGGTTATTGTTCCGATCCTTATAGAAGTAAATGTAGCGCAGGAAGAAAGTAAATTTGGTCTGAAACCGGAAGAAGTTTTACCGCTTATAGAACAGATCGCAGATTTTTCACACATTCGGATAAAGGGGCTCATGACAATTGCTCCCTATGTTGATAATGCAGAGGAAAATCGCGAAATTTTCCGTGAACTTAAGAAATTAAGTGTTGACATTGCTGCTAAAAACATTAATAATGTTACTATGAGTGTTCTGAGTATGGGAATGACCGGAGATTACATGGTTGCCGTGCAGGAGGGCGCTACGATGGTGCGTGTAGGCACTGGTATTTTTGGTGCAAGAAATTACGCATTATAAGACTAATAAGATTGGAGATTTAAAATGGGCGTTTTAGACAAGTTTTTAGATGCCATCAAACTGAACGACGATTATGACGATGACGAATTGTTAGATGATAGCCTTCTTGAGGATGAGGACGATTATGATGACGATTTCCTCGATGAAGATGATGATATGGAAGAGAAACCAAAGAAGAAATTTTTTGAGAAATTTTCCAAGAAAAAAAATGACGAGGAAGAGGATTTTCTGGAGGATGAGCCGGAAGATGAAACGGTTAAGGCACCTGTTGCTAAGTCATCTGCAAAGACAGCTGCAGCCAAGGCCCCGGCAAGGCAGGAACGTATTTCCAGACCGGCACCTTCTTCCAAGATCACCCCAATGCGTACAAGCAAGCGTTCTTCCCAGGCTGCAAATATGGAAGTTTGTGTGATCAAGCCTACAACCATGGAGGAAGCAAGAGAAATTGCGGATACACTGGTCGATAATTCTACCGTGATCCTGAATCTTGAAGGAATCGATGTGGAGCTTGCACAGAGGATCATCGATTTTACTTCCGGTGCATGTTATTCACTTGGAGGAAGCCTTCAGCAGGTATCCAGCTATATTTTTGTACTTGGACCATATAATGTAGATATTACAGGTGATCTTCAGAATATCCTTGGCGGTTCTGTGCCGTCTGTTAGAGTGGGTTATTAACCTCATGGATAAAGAAGAACTTTTTGTTAAGAGAATCCGTGAACTGGCAAATCTGGCCTATCAGAGAGATATTACCACATTTACGGATTTTCTTAATTTAAATGAACGGAATATTTTAAACAGTCAGAATTTTCATAAGCTGGGTGTTACAGCGGAAGGTTTTGGCGGATATGAGAATGCAGAGCGTCAGATGGTAGCCTTTCACCCTGATGCTCTTGCTTTTACATGGGATTATCCCATTGATTGTATCCGGCTTGAGCCAAAAGCAGTGAAATTTTCAGAAGATCTGACACATCGGGATTATTTGGGAGCGATCCTGAATCTTGGGGTTGACAGGAGTGTTGTTGGGGATATTCTTATAGAAGATCATACTGCGAGCTTTTTCTGTCTGCGTCAGATGACAGATTTTTTCTGGAGAATCTGTGTCGTGTAAGACATACCACAGTTGTGGCGTCGAAGATAGAAGATCCGGGTGATCTTCCGAGGCCGGAACTGAAACCAGTTAGTGGAACCTGTGCGTCCGTACGCCTGGATTCTCTGATCGCACTGGCTTTTGGGACTTCCAGAAGCAGTATTGTGCATTGTATTGAAGAAGGGCTTGTTTTTGTAAATGGAAAACTGATCACATCCAATGGTTATGAGCCCAAAGAGGGAGACATCATATCCGTTCGGAAAAAGGGACGTTTTATTTATGATGGAGTATCCCGTCAGACAAAAAAAGGACGTCTTGGGGTACGGATTCTGCTTTATATCTGAACAGCTAGGAGGAAAACGCAATGACAGCATCAAAATTACTTGTAAAACGAGAAGGTGATTTTCATTATCCCATCTGTTTTGAAGAAGATTTTTCTAATCTGGCACAGGTTATGAAGGAAGAAGGACTTGTTGACAGAAAAATCTGCATTGTAACAGATTCTAATGTGGGACCACTGTATGAAGAATCTGTAAAACAGGTTTTAAGTGAGGTAAGTTCCGATATTTCTGTGTTCACCTTTGAGGCAGGAGAAAAAAACAAAAACCTTAATACCGTTTCGGCATTGTATCAGGCCCTGATCCAAAATGGTCTTGACCGAAAAAGTCTGCTTGTTGCATTAGGCGGTGGTGTGGTAGGCGACCTTACCGGATTTGGCGCGGCAACTTATCTCAGGGGGATTGACTTCATTCAGGTACCGACAACACTGCTTGCACAGGTAGACAGCAGCGTTGGCGGAAAAACCGGCGTAGATTTTCAGCAGTACAAAAACATGGTAGGAGCTTTTCACCAGCCACGTCTTGTATATATGAATCTAAGCACTCTTTCTTCGCTTCCGGCAGAACAGTTTGCCTGCGGAATGGGTGAGATCTTAAAAACAGGATTGATCTGTGATGGAGATTTTTTCCGCTATGTATGCTGTGAGCAGAAAGGGATCAAAAAGCTGGATATGGAACAGATTGCCAGAATGGTACGCAGATGCTGTGAGATCAAAGCAGGCGTTGTGGAACGTGATCCTAAGGAACAGGGAGAGCGTGCGCTTCTTAACCTGGGACATACTGTGGGGCATGCAGTAGAAAAACTTAAGAATTTCACCCTGCTCCACGGACAGTGTGTGGGAGTCGGACTGGTGGCAGCGGCATATCTTTCCATGAAACGAGGACTTCTGACCAAAGAAGAATATCAGGAAATCTGCCAGGGATGTTCGGATTACGATCTTCCGGTGCATGTAGATGGTCTTATCCCGGAAGAAGTTCTTTCCGCAACAAAGAAAGACAAAAAAATGGAACAGGGACATATCAGGTTTATCCTGATGGATGGTATCGGAAAAAGCTTTATCGACAAAACAGTTACCGATGAAGAAATGCTTTCCTGTATTCAGGAGATAACTCTATGATCAGTCGTGTTAACCATCATCAGAAAATGTCTTTTAGTAAGTGTATGTCGGGGACATTTTTTGCTGATCTTACTCGTGGCTGCGGATCAGGGAGCAAAATGGCTGTCATATCTGTATCTGAAAGGACAACCATCGGTTTCGCTGATTCCTGGCGTACTTGAACTTCATTATCTCTATCCGGAAAACAGGGGAATTGCGTTTGGAATGTTTCAGGGAAGTGTACTCTTTTTTGCCATTGTGAGTGTACTGTTTCTGGGAGTGATCCTCTATGCATGGATCCGTATTCCGAAAGAGCGGTTTTATCTGCCGTTGCTCACCATTGCTACAGTACTTGCAGCTGGTGCACTGGGAAATTTTATTGATCGTTTTTTCAGAGGATATGTGATCGATTTTATCTATTTCTCCCTGATCGATTTTCCGGTATTTAATCTTGCGGATGTTTATGTGGTTGTAAGTGGAATTTTTCTGATCCTGTTTGTATGCACGAAATACAGAGATGATGATTTTGCGTTTCTGAATATCAAACAGTGATCCGGGCAGAGAGATATATCATGCATTTGTCTGTTTTTGTAGGAGATATAAATGGAAATATATGATTATATAGTAGAAAAAGAAGAATCAGGTATACGAATCGACCGCTATCTTGCTGAGAAAGACAGCGGTCTTTCCAGGTCTTTCCTTCAGAAACTTCTGAAAGAAGGACAGATTACCGTGGGAGAGAAGGCTGCCAAATCTAATTATAAGGTTCGTGAAAATGACAGGATCCATCTGGAGATCCCGGATTCCAGTGAGCCGGATATCGTTCCGGAGGATATTCCGTTGGATATTCTTTACGAGGATGAAGATGTACTGATCGTTAATAAGCCAAAGGGATGGTTGTACATCCTGCAGCTGGGCATTATCAGGGAACACTGGTCAATGCAGTTATGGCACATTGTGGTGACAGCCTTTCCGGTATTAACGGAGTGATGCGGCCTGGAATTGTCCACAGAATTGATAAGGATACCACCGGGGCACTATTGGTATGCAAAAATGATATTGCTCACCGGGATCTGGCAGAACAGCTGAAATGTCACAGTATCCGCAGACGCTACCGGGCAGTTGTGCAGGGAAATCTGAAAGAGGATGAGGGAACCATAGAGGGACCTATTGGACGGCATCCGACAGATCGTAAAAAAATGGCCATCAATCATAAAAATGGTAAAGATGCAATAACACATTACAAAGTGCTGGAACGTTTTGGCGAGGCCACGTATGTGGAATGTCGTCTTGAAACAGGACGTACCCACCAGATCCGTGTGCACATGGCCAGTATCGGACATCCGCTTCTTGGGGACACGGTGTATGGTTCATCCAGAAATCCCTATCATCTGGAGGGACAGGCACTTCATGCAATGATCCTTGGATTTGTTCATCACGTACCGGGGAATATATGGAATTTACAGCCCCACTTCCGGAATATTTTGTTAAATTGCTGACAAAATTTCGAAAATAACTGGAAAACTTGTGAAATATAGTGTATAATAACTATATTAAAGAGGAAGCGGAGTTAATATTTGCAAATTCGCTGAATCTGAGCAGAAAGGATGTGGCTGTTATGAGTAACAATACAACAAGTTCTATTATTACTATCGGTCGTAAATATGGCAGCGCCGGAAGACAGATCGGCCAGGAAGTTGCTAAATATTTTGGAATCAAATGCTATGATAAAGAGCTGCTGGAGCACGCAGCCAATGACAGTGGGATCTGCAAGGAGCTGTTTGAGCATCATGATGAGAAGCCAACAAACAGTTTTCTTTATTCTCTTGTAATGGATACTTATTCATTTGGGTATTCCTCAGCCGGATTTACAGACATGCCTATGAACCATAAGATTTTTCTTGCACAGTTTGAGGCAATCAAGAAGCTGGCTTCAGAAGGTCCCTGTGTAATGGTCGGCAGATGTGCGGATTATGCACTTGCAGATAATCCGGATTGTTTCAGTGTATTTGTTCATGCAAACCTTGACTGGCGTATCAACCGTATTGCTCAGAAATACAATAAAAATGCCAAAGAGGCTAAGGACATGATCAACAAAACAGACAAAAGCCGTTCCAGCTACTATAATTATTATACCAACAAGAAATGGGGATCTGCGGACAGCTATAATCTTTGTCTGGATAGCAGCAAGCTTGGCATTGATGGAACTGCGAAGGCAATCATCGAAGCCATTCACATTTATGACAGCCTGAAAAAATAAACATCAGATTTTTAGGCACCCTGCCATTTTATGGCGGGGTGTTTTCTGTATCAGCGCGATACCCTGAAGTCGGAATTTATCTTTGCAGGTTATTGGAAAATAATGTTTATGTTTTTTTTAGACACAAACCAGAGATGCTATGTTATAATCACCTGGTGGAGGAAATTACTATGAAAATTCGTTGGAACCATCGTTATGTGCAGTTAGGTGTGACTGCATTTCTGGTTATTGCTGCCAGTATTTTATTTTATTACGGGATTTTCCATATGAAATCTCTGATCACCGGAATTAAAACATTTTTCGGTATTATGGCGCCGATCATTTACGGAGCTGCCATAGCATATCTGCTAACCCCCATTGTTAATTTTTTGGAGCGGAAGATCATTTTTCCGATTTTTGAAAAAAGGAATAAAACACTTCAGAAAAAGGGGAGGAAAGTAGTACGCTGGATCTGTGTGATCCTTTCTGTATTTCTTATGTTTCTGGTCATTTATGCCCTTGTCATGATGATCCTTCCTCAATTGATTCGAAGCATCATGAATATTATTTACAGTTTTCCTCATTACGTAAGTGTAGTGGAAAACTGGTTAAACTCCGTCGTGGAAAAGGGATGGAAATTGAATCCGGATATGATCAGCCAGATCAATCAGTATTCCAGTAGATTACAGGAGTATCTGACAAATACGATCCTTCCCCAGATGCAGTTTATGATGAAAAATATATCCGCAAGCTTTCTGGATCTTCTTGTTTTTCTGAAGAATTTCCTTATTGGAGCGATCGTATCTCTTTATATACTGGCGGATAAAGAGGGATTTGTTGCCAAGGCAAAAATGGCTGTTTATGCAGTTCTTCCAACCAAATGGGCAACCTTTCTTGTTCATTCCATGCGTTTTACGCATAAAACCTTTGGTGGATTTATCAGCGGAAAGATCCTGGATTCCGCAATTATCGGTGTATTGTGTTATGTTGGAACATCGATCATCGGAACCCCATATGCGATTCTGGTCAGTGTGATCGTCGGTGTTACAAATGTTATTCCGTTTTTCGGGCCATATCTGGGAGCAGTTCCATGTATTCTTCTTATTTTGCTGGTAGATCCCATTCAGAGTTTGTATTTCCTGCTCTTTATTCTGATCCTTCAGCAGTTTGACGGAAATATCCTTGGACCAAAGATCCTGGGTGAGTCGACCGGACTGTCCAGCTTTATGGTTATTGTTGCAATCATGGTCGGTGGTGGTTTATTTGGAGTTCCGGGAATGATCGTTGGAGTTCCGGTATTTGCTGTGCTGAATGCTGCCGTATGGAAGCTGATCGGACGTAGTCTTGATGAAAAAGATATGTCTGCAGATGCTGAGTTTTATAGAGATATTGATTGTGTAGACCCCGTTTCCGGAAAGGTCCTGCCAATGCCGGTGAAAAAATCCGTATCAAAAGCACAGGAAGTTACAGTAAAAGCGGAAAAAAACAGAATCTGGTCCGGGGCTTGGGATGAAATTAAACGAATGTTTACATTTTTAGTTAAATTTATTCAGGCGAAATATATAGGCTTTCGATTGAAGCAGAAAAACAGACGGAGACGGAGGAAGAACAGGTTATGAAATTTGTAATTCAGCGTGTAAATCATGCAGAAGTCAAAGTAGACGGAGAAATTGTCGGAAAAATCGGAAAAGGGTTTCTTGTTCTGATCGGCGTTGGCCGTGAGGACACCAAAGAGGATGCAGACTGGTATTTGAAAAAGCTTCTGGGACTTCGTATTTTTGAGGATGAAAATGGAAAGACCAATTTGTCCCTGGCGGATGTAAACGGGGAATTGCTTTTGGTTTCACAGTTTACCTTATATGCAAACTGCCGTAAGGGAAACCGTCCAAGCTTTATAGAAGCCGGTGCACCGGATGAAGCAAATAAATTATATGAATATATTATTTCAGAAGCCAGTAAACAGGTTCCGGTTGTGGAACACGGAATTTTTGGTGCAGATATGAAAGTATCTTTGGAAAATGACGGGCCGTTTACCGTTATTTTTGATGAAAACCTCAGAGGGTAACGACAAATAATAATAAAAAGTGCTTCCATAAGGAGGCACTTTATTTACTTGAAAATTTATCAAAAACAGGCAATTTTGTAGGAAGTAGCTGTTTATACTACCCATCTATTTGAAAAACTCGGGTTTGTCGTATAGATATAGATGAGTGTAAAACCACTTCTTTTAACAGGTGTTTCAGGTATTTCCTGCAAATTATGTAAAATTTATATATTAAGGAGTTTTTATGGATAACAAAATTACTTACCACGAACAAAATGACATTGACAATACTTTAAAACTCCGTGAGGTTTTAAAAACGCTTCCGCCATTTTGCAGGGATTATTTCCGGGCTATCGATGCAACGACTACAACCAAGACCAGAATTTCCTATGCATATGACATTCGTATATTTTTCCAGTTTTTACTGGAGCAAAATCCAATGTTCAAAGACAAAACCATGTCGGATTTTACAGTTGATGTTCTGGATCAGGTCAAAGCTGTTGATCTTGAGGAATATGAAGAATTTCTCAAAGTTTATAAATCCGCGGACTCTTCCAAAACGGAAACAAATGGTGAACGTGGCGTCAAACGTAAAATTTCTGCTTTAAGAAGTTTTTATGCTTATTATTATAAACATGAAATGATTACCACCAATCCGTCTGTTCTGATCGATGTGCCCAAGATCCATGATAAGAATATTATTCGTCTGGATACAGATGAGGTTGCCATGCTGCTGGATTATATTGAGCATTGCGGAGATACGCTGACCGGGCAGAAACGGATGTACCATGAAAAAACGAAGGACAGAGATCTTGCTATTGTTACTCTCCTTCTTGGTACCGGGATTCGAGTATCGGAATGTGTCGGACTGGATGTTGAGGATGTAGACTTCAAAAACAATGGAATCAAAGTTACCCGAAAAGGCGGAAATGAAATGGTTGTATACTTTGGTCCTGAAGTAGAAAAAGCGTTGAAGAAATATCTGGAAGTCAGGGAGAATATTACGCCTCTGGCAGGCCATGAGCACGCTCTCTTCTATTCTACCCAACGCCGCCGGATCGGTGTTCAGGCTATCGAGAATCTGGTTAAAAAATATGCCAGGGAGATCACAACTACAAAAAAGATCACCCCGCATAAGCTTCGCAGCACCTATGGTACTGCCCTGTACCAGGAAACCGGTGATATTTACCTTGTAGCGGATGTTTTGGGTCATAAGGATGTCAATACTACTAAGAAGCATTATGCGGCTCTGGATGATGCTAGACGGCGTCAGGCGGCCAAGGCGGTACGTCTTCGCGAGGACTGATGAATAATGGGACTGCGGAGCAACTGATTCGTTTGACATGCATTGCATATAAATATAGAAACAGTTAGTTCACATAATATAAATTATGTAAATCAACTGCCTCTATATATTTAATCAGATCAAGAAAATCTCAAATTCCCTGTAGGGTTCAAAAAACCTTAAGCAGTGATTATGGACATCTGTATTATATCCATGACCCAAAATCAAAATCCGTACTTAACTTATTTATCAAAATCTGTCTCGAATACACTCCGGAGTACGCATGGTAAGAACACCCAGATTAAATTCACTGTCCATAATTGAGATATGATATTCAAAGATCACATCATCATCAAATTTGGAAAGCAGCACATAGCTTCCATTCTCTTTCCCATCGATCTGATCGCAGATGTCGTCGTAAACGTCCTCTCCGGAAATCTTTCGCGGGTATCCGCTTGCTTTGATCTTCTCTTCGATCGCTTTATATAATTCTTCCATACTTTATCCCATATCCTTTCTGATATTAATTTGCTGATAAACCAGATATGTTTTTATCATACCAGATTTATCGGCAAAAATCAGCAAATATTTGGTTGTTTCTGATAAAGTTTCAGATAGAGATACCGATTATAGGATTTGCTGCATATGAAGGATTTTATTTCTTTTCGTAAAGGAATTCTTCCGGCAAAGTTACTTTGAAATCTTTTGCAAGAGCACGGAAGTCATTCGGTGTGATGGTCTGCAGTTTCTGCGGAGCCATGGATAAGATCTTAACCAGGATCTCTGCGGATTTTTCAACGGTATGAAGAAGTCCGAAGGTCAGGTCAAAATCCTCGCCTGAGCAGAACATACATGATGCGCCCAGATAACCACATCATATTTTTTCATCAGTTCAGCGGTTTTGATCGCGATTTCTCTTCCACCTGGAACCATCCATCCGATAACTCCCACACCATCCGGAAATACTACCGGACACTCTGTTGCAGATTCCCAGAGTTCACGGGTGAATACTTTGTCATCCAGAGGAAGAACAAAGGTAAGTGCAATGGTATTGGTGGTATGTGCATGGTAAATAACACGATGTTTACCGTTGGTAAGCTTTTTCTTTACTTCATGGTTCATCAGATGAGTTGGGAGCTCGCTGGTCGGTCTTCCTCCCTCTACAAGACCCCAGCGGATACGGTAATTTGTTCCTGTCTCGTCAAGCTCAATGATCGCAAGACATACTTCCGGGTCAACGATGATATTACGGAAGTATTTTCCGCTTCCTGTTACCAGGAAAAACTCTCTGGCAAGTCCCGGAACCTCAACACCGATAGGGGTCCATTCTCCTGGCGCGTTCAGTCGTGGACGGATCATCTCTACTTCTTCTGCTTTCAGACGATAACTTAAGTTTCCACCGTTTCTCTCGTGCCATCCTGCTGATATCCATCGTCTGCCATTTTGATAAAGCCCTGTACGAATTTAGATTCAAGAATTTTCATAATATATTTCCTCCGTGTTTAAATGTGGTTTATTGTTGGGTTTGCGATTGCTTCAATATGCTTTCTTGTTGTTTGTGACTTTATTATATGCCCGATTATGTGGATTTGTAAAGGGCTTTTTTGAAAAAATATCAATAAATCCACATGTAAAATACAAAAAATCTTGTAAACATTCAATAAACCACATAAAAATAAACATAAAGCAACAAAAAGCACGAGTGGTCAATAGTAATGACATGTACATTGAATGTGGTTTGATGTTGCTTTGCGATGTGGGATTTATAGTATGGTAGATAAACTTGGAACGCCGAAGAATTGTAAGAAAAGAAAAAACAGGAACATTTCCGTATTCTGTACCTTAGATACTCACACGAAAATATTCCTGCTGGTTTAAAAAAGATTTTTATTTAATTTTTCGGAAGCATACTGAGATAAGAAGTCTGTACAGTGTCCGACATGTGATATCCCAATATGGCAAGCAGATCTTCCATTTTGGATAAAATTTCTTTCCGCTCACTTTCCTGCTCTGCGATCACCTCAAGCTCCAGAAAGTCTCCAAGCCCCTCTACCTGATCCAGACAGGCGGTAAATCTGCCACATTTCATATACTTTCGCATTTTCATGACAGACGCTACCGGAGAAAAATCCAGATGGATGAGAATATTTTTAAGCACTTCTGCATCGGATACTTCTGTTTCCAGTTCCATTCGGGACATGGAGATTTTATCCAGTTTGGGCCCCTTAAAATTAATCTGAGTCTTAGAAATACCGGATCTGCAGTCTGTGCTTGTTCGGATACGCAGTGCTTCATCACGTTTTTTTACATCATGATAGACACTGTTAAAATAGGTATCTTCTTCCTGGATCTGTGCTGTCTCCTGAAATCCCTGATCTGTCAGAAATTTCAGGGTTTCCTTAAGATTCTTTAATGGAAGCTTGATCTCAATTTCAAACTGGGCCATGTGATTACTTCAGAATTTCTGCTTTTTTGTTCAGAAGTGCTTCGCAGGCTGCACATGCTGGGCAGTCACAGTATTTTGCACCGGAAGCTTTGATCTCCTCAGCATGAGCCAGGATCTTTTTTGCGTCATCTGCGCCAAATACCTGTGCGCCCATGTCAGAACCTGCAAAAGAGATCAGTCCGTCGATGGGCATGATATCTGCTTCCAGCTCTTTTACGTAAGCAGTTGCTGCATCTGCTTCTTTCTCAGTTCCTGCCGCATCCAGATAATTCTGTGCCGCTTCTTTTACTTCTTTGCATGCAGATGGTGCCTGAAGAAGATCCTGTGTTAATTCTTTTAATTGTTTTTGCCATGATAATTTCTCCCTTCTGATCATAGCACTCCCAGAAATTACTGCATCAAGTTCAGCTGTGCAGAACATGAATGGTTGGAAGTGCTATAATAACAGATAAAATCTGCCTGTTATGTATTGATAACAATATCATACCACAACCCTGGATTATTTGCAGAAAATATTGAGACGTTTTTTATAAAGGCATACAGGAACATCCGATTCCCAGTCCGTCCGGGCCAATATGGCAGGAAAGTCCAAGGGAAAGATCATCACACATCACATCCATTCCCGGAAAGCTTTCCCGGATCTGTGAGATCCAGTCTGCGGTAACTTCCGCAGTGCTGCTGGAGGCAGCCATAAGATATACTTTTCCGGCATCATATTCTTTTTTGAAAGTTGTTTCCAATTCTCTGTGCATAGCATCGATCATGGCTTTTCTTGATTTTTTCATGCCTCTGCATTTCTGGAAAACATCCAGTTTACCGGTTCCAAATTTCATAACCGGTTTGATATTGAGAAGATTTGCGGCCAGTGCTGTGGTGGTATTGATACGGCCTCCCTTTTTCAGATATTCCAGTGTGCTTAATCCGACATAGATCACGGTTTTTTCACGGGAAGCTTCCAGAATATCCTTGATCTGCGGTGCTGTATATCCATCTTCCACCAGGTCTATCGCATCCAGAATGGAACGGTGAAGGGGTGTGGAAACACGCCCGTTATCTACTACAAACACCTTGTTTTTATACTGCGGTTCCTGAGACAAGGCGGCAGCAGTCATGCAGGAACCGCTTAAACTACTGCTCAACGGAATGTAGAGGATCTGATCATAAGATAAAAGCATTTCGTCCCACATTTCCATAACTTCCTGTGGGGAAGGCTGTGAAGTTGAAACATCTGCTCCTTCACGCAGCTTCTCATAAAATCCTGTTCTGGAAAAATCCAGGTCTTCATGAAACAGTTCTCCATTCAGATAAAAAGGCATGGGAAGGACATGAATATCCAGTTCCTCTGCTTCTTGTTTTAAAATGCCACTGTGGCTGTCAGCCATGATTCCAATTTTTTTCATTTTCCATTTATCTCCTGCGTAATTTATGAATGTGTTTCGCAACGCGGTTCTTTTTTATAAAGAGCTACACTTTCACGGAAGCGTTTTTTGTTCAGCTCCCGCATCTGGGAAACCTCGTTTTTCTTTACGAAACCATGACTTTCCATAAAGGTTCTTTGATCCAGCTGGTCCATATATATGGAATAATCCGTATCCTTCTCTATTGAAATCTGTTTGAGAAGCCCGGTACCGATTCCGTTTCTACGGTAATCTTTGCTTACATAAAGAAAGAGGATATTTCCGGGAGTCGGTTTCTCCGGGGAAACAGTCAATTGTTTTTTCATATCCTGAAGTTTGTTAAAATGCTCCAGATTCTTCCGGCCTTCCTTAGTAAACTTCAGGCGCAGGAAATGATAGCCTTTTTTCAAACGGAAAACCGGGGCAAAATGGCCATGAGATTCTTTACCGGTAATGAGCACCCCAACTACCTGATCACGGTAGGTTGCCACGGTAACGCTATCTCTGTATATCATATAGGTGTAAAAGAAAAGTCTGGTCAGATGTTTTTCGGTATGTGTTTCCTCAAACTCCCAGCGGTCTTTATAATTTCTTCGGATAAATTCCCGGATTATTGAAAAATCTTCCTTTTCTGCTTTCCGGTAGGCAGGTGCTTTTTTTAATAACATAGTCCATATCTCCTGTATTTTTTCATAAATAACTATCCTATACTTTAAAAGATGATCTGCAACTTAACATCAACTGTTTCTCAACAATTGTTGAAGTTTATGAAAAAGTTTATATAAAATAAAAAACAACGGAAGAACCTCATGAAAAATAAGGTGTCCGCTGTTTTTTGGTTTTATGGATATGTGTAAAATATTTGTTTTACAGTATAACAGTAAAACGACAGCCGCTTCCGGGAATATTTTCCACGGAAACGGTTCCCTTACACAGGTTCAGGATCTGTTTTACAAGGGCAAGTCCAAGACCGTTTCCCTCCTGTTTATGGGAACTGTCGCCCTGGTAAAATTTGTCAAAGATATGTTTCATGGAGTATTCACTGATCTGGGGGCCTTCGTTTTCTATGGAAAAACGAATCTTTTCTCCTTCCGGCATCATCCGGATATAGATCGTACCACCACAGGGACTGAATTTGATAGCATTGGAAAGCAGATTGTCCCATACATGACAGATGAGATTTTCGTTTCCAAGATACTCCACATCCATCATGTCCACATCAAATTCAATTTCTTTTTCTGACCATTTCGGTTCCATCATAACAATGGATTGTCGGATCTGCTCATCCAGACGGTACCAGTTCTGACGGGTCTGGATCGACTGGTGTTCGATCTTGGACAGCAACAGGATATTTCCTGCCAGGTGGGAAAGCCTTCTGGTGTTAAAAAGGATTTTGCTGATGTACTGCTCCTGCTCTTCTGATATAGGCATGTCATCATCCTGCAGCAGAGTTGCATAACCCTCAATAGCACTGATGGGAGTTTTGAATTCGTGGGAAACATTGGAAACAAAGTCTGTCTGCAGAATCTCCGTTGCTTCCAGTTCCTGGACCATCAGGTTGAAATTAGAATAAATATCCCGGATTTCCTTCATTTGCTTTTCCGTTTCCAGTCGGACGGAAAAATCGCCTTCAGCAACCTGTTGCATGGCTTTTTTCAGCTTTAGTACAGGACCGAAATACCGGATACTGAGAAAGTTGTTAAGGACACCCCCTGCGGTCACGCTGGCCAGGATGATCCATACGATGTTCGGAACAGCTGAAATATGCAGTACATCCATAACAAGCCAGGATATCAGAGATACACAGACAAGCTCCAACATGATCATAAAGATAAAACGTAAACGAATGCTTAAATTTATGAAGAGTTTCTTTTTCATGCCTTTACCACCTTATATCCAACTCCACGGATCGTCACGATCTTAAAATCCGGATTATCGCGAAAGCGTTCCCGAAGCCTTCCAATGTGGACATCTACTGTGTGGGCATCGCTTGCGGAATCATATCCCCAGATATCATCCATAAGCTGTTGCCGGGTAAAGATTTTTCCCGGAAAAGAAACCATCTTATATAAGAGCATGAATTCTTTCTGAGGAAGTACCATACTTTCCGAGGAGGTGGAGACCGTCAGGGAATCGCACTCCAAAATGGTATCTCCGATTCGCTGTTTCCGCTCATTGATCATCTGTGCTCTGCGGAGAAGTGCACCTACCCGCAAAACCAGTTCATTGATATTGACCGGTTTCACCATATAATCATCGGTACCGGACAGAAATCCCATACGCATATCATCAAAAGCATCTTTGGCAGTGACCATAAGTACAGGAATGGAATCTCCGGCATCTCTGAGTGAGCGGACCAGTTCATAGCCATCCATGTTGGGCATCATTATGTCCGAAATGATCAGATCGTAATAATCTTTTTCCAGGACATCCAGCGCTTCCTGCCCGTCAGAGACCCCTTTTACTGTATAACCGTTTTTTAAGAGGACATGCCGGAAAAGCTGGCGGAGTTCCAGGTCATCTTCCGCAATGAGAATTTTAAACATTTTTACATCCCTATTCCTTGATCTTTTCAATGTCCATGTTTTCAGGCAGGATACAGCTTAAAACAATGGATATGATAAATACAACAGCAACTACATTTTACGCAAAAACGGACTGTATGATCGACGGGAAAATATCCCAGATCCCGCTCTCACTTGCTGTGGTGAATCCGATTCCGACAGCAAGAGAAAGAGATAGGCGGCAGCAGTCCGATGTGAAACAAACTACTATTATAAGAAAAATTACGGAATAATCATAACATAGATTCGTTGTGGAAACCAGACGGATTTTGATGAATAAATGTAATAATAGATGAATTAGGTCATATTATGAATATTTATACACGAAAAAAAGAAATACCCTCTTGCATTTTCGAAACTTTTACTGTAGAATTATTAACCAGGTAAACACAAATGTATGCCATACCCGAACACTGATTACAAAGATGTAACCAATCTTAACTGTATCAGTGTTTTTTAATATACAATGGGGAAACGAGGAAAAAGATTATGGAAAAAAAGCATGAAATGATGAGTCTGGAGGACTCCGAACAGCTGAAAGGCAGAATGAAATTCTTTGAAAAGGAACTGGTAGAGAATCATCACATCGATCCCAACCTTTATGTGGAATACGATGTAAAAAGAGGACTTCGTGATTCCGCAGGTAAAGGTGTTCTCACAGGTCTTACTGAGATTTCCGATGTTACCGGCTATAAGCTGGTCAATGGCAGACGTATTCCTGCAGACGGTGCATTGTATTACCGGGGAATCGATGTGCAGGATATCGTAAACGGACTGAAGGACAGACGTTTTGGTTTTGAGGAGACGATCTATCTTCTGATTTTCGGTAAGCTTCCCAGCAAGGAAGAGCTTTCCAGATTTCTTGAGCTTCTTTCTGACATGGAGGATCTGGGAGGACGTTTTGTCCGTGACGTTGTCATGAAGGGAACCAATGCCAATATTATGAATGCTATGGAGCGCTGCGTACTTGCTCTCTATACATATGATGATAACCCGGAAGATATTTCTGTGGAGAATGTACTCCGCCAGTCTCTGGAACTGATCGCTAAGCTTCCTGAAATCGCGGTTTACTCCTATCACGCATACCGTCATTTCCGTAAAGACGAGACACTTTTTATCCGCAATCCGCAGAAGGGGCTTTCACTTGCCGAGAATATCCTTCTGATGCTTCGTCCGGATGGCAATTATACAGAGCTTGAGGCCAAGGTCCTTGATATCGCACTTGTACTTCATGCAGAGCACGGCGGTGGTAATAACTCTACTTTTACCACACATGTAGTAACATCTTCCGGAACAGACAGCTACTCTTCTACCTCTGCATCCATCGGTTCACTGAAGGGACCGCGTCATGGTGGTGCCAACCTGAAGGTCCAGAACATGTTTACAGATCTGAAGGCCAATGTAAAGGACTGGGAAAGTGATGAGGAGATCACGGCATATCTGCAGAAAATACTGAATAAAGAAGCATTTGATCATGCAGGTCTGATCTATGGTATGGGACATGCAGTTTATACACTCTCCGATCCGCGAGAAGTGATCCTGAAACGTTTTGCACAGGCTCTTGCAGAGGAAAAAGGAATGATAGATGAATTTAAACTCTATGATAAGGTTGAGGGTATTGCCGGAAAACTGGTCATGGAACACAGAAAGCTGTTCAAAAATGTTTGCGCAAATGTTGACTTCTACAGTGGCTTCGTTTACTCAATGCTTGGTATTCCGGAAGAACTTTTTACTCCGATCTTTGCCATCGCACGTATGCCTGGCTGGAGTGCACATCGTCTGGAAGAGCTGATCAGTGCCAATAAGATCATCCGTCCTGCTTATAAGTATGTGGGGCATCATGCAGATTTTGTACCTTTTGATGAGAGATAATAAACAGAATGATAAAAGCAGTGGGGATTTCTGACCTATTTAAGTTGGAAATCTCTGCTGTTTTTTGTTCTCCTAAATTACAGAAAAACAGAATCATAACTATACATAATATATATTATGTAAAATAAATATCTGTTTTCACAAAAAAACAAGGCTCACCGCATAAGATATGATCGGATTGCCTTGTTTTTATGGAATCTTACTTTATTATTCCTTTCCTATCGGAAGCTCTTCAGCCAGTTTACAAGAGAATCATGCCAGATGTTGTCGTATACGGTCTTTTTCATCTGTCATCTACGGGTCCGTTTCCTGCCATTTTTGCAAGGATAGCAGCCTGAAGTTCGCCTACTGTCATTTCTTCTGGTGTTTTGTGCGGATTTGGCGCAGTGACCGTTTCCGTTTCCTGTGTATTGGAGGATTCTGCTTCAGGAGTTGACGGAATATCCGCTGCGTTTGCTGTATTGTCAGAAGCTTTATCTGTATTTTCAGCGTTTGAAGCTTCTTTTTCCGGGGCAGCTTCTGTTACAGTGCTGTTTTCAGCCGCCTGCTCCTCTTCTGCCTCAGATGCAGCGTTTTCGTTCTCTTTTGCTACGGCAGTTTCCAGAACATTAGTCTGAACCGGCTTATATTCCGGCATATCTCCTGCAGGAAGCCAGATCTCACCGCTGTTTGCTGCAACACGGACACGGATCCGTCCGCCCTGTGCGGAAACCTTCTGACCTGTGAGGGCACCTACGTATCCGGAGCACTTCCTGTTGGAAGGTTCATCTCTGAATCACTGTCATCATTATTCACAGTAACGATCACTCGTATGCCTTCCAGATCTCTTGCAAAGGCAAACTGACGGTTTGTAAGAGCCAGTTCTGCGTAGGAACCATAGCTTAATGCAGGAGTTCCCTGGCGGACCTTTCCGAGGGCTGCGATCAGTGCAGTACATGGGTTCTTTGTTGCAGCATCCGCATAATCGTTAAGATCAAGTGCCGGACGTAAGCTGGCATCGGAAAATTTTTCTTTTTTTCCGTCAATACCAAATTCTGAGCCGTAATAAATGCTTGGAACGCCAGGTAAAGTATAAAGAAGTACATGTACAGGAGCAAAATGTGCTTTGTTCTGCAATTTGGTATGAATTCGCTCTACGTCATGGTTGTCCACGAAATTGTAGAGGTCCAGATCTCCCATATTCTGAAGATATTTTACTGTATGAGCAATTTCAAAATAGTTGTGGTCATTATGTCCGCTGTAAAGTGCCTTGTGAAGGGCATAGTTGGTTACACTGTGAAGAGTCTGTCCGTTTACCCAGCGGCTGTAATCTCCGTGAATGACCTCTCCCATAAGCCAGAAGTCTTTCTTAACCTCATCTGCGGTATGACGTAGAATACGCATGAAATCAAAATCCAGAACATCAGCGGCATCCAGGCGGATTCCATCAATATCAAATTCGGAAACCCAGAAACGGATCACATCACAGATATAGTTCTGTACTTCCGGATTGCGCTGGTTCAGCTTTACAAGAAGATTGTATCCACCCCAGTTTTCATAGGAAAAACCGTCATTATATTCGGTATTTCCGCCGAAATTTACATTGCAGTACCAGTTAACGTAAGGGGAATGCTCACGGTTTTTCTGGATATCCTTAAAAGCGAAGAAATCACGGCCTGTATGGTTAAATACACCATCAAAGATCACGCGGATGCCTTTTTCATGGCAGGCTTTTACAAAATTGGTGAGATCTTTATTGGTTCCAAGACGGGAATCCAGTTTTTTGTAATCGGTTGTCTCATAGCCATGTCCGACACTTTCAAAAAGCGGCCCTATATATAAGGCAGTACATCCGATCTCTTTGATGTGGTCAATCCACGGCAGCAGTGTGTTCAGTCGATGTACAGGAGTTCCGTAATCATTTTCTTTTGGAGCGCCTGTAAGTCCAAGTGGATAAATATGGTAGAAGATTGCTTCGTTGTACCAGCTCATAATATTACACCTCTGTTCTAAAAATTTGCAATTTCCTGATAATTAGAGAAATTACACAAATATCTTCTCTATAATACCAGATTCCTATAATATAATCCAGAATAAATCAGCCAGTTTTTCAGCGAAAAATCCGGCATATTGCTAATTGCCGGATCTTACCTGATGGACATATGTTTATTCGTCAAATTCTGCAGTAACTATAAAGCCGCGTGGCGTATGCTCAATGCTTTTGATGATCCCCTCTTTGGATCTGATGCGGTCTGCGTTTCTGTAGCAGCCAGACATGGCTACTGCAGGCTCAATGATATAGCTGTAGTTTGTGGCAGAGAGAAATTCGGAGATCTTTACTTTATCTCCCACCTGTATCAGCCCCTGTCTTTCCATTTTAAATTTTTCTTCTCGCATAAACATGCCTTCTTTCTGTATAAATACGCAATGTGAATATATCTGTAAATACAATTAATTACATGTTTAAGATCTTTAAGAACCGGATGGGATCCGTACCAGAAGCTTCTGTCCGTCTTTTTCTACTGCTGTAAGAACGGGAATATGTTTTTTTCGCAGAGCATGAACGATGGGATACAGGGAAAACATGGCATTATCTGCAAAAACTGCTTCCGGTTTGTAGCGGAGGATTTCTTTAATCCTGTCTTTTATAAAGCTTTTCCATTCTGTCTTTTCCATGGAGAGTTCTCCGTAGATTCCGTTCAGAGTCAGCTCCGGTAATTGGGGAACCGGCAGATGTACGATCCTGGCAGAAGAAAGATCCGGAAGCTTTTGAAGCAGCATGTCTGTTTCTTTATTTCCGCCAAGGCTTACGATCACAGCTTCTTCATGGAAGGCGGCAAGACTGCTCCTGCAGGCAAGAACAGAATCCTCAAGGGTTCCGCAGGTCATGAGAAATCCTCCTTTATGACAAAAGGCTGCACTTTTAAGACCGGTTACCAAAGATAACTCTTCGCCTTCCAGGCCAAGCCAGGAAGAAGGAAACTGCATTTGTAATTCATGGAATATTCTTTTTTCTGTGGCTGGATACAGTAACCGCCCCGGTTGGACGGAAAGATCACAAAAGCAATGTTAGTTTCCGAAAGGCGTTTTTGGCAGGGAATAAATTCCGGAAGTATAAGGATATTGGTATTTTCTGCCGGGGTATCGCCCGAAGCCAGGGAAGCAGCATGTTCTGTAAGAACTTCTTCCACCCGTCTGTCTGCACGTTCATTTCCAAGGTAACGCTCGAATTTATTTTCCAGGATCATACCTGCCACACTGACTGCCTGGAAAAAGGCTTCGTCATTGCTGCTTTTGGAATCCCATCCCGGATTAAAATTGCCGATCAGTGTGGCAAGTTCATTTTTTTCACCGGTATTATCATTGATATCCAGAGGCTGGACAAAGGATTCATCGAATTTTAGTGCCAGCTCCTCACCTAGGATTTCCGGTCCAAGCTTTTCCCAGAGAAGGCCGAAGGCGCATATGGGACGCCATTATCGCGGATACGGCTGTCTTTCTGATGATGATCATACTGTCCTCTGCCAATATCAAAAACAAGACCTTCATAGTTTTCAGGAACCTGGTTTCCACGTGTGATGGTAATCTCGGGATTCAGATATAAAAGCAGAGCGGCAGAAAAAACATCGTCTGCGTGAAATTTTCCGCTGTGGGTGAATGCGGATGCATTTTTTTGTTTGATTTTTTCCAGTAAATGATTCATATGAAACGCTCCTGTGTGTTTATTCTGCTCTTCAGTATACCACAGAAATGAAGAATAAACAAAGTTTCCTACAGTTAAAAAGGGATCCGTCCTGAGGACAGATCCCTTTAAAAATTTACGTTCTTTTATGCTTTATGTACAAAATAGGACGTTCATATTCAATTTTATTATAATGCGCAGATAATTTTATCCTGATATGCTTCCGGAACTTCTTCTTTATCCAGAGACATACTGATAATAAAGGAAACTTTGAAGGTTTTACCGATGGCACTTTAACTGATCCAGTGTTTCGGTTGCATCCTTTCCTTCAAGCTTGGCTGTTGTAAGGAAGCTGTCCAGATATACCTGCTCCAGATCATGATCCTGAGAGAGGATACCACAGATAAATCCTACAAATTCGTCCGCATTTTTAACCGGAAATCCGGAAACATCGATAAGGCGGACCTTGTTGTTCAGCTCATACATGTGCTTGGTGCTCTTGTCTAAGTAAACAATACTACCGTTGGCGTCCTTAACAGCTCCGTTTACTTTGTCTAACAGTACTTTTGTTTTTCCTTTGCCTTTCTTTCCTACGATCAGTTCAACCATCCTGTTTTCCTCCTTAGACACATATAATAATTTTGAATAAAATTGCTATTGATATGCTTCAAATTATAGTGCATTGTGAATAAAATTGCAAGGGCTTTTTGAAAAAAACTGGTAATTTTAATCAAGCTTTACTACTCTCTTTCATTTTCCATTTGTGCTTTTGCTTTCCTTCCAATCCGGGCAGTGCTGTTCATGATACTGGCCCGGGTAACTTTGTCGTTTCCGTACTTCAGACGGATGGAATCCAGTGCTGCATCCAGTTTCTGCTGGCGTTCCTTCTTGTGAGTATCCTCAAAAAAGGACAGCTGTTCAAAGGAATCATCCGTAAGACCGGTCAGTGATACTCCCAGGAGCCGGAGTGGCTGTCTCATCCAGGACTCCTGAAAGAGGTTTTGGGCATTTCTGTAAATCTCTTCTGTGATATCGGTGGCATTTGGCAGTTTAGTCTGATGAGATTTGTTTCGAAAATCCAGGGTACGGAAGGTTACAGAAATGCAGGTGCATTTTTTCTTTTTGCGGCGCATGCGGGCGGCCAGAATATCGCATTGTTCCAGCAGGATCGGAAGTGCCTGCTCCAGTGAGACCAGATCATCGTTAAATGTAGTTTCCAGACTGAATCCTTTTGCTTCATCAGGTTTTGCTTTCACAGGGGAGTCATCAAGGCCACGGGCATACTGATATAACTGCTGTCCTGCTTTTTCACCGAGAAGTGCCTGTATCTTTGCTTTTTTTTCATGAGCCAGATCTCCGATGGTTCTGATCCCTGCATCCTGCAGTTTTTTTTCAGAGGATTTGCCAAGAAAAAGAAGCTCTCTCACTGGAAGAGGCCACATTTTTACAGGGATTTCTTCCGGAAATAAAGTATGCACCTTATCTGGCTTTTCGAAATCAGAGGCCATTTTTGCAAGAAGTTTATTGGTGGAGATGCCGATATTTACGGTAAAGCCGAGTTCTGTACGGATCTTATCCTTCAGCTCATGGGCAGTTGCCACCGGATCCGGGTAAATATAGGAGGTTCCGGTCATATCCAGAAAAACCTCATCAATGGAAAAGGATTCCATTACCGGTGCATAGGACCCACAGATTTTTTTGAAGGCTCTGGAACATTTATCGTATAATTCAAAGTCAGATGGAACGGCCACAAGATTCGGACATTTGCGAAAAGCCATAGCCATAGGTTCTCCTGTCTGGATTCCGTATTTTTTTGCAGGAATGGACTTGGCGACAACGATGCCGGTACGTTTACTGGGGTCTCCGCCAATACAAGAAGGGATGTCTCTCAGATCCGGAAGTCCCATCTTTACTCTTTTTGCTGCTTCCCAGGAAAGAAAAGCACTGTTTACATCAACATGAAAAATCAATCGTTCCATATAGGGTTCTTCTTTCAATTGTATAAAGTGTGTCTGTTATATCTATTTACAGATTTTTGCAGACAGCTGATCAAAAAGGTTTCGATATTCCTCTTCTACCTGTGAAAAAGGGTATTGCCGGTATTGGATCGGAACATGGACAACCGGTTTTGGAGTGTCCGGTGTTTCATTCAGAAGATATTTCAGGTCATACCAGAGCAGGTCATTGTCGATCTCCTTCAGCTTCTGCTCTTCTATGGCAGAAAGTCCGGATCCCAGATATTTCTGATAGATAATGTTTAAAAGAGCTTCCTCCTGTTTCCGATACTCAGGAAGACTTTTCTTAAATGGTCTTGGAACATCGGACATATAACATTCGCTGGCATCGTGAAGAAGGGACGCCAGTATAAGACGGCCGGAATAGCCACGTGCTTCGGCTTCTTTGGCACAGAGGATGCAGTGCTGCCCTACAGAGAAAAAAGTCCTTACATGACCATTTCCGCGGCATAGAAGAGAAAGTGCGTGTGCAATGTCCTCAATGCAGATCAGCTCTTCGTCCGGATGTGTCGGATCAAAATGTTTTCCAGTGTATGTGGTAATGCAGTCGCCCATAAAATGTTACGCCTTTCTTTAAGTTATGAATAAATATGATTATTTATTATAAACACCCAGAGAAAGTGTGTCTATATGATCGCGAAATAAATTTCGGGAACTGTTACAGAAAAACAAAAGAAATACATGGCTGTTTTACAAATATGAGTGATTCTGTGCTATAATACAAAAAAACGACAGGGAGATCATCAGCGATGAAACATATGGAAGAAATGAAGATTGCCGGATTAGCCATGGCATTATGTATCGTGATGCTGGGAATCTATATTGTCGTCCCAAAGGATGGAACGGTTTCTCATCTTACTGCTATTCCGGATAATAATGCGGCGGAGCTGTTACAGATTCTACATCAGAGGGAACTGCTGATGCGGATTTTCCAATCTATACAGAGGACAGCTACAGCAGTGAGCCCGAGAGTTCTGACGATACTGGGGACGGAGATTCCTACACGGAAGAGCCGACTTATGATCCAGGTGATAATTCTTACGACGGCAATACGGATAGTGAAGCCAATGGAGCAGATACTTCAGATACATCTTCAGATGGAACCGATGAAGACGCAGGCAATTATGAAAATCCGGACAGTGGCTCCGGTGAAGTGGTCGATGACAATGATTACAGTGGTACTTCGGATACGGATCTTGATAGCAGTGAGACCGAAGATACCGGCAGTGATGGCACTGATGATATAGTAGAAATTAACTGAATGTAAAAAAAGAATAAAAAAGCAGATCTGCGAAATAAAATTTCAAACAGATCTGCTTTTTTGTTTTTTGTATGGAATCCTGTCAGTTGATGTTCTGGAGCAAGGATGTCATTTCCTGATAAAGAACATCCTTTGAGGACGCACCCATGACGATGGAAATAAATGGCTTCCCATAAGCATTCTGGCTTAAAAGTGCCAGACAGTTACCGGCTTTATCGGTTGTTCCTGTTTTTCCTCCAAGGATAGTGACATCCTTAGGAGTTGCTGCCTCTCCGGTAAGATAATGATCTGTAGCGGGTAAGGTAGCACTTGCATCGGAGCCATCGGAATGCTTATAGCTAACTGTATAAGATGCCATTTGTGTGATGTCTGTAAACTCCGGATAATTCAAGGCTTCTTTCAGCATCAGATAAATGTCATAAGGCGTTGTATAATGATTTTCGTCCTGAAGACCATGGGGATTGGTAAAGTGAGTTCCTGTACAGCCAAGTTCTGCAGCAAAGCTGTTCATCATCTCTACAAATTTATCTGTTGATCCACCTATATGTTCCGCAATGGCAGATGCTGCATCATTGGCAGAATAAACAAGAAGACAATGAAGAAGCTGATCCATGGTAACCTGATCTCCCGCCTGGAAACCAGCTACCTGAGAACCGGATTCCAGGGTAACATTCTCCTGTGAGATCGTTACTGTATCGTCCATGTTTCCATATTTCAGTGCAAGCATAGCTGTCATGATCTTTGTGATGCTGGCAGGATAAACCTTGTTGTAGGCACCTTTTGCATAGAGTACCTTTTTATCACTGAGATTCAGAAGCACACCGGACTGGCTGTCATCCAGACTGACAGAATCCAGAGCAACATCTTTTGTAACAACACAGAGATCATGGGCGAAACCTGCCGCGCGCTGCTCTTCTTTGGAAGTCAGAGTATTATCAAACTCGGAGAATGCATTGAAAGAATTTGCAGGAGTAGAAAAATCTCCGCCCTTCAGCATGTAAACACCAAAACCGCCAGCTGTGCATAGTACGATCAGCAGAAGAAGGAGAAAAATGGTGTTGCGGATCCTTTTACGACGCATCCGTTTCATCCGGGTATTTTGAGCTTTACGTCTGGCAGAAACAGTTCTGTCAGACGGCATGGAAGTTGTTTTTGTCCCCTTGGAAGCTGTATGTGCAGCCCGGGAAGCCTGACCTCTGGAAGGATTGCCAGAACGTATATGATTTTTTACAGGTTCTTTACGTGTCATAAGTATTCCTCTTTCCGAAAGTAGGTATCCGATTTCTGACCTTTTTTCTGTAATTCTTTATTATATGCACTGCTCTGCAGTCCTACATTGAGAACAAGTCCCATACCCATAAACAGACTGATCAGAGAAGTAAGACCATAGCTTACAAAAGGAAGCGGAGTACCTGTGTTTGGTGCAAGGCCGGTAGCAACACAGATGTTGATGAAGCTCTGTATGGAAACAATGCTTCCAACACCGCAGCATATGATCTTACCGGCAAGATCCTTGGCCCGCAGGCTCATACGGATACATTCAAAGGTGATCAGAAACAGCAGCAGTACGATCAGAGTACAGCCGATAAATCCGTACTGCTCTCCAGCCACCGCAAAAATAAAGTCGGTCTGATTCTCAGAAACAAAGTTTCCATCATTTACGGATGTAACACTGGTGTCATTACTGAAAGCACGTCCCACAAGCTCTCCGGAGGCGATGGCTGTTTTTGAGTTGTTCTGCTGTTCAATATCATCTGCGTATTCTTCGTTCTCCGGATACAGGAATGACATGATACGGTTTCTCTGGTAATCCTGTATCAGTTTCTGATCCGGCTGCACGATAATGGACAGAAAGATGATGGCCAGAGGAATCGCGATCAAGGCTACACCTCCGATGATCTTATAACTAAGTCCTGCGATGTAGATCAGAATACAGAACAGGACTGTTACGGTGATGGTGTTTTTCATATCCGGCTGTACATAGATCAGCATCAGTGGGATGACCAGAAGGACAGCTGATTGTATCAGAGTCTTTAAGGTATTCAGATCTTCCTCATGATCCATAAAAAATTTGGCAAAAAACAGGATAATGATGATCTTTGAAAGCTCGGTAGGCTGGAAACGGATAAAACCTAAATCCACCCATCTGGCAGCACCATTGGCGCTGGATCCGAAGAACCGGACAGCCAGAAGCATAACGATATTAAATCCATACATGATCCATTGAAAATTCAGCAGCCAGGAATAATCCATCAGTGAAAGGATCAGCATAAAGACTACACCGATGATCACACCCAGAAGCTGACGTGTGCGAAGGTAGTCGGCAGCTGTTCCTACAAGCTGAATTCCAATAAAGCTGATCGCCAGGAGAAAGATCACCAGTCGAAAATTGTAAAACCGCAGCTTATACTGTTTAATCATAAATTATGCATCTCTTTTCTTAAGTACGGGTATGACTGCATGCAGAACAGGTGTTCCTGTGTGATCTGTATGGTCACCCCTGGTTCATCAATTACAACGTATTTTTTTACGGCATGTATCAGATCGTTCCGTAAAAGCTTCATCATCTGTGGAGAACAGTCTATGCGTTCCGATACAAGAAGAAGCTTCATCCTGTCGCGTGCATAGCCTGCAGAGTGGTTTTTCCCGGAGAAAAATCCCATAATCATTCCTCCTGTGATGAAAAATGTCAGACAGCAAAGCGTCTGTTATTTTCGAAAAATGCTGCCAAGACGGTGGAATACACCATTTTTTCGACGCACAGTAACATAAGGGACCTCTTCGCCCATAAGCCTCCGGCAGATATTGCGATACTCTTCTTCTGCCTGGGAATTTTTCCGATAAAGGTTCTCCCTGATTTGTGGAGATCACGATCTGTTCATCATCCAGGATCGCACCGATCAGATCTACAGCCAGGATTTCCAACACATCTTCTACGGACATCATATCACCTCTGGCGATCATTTCCGGTCGAAGCCGGTTGATGATCAGCCGGATATCACGGAGCCTCCGGACTCCAGCAACCCGATGATACGGTCTGCATCCCGGATCGCGGAAACTTCCGGTGTGGTCACGACCAGTGCACGGTCCGCTCCGGCTACTGCATTTTTGAATCCCTGTTCAATTCCTGCCGGACAATCCAGAAGGACATAATCGAATTCTTCCCGGAGATCATCGGTAAGCTTGATCATCTGTTCCGGAGATACGGCAGTTTTGTCCTTGGTCTGGGCAGACGGAAGAAGATACAGTTCTGAATGCCGACGATCCCGGATCAGTGCCTGTTTCAGGCGGCAGCTCCCATTGATCACATCAACCAGATTATAAACAATACGGTTCTCCAGTCCCATGACAACATCCAGATTTCGGAGTCCGATATCGGTATCTACAACTGCAACCCTTTTTCCCATGGCAGCCAGTCCGGTCCCGATATTTGCCACGGTGGTGGTTTTTCCAACACCGCCTTTTCCAGATGTAATGACAATGACTTCACTCATGTTTTCTGATTCCTCCTATAAAATGTTCCACACTTCTGGTATCCTCATAAAGTTTGTTTAGTCATTCGATACATTACTGGTATCGCTTGCTGCATAGCCAGTGAGAATGGTGCTTTCATCTGCAAGTCCGAAAATGTATTTAAAGATATCATTAGCTGCAAGGCAGGCATTACCGGATGCATATCCGTTTGCGATTCGTACAGATATTGCGTACTTGGGATCAGAAACAGGCGCATATCCGATAAAAAGTGCATTGTTCGGATGATAATAGTCAATCTCGGCAGTACCGGTTTTTCCTGCTACTTCAACTCCAAGTCTGTTAAACTGATCATGAGTCTGCACCACACGATACATACCGTCATGGATGTCATCCCAGATATTGCTGGAAAGATCCAGCTGTCCAGCTGTTTCGGAAGGATATTCCTTTATAAGTTTTCCTTTGGAATCCGTCACACGGTCCAGAAGGGAAAGCTTATAGATCGTACCGGAAGTGGCGATCGTTGACGCATAACGTGCAAGCTGGCTGGTCGTAAACGCATTGGTACCCTGTCCAATATAGGAAGGGACGGCGTTTTTGTCAGAAACCTGCGGAGAAGCTTCGGAAATTTCAATGCCGGTTTTCTGATCCAATCCCATGAGGGAAGCATATTTCTGAAGCATTCCAAGACTTCTGGCTTCAGAAAAGTTACCTTCGGAATCTTTACCAAGTTCGAAACCAATCGTAGTGAAAAATACGTTACAGGACTGCTCAATGGCTTCACGGATATCAAGAGAACCGTGGCCCTGTTTATTCCAGCAGTTGATCGGAGGTGTTACAAGGTCAAAGCTTCCTGTACATTCAATATATGTGCCATCATCTATTACGCCCTCAGACATGCCGGCAACAGTAGATAAGATCTTTAAGGTAGATCCTGGAGCCGTCTTCTGCTGTGTTGCCTTGTTGAAGAACGGGCTGGAAAGATCTGTGGAAAGCTTTGCATAATAATCAGTATCCATATTGTTGGTCAGACGATTATTATCATATCCCGGATAGGAAACACATGCGAGAACATTTCCGGTTGTAGTATCTGTGATCACCGCAGATGCAGAGCACGGAGCCAACGCAAGCTGGCCGGTGTGATCTCAAGATTTGCGATCTTGCGATACATGAAGGTGTAGGCATCAAGACCACCGGAGGCCATTGTCTGATACAGCTCGTCTTCTTTGGAAAGAACGCCCTGTTCATAGAGAACAAGACACAGATCTTCTCCACTGATGGTGTCTTCCTGAAGCATATATTTATACAGAAGCTTTGAAAAGCCTGTATCTGTTTTCAGGTAATCAATGATATAGGCGGTAAGAGCCTGATAGATCTCTTCAGAATCCAGATATTCTCCGGAGGTTGAGATCTGGGAAATATCGATCCAGTTCTGACTGGCAGCGTAGTTCAGATAATCCTTCAGACTGATACTCTGATCATTTTTCCAGGCTTTGTATGTTTCATCCGCGGTATCAATGGAATCACTTTTCAGTACCTTCAAGGTATTGGTAAGAAGATCATCACAGATATAGGTAAGATATTCCTGCATCTGCGTATCTTCATCCTTATAGGCTGGAGGATTGTCGCCTGTCAGCCTGTTACTTATTGTATCAAAAACCTGTTGCTGTTTTTGCTGAAATTTGACGTATAAATTTTTTTCTGTGTCGGAAGCATCTGCATCACTGAATTTATTGATATCGATCACACTGTTTGCGATCAGTGCATTGTATACATCATAGATTGGGATGGTGATCTTACTTGCATCTTTCTCTGCTTCATAATCAAAGCTTTTATTCGGTGTCAGTTTAGAGAGGACAATACCAGCAACACGCTGTTCCAGGATCTGGTAAATATCTTCTGCCAGTCGGAATCAATGGTCAGATAAACATCGTTTCCGGCCACAGGATCAACAGTTTTAGAATTGTCGATGTCAAGGACTTTACCAAGATTATCAACTGTGACCGTTTCTTCTCCGTCTTTTCCCTGAAGTTCAAGCTCCATATACTGTTCGATTCCGGCTTTTCCAACAACCGCATCATTGGAATAATCAGGATTATCCTTACGAAGGGTTTCCAATTCCTCAGAAGAGGCCTGGCCTGTGTAACCGAGGATCGGCGCCATACTCTCATCGTCCACATATTTTCTGGTGGAATCTTCTACAATGTCAATACCCTGGAGAGCGGCCTGATTTTCTTTTATGGCTGCCACAGATTTTTCACTGACATTTGTTGCAATGGTCACCGGCATATATTTCTTGAAACTGTTGGTGTTCAGCTGATAGCGCATGATCGCAATTTCGAGGATTTCCTGTTTGGTAAGCTCTTCCGGAAGAGAATGTGCGGCAAGTTCTTCCGGGGTGTAGGCATCTTTTCCGTAAAGAACGATAGAAAATCCGCTGCTTCCGGTAAGATGATCCATGATCTGGCTGCGGTTGCGTTTTTCTGCTCCTCACTGAGATCATCAATCTGTGCTTCTCCGTAAATATCCGCACGGAAACGGTTAAGAGTAAATCCTTCATCTACATCAAAAGCATAGTCGCCATGATCATTGACGGTAATATGAAAATTATCAGATAAGCTGTCCCCGTTTTTGGAAAGGATCTGTAATACCTGGTAGGCGATACCGTTCAGAGTCAGATTCTTTTCTCTGGTGCTGTTGTATGTACCGCTATCTTCGAATGTGACAGAATATGCAAGTACATTGGAGGCGACAACTGTGCCGTTACGGTCATAAATATTACCACGGGTGCTTTTGATCACGCGTGTTTTGGTGGTACGTGTCTGAAATTTACTGATGTAATCCTCTCCTTGTATGATCTGCAGACTGAAAAGCTGCCGGACCAGGACAGATGACAGAAAAATAAATACGATCACAAGAACTGTAGTACGTTTCAGACGGATTTTTTTTGATGATTTTTTTTATTTTAATTCCCAAATAGACTCACTTTCTTTCCTTACAGTATCCATTAAGTGGTAGTTGATCCAGTAAAATACCCGGTATACGATGATGGTGAGAAAAACCGTATATACAATCTCGGGGATAATGATCCTGTATATGTAGGTCCAGAATCCAAGACGCCTCTGAGCAGAAACTGGAGCCATACACAGCCAGATTATAAAGAAGATCTGTTCCTGCTACAAGAAAAAGCGGAACTTCAGATCATCATCATAAAAACTGCGGAATGCATAGCCGCTGATAAAACCTATATACATATAGATCAGTGCATAAAATCCAAACAATGATCCATAAAAGAGATCGACAAAAAGCCCGGAAAAAAATCCAGTCCACAGACCGACTTTTCTTCCACGCATAAGTCCCATGGATACACACAGGATCAAAAGCAGATTTGGAGTGATGGATCCAATGGAAATACGGTCCATTACTGTGCACTGAAGGAGAAAACAGACAATGATAGTGATAAATAATATAATCCTATTTTTCATTGGACGCATCCTCCGATTTGTCTATCGCGTCCTGTTTATTGGTGGTGATCACAAATACATCTTTCAGATGACCGAAATCAACCGGTGTAACGATCGTACCTGTTTTTGTCAGGTTATTGGGATCCTGCTGGATCTCACTGACATAACCAATAAACAGTCCTTCCACATATTTTTCACTGATGTTCGAGGTGACAATACGTTCTCCGACTGTTACCTTGTTATCCTGATCGTAAAGCTGCTCAAAGCTTAATTTGCCTTCATCGATCAGTTTCAGATCTCCAGTGACAACGCAGTTGTCGGAAGTACTGACTGCCATGGCACTGACATTGCTGCTGTCATCGATGATGGAACGGACAGTAGCCCAGGAAGGTCCCACTTCTGTAACGATACCCACAAGACCCTTTCCGGCGATCACGTTGTTATCAACGGATCCCGTTATTACTGCCTTTGTTGATCATAAAGGTATCATACCAGTTTCCGGGATCTTTGGAGATTATCCTTGCGGCAACCTTGGGATAGTCGGTATATTCCTGATCAAGATCGTAAAGTTCCTTCAGGCGTGTGAGCTCTGTCTGGTCCTGGATCAGGATGTTATTCTGTTCCGTAAGACTGTTGATCTGACTTTTCAGCTCTTCGTTTTCCTGAAGCACGTCCTGTTTATCACGAAGATTGTTTTTTACATTTCCAAATATATCGCTGACACCGGCGATCCCCTTTTCAAAGGGAACGATAAGAAAACCGGCTGCTTCCTGAAGTGGTGCGGAAGAGGTTCCGGAGGCTGCTGTAGCTACGATGCAGCTTCCACAGAAAAATGTCATGATTACCAGAAGATGTTTACTTTTTAAATTAAAATGAAAACGCACTTTTTTTCGGATGTTTTTCATTATATATGCCCCTTTACAGTTTTTTCTGCTTTACCGGCTGGGCCCATTTGCGCAGGTTTCTGTCGCGGATGATCTTTTCCAGGCCGTATGCTGCAGAAGTTTCATACAGATCAGAAAGATTAAAGGCAAATCCGGTATAGCTAGCCAGATAGTTATCTATATAAGGAAGCCGTGTGCTGCCGCCGGTCAGATAAATGCCCTCTTTTGCGATATGATAAGCGATCTGTGGCGGGGTACGTTCCAGAAAAGATTTCATTTCTGCTGCGATCTGGTTCACACAGTTGGCGATCCCTTCATTGACAACGTAGGCAGAAATAACTTCTTCTCGTGGAAGTCCGGAAATACTGTCGATCCCGACTACTTTTCGGGCTTCTTTTTTCTGATCATTCAGTCTTCCCATAACTACTTTCAGACGTTTTGCAGTTCGTGTTCCAATCTGAAGATTATAATGTTTTCGGATTTCGCTGCAGATAGATTCGTTCATCTGTCTGCCTCCGATGGGGATCTTACGGCTGATGATGATCTTGCCGTCGGTTATGATGGAAAACTCTGTACTCTGTGCACCGATGTTTACGATCATGCTGCCCTGATTCTTTTCAGGGTCGATTCCCATGGCAATGGCATCTGCAATAGGGGACTCCACCATAAAAACACGGTTTTTCCGCAGCCAGTGACCATTGACCAGATGATAGTATGCCCTCTTTTCGATAGCAGTCATATCAAGTGGTACGGAGAAATACATGTCTGCTCCGAGACCGGATGTATGATCGATTTTTTTTATCATGCTGTAAAGGACGATCTCTTGCAATTCCAGATTTGCCAGCATACCGAAAGCCATAGGAGAATTTACGGAAATATCTGCAGGTGATTTTTCAAACATTTCATAAGCTTCGTTCCCTATGGCAAGGATCCGGCGTCCTCTGTAGGCTACCATGTTCTTTTCTATGTAACTTTTGTTTCTGAAAAATGAATAGACTTTTACAGAGCTGCTTCCAAGGTCTACTCCGTAATTATTTCTAAAAAGCATAAATCTGTCCCTTCACTTAAGTATATTCATCAAAAATCCCTTTTTCGCGGAAACTGACATACCTGTGATCACCGATGATGATATGATCCAGAAGATGGATGCCGAGGAGTTCACCACAATGATAGATCCGTTCCGTAACATCCAGATCAGCCTGGCTGGGGGAGGGATCGCCTCCTGGATGATTGTGGACCAGGATCAGGTTCACCGCCCGATACTTTACAGCTTCTACAAAGACTTCTCTTGGTGTGATCAGTGTGGCATTGACTGTACCGCGGCTTAAAAGCTGTTCCCCCGACAAATGGTTATGTCCGTCCAGCATCATGCAGTAAAGCAATTCCTGCTCTTCATGCCGGAGCCGCTCCATATAATATTTCGCAATGGTTACCGGATGGTGAAAAGATAATTCCGGTTTTGCAGCTGCGGTTGCATACGCTTGGAAAGTTCCCCGATACATTTCAGCTGTATGGCTTTTACCTTACCGATCCCATGGATCTTCATCAGTTCTTGCATGGAAATATGAAACAGTCCAAGCAGGCCACTGTATCCGGTCTGTTTCGATAAATTCAGGATTTTATCTGCCAGAGTCAGGGAACTGGATCCCTGTACGCCACAGCGCAGGATCACGGCAAGAAGCTCTCGATCGCTTAAGGACTGTTCTCCTTCCCGCAGACATTTTTCATACGGACGCTGATAATCTGGCATTTCCATTATAGTATCTTTCATATGATTTCCCTTTTCGCTCTCGAAGAAGGGGATGCAAAATTGCAGAAGTTATTTTAGCATAAAAAAGCAGGGATGTACACTCTATCCCGGAAATTTCCACTTTTTCACATTTTGTTTACAGGCAGGGCATAAACAGAAGCGACTGCTTCTGCCACCTTGATCCCGTCCATCGCTGCGGATGTAATGCCTCCGGCGTAACCGGCGCCCTCTCCGCAGGGGTAGATTCCTTCTATATTGGAAGTGAGCTTTTTCGGTTCCCGAACGATCCGTACAGGAGAAGAGGTACGGCTTTCTACTCCTTCCAGCAATGCATCCGGTCGGTCAAAACCGGAAAGCTTTTTTCCAAAAGCATGGATTCCTGCTTCAATGGAATCGCCGATCTCTTTTGGGAAAATACTGCGGACATCGGTAAGTGTATAAGCTCCTTTGATACAGGGGATCACATCTCCAAGCCTGGTACTTTTCTGATGGGTACAGTAATCTTTGAAAAGCTGTACCGGAATTTTTCCTTTTCCGGCTTCCCAGGCAGCGCGCTCCAGTTTTCGCTGCAGAGCGATTCCGCCGAGAACTCCCTCTTCAGGAAAATCAGAAGGGTTTACCGTAACGATGATAGCACTGTTGGCATTATGGCTGTCACGTGCCTGATAGCTCATACCATTCACTGCAAGCATACCTTCTTCAGAAGATGCATTTACAACATATCCGCCGGGACACATACAGAAAGAATAAACGCCACGTCCGTTTTCCAGTGTATGGGTAACCTTGTAGCTGGATGCACCCAGACGGTCGTTTTCCGGTTCCCCGTAAAGATCCTGGTTGATCATGGTCTGCGGATGTTCCACACGTACCCCCACTGCAAAAGATTTCGGCTCCATGTTAATATTGTGTTTTTCCAGCATGGCAAACGTATCTCTGGCGCTGTGGCCGGGAGCAAGAATGCAGATTTCTGCCGGTATTTCCTCTTTTGCATTGACAATGACTGCAGTAGCTTCCGGTCACGGATCATCAGATCAGTTACTGTGGAACGAAAACGGAATTCCCCGCCCATTTCTTCAATCTGATGACGCATAAACTGAACGATACCTACAAGCTGATCTGTGCCAAGATGAGGCTTTTGCTGGTAAAGGATCTCAGAGGGAGCTCCTGCCTCCACAAATCGGGAAAGAACTTCCCTTCCTCTTCCAAAAGTATCTTTTACCAGAGTATTCAGCTTTCCATCGGAAAAAGTCCCTGCACCGCCCTCTCCGAACTGTACATTGGAATCCGGATCCAAGATGCCGTTTTTCCAGAAATTTTCCACGGTTTTCTGGCGTTTGTCTGCTTCTTCTCCCCGTTCCAGTACCAGTGGACAGTACCCGGCTTTGGCCAGGTACCAGGCACAGAATAATCCTGCAGGTCCGCTTCCGATCACTATAGGACGATGGGACAGAGCTTCAGAGCCAGATGAGGAGAAATGATATTTTTTCTCAGAGGTTAACATAATATTTTTATCGTGAACCTTTTTGAGAACACGGGATTCGTTATCCAGTTTAATATCTACAGTGTAGACAAATTTTTTGTCCTCTTTGTGCCGGGCATCCAGAGATTGTTTTCGGATCTCATAGGTGAACGGCTGATTTCCAAGACGAAGCATTTTTGCTATTTTTCGGTGAAGCTGCTCTTCTGTATGAGTGATGGGAAGCTTCAACTGTGTGATCCGGATCATTGTTATTCCTCCTTTGCTGCCCAGATACCGGCGGTAGCTCCACTTGACCATGCCCACTGCAGGTTGTATCCACGCAGGTGCCGTCAATATCAAGGAGTTCTCCGGCAAAATAAAGGCCTTTATGAAGTCTGGATTCCATGGTTTTACTTTGAACTTCAGAAGTATCCACGCCGCCGGAACAAACCTGTGCCTGTTCGAAGGAAAGGCCGTTTTTTACCGTGAGACGAAAATCGGTGATCCCGCGGATAAGATCCTTCTGTGCACATAAAACACGGATCAGTTTTTCAGGAAAAAGTCCGATGAGAAGTTCTTTTTCTGTTTTGTAAGGACAGGCTGTTTTTCTCTGTTCCAGGTATTCTTCCAGCTCTTTCCGGTTCAGTTCCGGAAAAAAATTTATGGAAAGCTCCACATTTTTGTTTTCATGGACGGCACGGATAGCATAGCGGGAAATCTGGAATACCGGGATCCCGGATACACCGTAATCGGTAAGCTGCAGTTCTCCCTGCTGGGAAACTGTCGGTGTGCCGTCTATATAAAGTGTTATCTTACCTTCTGTCCGTACACCACTCCAGCCGGAAAAAGAATTTCCCTTACATTTCAGAGCTGTCAAAGCTGGAAGGGGTTCGATCAGATGATGTCCGAGACTTTTTGCAATTTCATATCCGCTTTCGCAGGAACCTGCAACGGAAGACGCACGGGAACCATTTGCAAGGATCACGGCATCACCACTGTAGGTCCATCCGTCCGTATGGATCTTCCACTGTCCGTCTGCAAAAGACACGCCGGTAACGGTCTGATTGGTTTTCAGCTTTACCTTCAGGCTGCGTGCTTCATGACAAGAACATCTACCACACTCTGTGCCTGGTTGCTTCGGGGATAGATCCATCCGCTGCGGTCTGTGGTACAGATTCCCAGTTCCTGAAAGAATTTCAGAGTTTTTTCCACAGGAAACTGTGCCAGGGCATCTTTGGCAAATTCAGGATGAGATCCCCGGTAAGCGTTTTCATCCTGATTCAGGTTCGTCATATTACAACGGCCGTTTCCCGTAGCACAGATTTTTTTGCCGGGACGGTCATTTTGTTCCAGAACCGTAACTGCAGCTCCGTATACAGCAGCCTGAATAGCTGCCATAAGACCGGAAGCCCCGGCTCCTATGACAAAGATCTGTTTTTTTAAGTCCGGTCCTTCGGATTTTTTCATAATCTCACAAGTTCCTTATCAACCATATACTGAAGAGATTTCAGGATTCCCAGCTTTGCATGCTCCCAGGTGAGACCACCCTGGAAATAAACTGCATAAGGCGGTTTCATAGGACCATCGGCAGAAAGCTCGATGGAAGAACCCTGGATGAAAGCCCCTGCTGCCATGATCACCTGGCTGTCATATCCCGGCATATCCCACGGCTCCGGTGTTACAAAGCTGTCTACCGGTGCAGCAGCTGGATACCCTGGCAGAATGCTACAAGACCCTCCGGTGTTCCGAGAGTGACCGCCTGGATGATATCCTGACGTGGTTCTGTGCTGTTCGGTACCACCGGGAAACCAAGTTTTTCGTAAATGTTTGCTGCAAAAACGGCGCCTTTTAAAGCTCCTTTGGTAACCATCGGTGCAAGGAAAAATCCCTGGTACAGAGAACGGTTTACACCAAGGGTTGCCCCCACTTCCATGCCCAGTCCCGGGCAGGTCATACGGTAGGAAGCGTTTTCCACACAGTCTTTTCTTCCGGCGATATATCCGCCGATAGGGCAAGACCGCCGCCTGGATTTTTGATCAGGGAACCCACCATGATATCTGCACCTACATCACTTGGCTCTATGGTATCTACGAACTCACCGTAGCAGTTATCTACCATGCAGATCACATCCGGTTTGATCTTCTTTACAAAAGCGATCAGCTCACCGATCTGTTTTACAGAGAAGGAAGGACGAGTCTGATAGCCTTTGGAACGCTGGATGGTTACCAGCTTTGTTTTTTCATTGACTGCTTTTCTGATGTTTTCATAATCAAAGGTACCATCCTCGAGAAGATCCACCTGACGATATTTTACGCCATATTCCGCAAGGGAACCATTGGACGGGCGGATACCGATCACTTCTTCCAGGGTATCGTAAGGCTTTCCTACAGGGGAAAGAAGCTCGTCACCGGGGCGCAGGTTTCCGAAGAGAGCAATGGCAAGTGCATGAGTTCCACAGGTGATCTGCGGGCGTACCAGGCAGGCTTCTGTGTGGAAGGTATCGGCATAAACCTGCTCCAGAGTTTCGCGGCCAAGGTCGTTGTAGCCATAACCGGAGGAAGCTCCGAAACAGGCCTCACTGACACGGTTCTTCTGCATGGCGCGGATAACCTTCATCTGGTTGTATTCTGCAGTCTTATCAAATTTCTCAAAACGTTCTTTCAGGGAATCTTCCACAGATTTACCGAAATCGTAAACTGCAGAAGAGATTCCAAGCTGTGCATATAATTCTTTCATGATCATTTTTCCTTTTTTATTTTATTTGGCAGGGAGGATTCCCTTTTCCCTGCATACAGAAAGCATGTAGGAAAGGATCCTGCTGTCATCGTAATCAAAGTTATCTTTATCTACCCAGGTTACTTCGCCTTCTCTGCGGAACCAGGTAAGCTGACGTTTGGCAAAGTGTCTGGTGTCACGTTTCAGGACCCTTACGGCTTCCTCATAAGAATAGTTTCCGTCCATCCAGTCCAGGATTTCCTTATAGCCAAGCCCCTGCATGGAAACCATTCCCCTGTGGCAGCCCATCTCCCGAAGCTTTTTAACTTCTTCTGTCAGACCGTTTTTCAGCATTTCGTCCACTCTTGTGTCAATGCGTTCATAGAGAAGTGGGCGTGGTGCGTTCAGGACGAAATAAGCCAGTGCATAGGGACTGGTATGCTCCTTCTGTTCTTCATTATGTTCGGAGATCCTGGTACCGTTCTGTTTATAAAATTCCAGGGCACGGATCACCCGCTTGACATTGTTCTCATGGATATCTTCGGCTGACTTGGGATCGACCTTGGCAAGCATGTCATGGAGAAATGCAGGCCCCTTCTGCTCTGCCAGCTCTTCCAGCTCCCTGCGGTAATGTTCATCCTGGTCGGAGCTGGTAAAATCAATATCTCTGGTCACAGACTGAATATAAAATCCTGTGCCGCCTACCAGGATCGGAATCCGGCCTTTGTCATAAATTTTGTCCATGGCATCTTTTGCCATCTGCTGAAAAAGGACAATGTTAAAATCTTCTGTTGGCTCCAGTACATCCACCAGATGATGTGGGACGCCATCCATTTCTTCCGGCGTGATCTTGGCGGAACCGATATCCATATGGCGGTAAACCTGCATGGAATCCGCGGAAATGATCTCTCCGTTTACTGCTTTTGCAAGTGCAATGGAAAGCTTTGTTTTTCCCACGGCAGTAGGTCCGGTAAGGACGATAAGAGGTTTTTTCATAGATTTTCTCCGTTTATGATAGGTATCTTACACGATACGTTTAAATTTTTTTTCAATCTCTGTCTTACTCATGGCAATGATGGTTGGCCTTCCATGAGGACAGTTATAAGGATTTTCCAGTGTCAGAAGTTCATCGATCAGCTTGTCGGCTTCCTGGGGTGACATGGAATGATTGCCTTTTACAGCAGCTTTGCAGGCCATAGTTGCAAGCCTTGCGGTAAACAGTTCAAATGCATCTTTGGAGCCGTCTGCAGTGAGATGGTCCAGCATTTCCAGAAACAGCTCTTCCTCTGTCATTCCCAGAAGACTGGATGGCACCGCACTGATACTGTACTCTCTTCCCCCAAAAGGTTCGATCTCAAAACCGAAATCCCGAAAATATTTTTCGTTTGCTTTTAACAGGTTTTCTTCCTCAAGGCTGAGTGAAACGATCAGCGGAGGGCTTACGTACTGAGACTGGATATTCTGAGACTGGAACAGCTTTACGAACCGCTCATAATATACTTTTTCATGGGCCGCATGCTGGTCAATGATATAAAAATTATCTTCGAACTGTACCAGCCAGTAGGTGTCAAACAGCTGTCCGATCAGCCTGTGGCGGCTTCTGGATTCCGGGGCAAGAAGCCGTTCTTCGAAAAGTTCCAGCTGTTTTGGCGTTTCCTGTTCCAGGGATTTGATCGGCTCGCTGTTTATCTCAGGAGATGTCGATTCGGCAGGTTTTTCAGATATCACTTCTGGATCAGCTGTTTCTACAGCGGAAGTCTCTTTTTTTCCGTCCTTCAGTGTGCCGGAAAACATTTCCTCTTCTTCTTTTGTAAAGGGCTGAGATCTATATACGGGATTTTCCCGCAGAGAACCCATATGCCTGTATTTATCTGTAAAAGAATCTGAAGAACTGTGAGCTGTTTCAGCTGAGCCATAGGAGGCTGTACTATTTGTCAACTTATTATAAGGTATCGATGAAACCGGCGATGTATGTACTTCAGAAGCTGTCGGTGCAATATGGGAAGCTATATTCGCCGTCCGGTTCTGGTGTCCGTACATCTCCTGCCGTCTTTTTACCTCGAAAGGTTCCGGAACATTTCCTGGCTTCATCTGCTCGTTGTGAGATGTCGGTTCGTCTTTTCCCACAGATACCTGCGGGATTAGTTCTCTGTGAGTCAGTACCTTACGAACAGTTTCATAGATAGCCGTATAAACTTCGGTTTCTCTGGCAAAACGCACTTCTCTTTTTGCCGGATGTACATTAACGTCCAGGTCATTACCATCCATTTCGATCCGAAGGGAAACAAATGGAAATTTATGCTGCATGACCAGTCCTTTATACCCATCCTCAATAGCCTTGGTAATGATCTTGTTTTTTACATACCGGCCATTGATATAATAATTCTCAAAAGTGCGGTTTCCTCTGGAAATCTCCGGTTTTCCCACAAAGCCTTCGATCTTCATAAAATCATTTTCATAGGAGACTTCCAGAAGTGCTTTGGCGATCTCCCGTCCGTAAACGCTGTAGATCACATCCTTTACGCTGTAATTTCCGGAACTGGAAAGTTTCACCTGACGATTCTGGATATATTTAAAGGAAATTTCCGGATGGGAAAGCGCCAGCTGTTCCATCAGCGTATTGATGTAACCGGCTTCTGTCATGTCGGATTTCAGAAATTTGCTTCTTGCAGGTGTGTTGTAAAAAAGGTTCCGGATCAGGAAGGTGGTTCCCTCCGGTGCGCCCATCTCCTCCAAAGACTGTTCTTTTCCACCTTCGATCACATAGCGGGTACCGCTGATGGCAGAAGGAGTTTTTGTGATCAGTTCTACCTGGGAAACTGCGGCAATACTGGAAAGAGCCTCGCCACGAAAGCCCAGGGAGGCAATATGTGTCAGGTCTTCCACTTTTTCAATCTTGCTTGTAGCATGACGTAGAAAAGCAAGGGGAACCTGTTCTGCTTCCATTCCGGAGCCGTTATCTGTGATACGGATCAGCTTTTTTCCACCATCTGTGATCTCTACTGTGATGGCGGTAGCTCCTGCGTCAATAGCATTTTCCACAAGTTCTTTTACAACAGAAGAAGGCCGCTCCACAACTTCACCTGCTGCGATCTTATCAATGGTATTCTGGTCTAAAACTGCAATTTTTCTCAAGGTATCACCACCGGTTCTTTATTTTGTTCTGCAGATTATAGAGAATATTCAGGGCCTCCATTGGAGTCAGGTTGCCAATCTCCAGGCCTTTGATCTCTTCGATGATATCATTATCCTGCACCGTGTCAAAGAGTGACATCTGTGCCATATCCACCTGATCATAGGTGATCTTCTGTTTCTTTTTCGGAGCAGTCAGGTCTTTTACCGCTGCGGTGATATCTGCGTCACTGAGCTCTTCCACAAGTTCCTTGGCACGCTGGATCACGGAATCCGGAACACCGGCAAGCTTGGCCACCTGGATACCATAACTCTTGTCAGCGCCACCTTTTACGATCTTACGAAGAAATACGATATCGTCACCCTTTTCTTTGACAGCAATACAGTAATTGTTGACACCGGAAAGTTTTCCCTCCAGTTCGGTAAGCTCATGATAATGGGTCGCAAATAAGGTTTTGGCACCGCAGAGCTTGGTATTGCTGATATGTTCGATCACTGCCCAGGCAATGGAGAGGCCGTCAAAGTACTGGTTCCACGTCCGATCTCATCCAGGATCAGAAGGCTACGGGAAGTGGCATTGCGAAGAATATTGGCAACCTCCGTCATTTCCACCATAAAGGTACTTTGTCCGCTTGCAAGGTCATCAGATGCACCTACACGGGTGAAGATCCGGTCAACCACACCGATATTCGCACTGTCCGCAGGAACAAAGCTTCCGATCTGTGCCATTAGTACGATCAATGCTGTCTGGCGCATGTATGTGGATTTTCCGGCCATATTCGGTCCTGTGATAATGGAGATACGTTTTTTGTGGTTGTCAAGATACGTATCATTGGAATGAACATATCGTTTTCGATCATCTGTTCCACAACCGGATGGCGGCCATTTCGGATATCAATGAGGCCGGTCTCATTGATCTTGGGCCGGACAAAGTTATTC
>ENA-OQHY01000081-OQHY01000081.1-human-gut-metagenome-genome-assembly--contig:-NODE-81-length-50722-cov-4.525823_pt1 | contig 50722 bp, 41 predicted proteins | sample MGYA00242570_ERZ504733 | MGnify/ENA primary metagenome ERZ504733 (study PRJEB26092, sample SAMD00036219) | human gut metagenome | host: Homo sapiens | study: EMG produced TPA metagenomics assembly of... | reverse complement strand
CTGTCTGGGATACCATACGATGTTTGTCATCGTAAGTATAGGTAATGGCTGTTCCATCCGGTTTTGTAGATGTGACCATATTTCCATTACCGTCATAACTGTAAGTAACCGTTGCTCCGTTATATCCGGTTACGCTGGTCAGCTTATTCTGGTCGTTATATGTGTAGGATGCTGTCTTTCCATCCTCTCTTGTCTCCGTTGCTACATTGCCAAATGCATCATAAGTGTAAGTTTTTGTTCCGGCTGCTGTCGTTTCGGAAGCAAGCTGATTCTCTGCATTATAAGTCTTTTCACAGGTTGTTCCATCCGGATATTCAATGGATGTTGTACGGTACTGATCATCATAATGATAAACGGTCTTATTTCCTTCGTTATCCGTTGTTGTAGTAGAATTCTTTCCGTATTTGAAAGTCGCTGTTCCTTTTTCTGCATCAGTCTGCTCTACGACTCTTCCTTCTTTATCGTAAGTATTCTTTACAACCGTATTGCCATTCTCATCTTTCCAGCTTGTCATACGGCTGTCATCATCATACTGATATTCTTTTGTTGTTCCATTCGGGTCTGTTACAGATACCAGATTTCCCTGCTCATCATATTTGTAAGAAACTTTTCCACCGTCTGGAAGAGACAGTTCCTTGATATGCCCAAATTTATCCTGTTTTACCCCGAATGTTTTTCCGGATGGTGTGGTAATCTTGCTCAGATTATAATCATCGTCATAATCTAATACTGTCTTAAATCCATTCACATCCGTTACATATCGTAAGATTCCGTATTTATCAAATGACCAGATACTCTGATCCGCATCTGTCAGTTCCCATCCGATGTAATCATGGTCTGTATCTTTATAGCTGACTGCTTTTAAATCGTATACATAACCATCCGGAGCGGTATAGCTCCATCTTCATTCTTATCAAAAATCAGATAACTTCCGTCCCCTCTCATATACAGAAGGCTTCCGTCCTCCATCTGAGAAAGTGACTGGTCATAGTTAAAGCTCCATCCACGTCCGAACATGGAATGCTGGTCTGTTCCTTTTGAATTGTAGCTTCTTGTAATGGAGAACTCCCCATTCAACTCATTCATCGTCGCATCGGACTGATCCATGTAGAAGTTACCGGTATTTAAGTTGACCGGCTCAAATCCAAATTCACAGTGCAGGCCTCTTCCCATCAATGCTCCGTCAATCCGCATCTTATCCTGATCCGTAAGCGGTGCCGGACTATATGGGACATTGGTCTGTGGGTTACGGATAAAGATCGTATTATTCGCAACAACCAGTGCATCCATCACCTGATTGTCTTTCATAATGTTCTTAAGCGGAACACCATAATATTTTGCGATCTTTGGAAATGTATCAAACTGTTTGACTTCATAGATCACAAAGCTGTCACTGGTCACTTCTTTTCCTGTTTCCAGCTTTCCATCAACCTCTTTCGATGCTTTTGCTTTGATCTTATAAAGCTTGTCTTTCGTCAGCCCCGAATACAGTGCACTCTGCCAGTTGGAATCTTTGCTGTAATACTTATTCGCCTCCGGGAACTGCTTATTATATTCAGTGCTATCTGGATAGGAATACAATGGTTTTGCATCTGTTTCGTGATGCTCTTCTTTTTCCTCATCCGGGAGCAGATAATACTCTACGGTAGATTTGCTCTTTGCAATTCCGTCTGCAAATACGGCATCAAATTTCAGTTTTCCATTGGTATTCTTTTCTGTCATCGGGCGAAGCAGGATGGTTGTCTCATCCAGTGACATATCTCGCAGATATGGATCTTCTGCCGGAGACCACTGGATACTGAGTTTCGGTCCATAGGCTGAATTTCGGTTATTCAGCACTTCACACTGCATGGATGCCCCAAGATTATTTGCCTCTGCGATTGCTACCAGTGCAAATCCGTTATTCGCATGCGTTCCCTGCACCCAGTCATTTACCAGATCTTTGACGTCATAATTGATATAACTGTTCCTTGTGGTACTTGCATTCTGTACATCCTGGAATGTAAGCTGCACTGGTTTTGTTTTCCATGTAATCGATGTGTTCCAGGTTTGATCCACACGGTAAAGACCAAACTGCGATGCACCGCCACTATATGCTGTCCTCTGGCTCACTGCAAAGGTTGCGCTGTCGATTTTTGAATCTTTCGGAATCTGACTAAAATCAGAATTAACTTTGATATAAGTCCGGCAGTTCTGATGTGCACTACCAAATCCTGCAAGGTTTCCAGACTTAATACCATCATCAAATCCGACATACGGATAATTGTTGTCACCAATCTGACTGGTAGGACTTCCTTCTTCCACACCGATCATGTTAAAGGAACTCTTCTGAATCTCCACTGGTGTTGGATCAATCCTGACCGGATACTGACGTTCTTCTGCCGAAAGCCAATCCCTGTCTGGTTTTACGGTCAGGATTGTTTTTCCCTCTTCTTCCCGAAGTTCCAGAGTGATCAGGAAACTAATCTCCCCGGCAGCGTCTTCCATTGATGGCGTCTCCAGAAGATACTTCGCATCTTTGATTGTCTTCCCTTCCGGATAGATATAAACCTGATTGTCTTTTACTTCTGCCTGATACCCCGGAATCTGCAGCTCGTATTCATAGACTTCCCTGTCTGTTGGCTGCTGAAGTACGATATCTTCTTTAATACTGGAATCCAGTACTGTATACTGAACATCTGCGCCCTCGTAAACTTCATTATAAAGGATTGCATTGTCTTTAATAACGGAATGTGTATAATCTCCATCTACCGGAATGATTCCGATTCTGGTCTTTCCATTTTCAATCGTTACACCATTCTCTTCTGACATCTGTTCTGGAAGAAGGATGGCATAATCATTTGCCTTGTTCTGATAAACTTCCGTTTTCTCTTCCTTTTGGTCATCCTTCGATGCACTGCTGGCTTCCTGTGCTTCTTCGGATGCCGGAGTATCTGCTTCTTCTGGTTTTACAAGTGTATTATCAACCAGCTCGGTATCTCCATCCTCATTCTTATAAGTTCCGACATAACCACCATAAACGGTTGTATACTGCTTGTCCCCTGTCTTATACGTCTTGGAGATGGCATCATAATCGATCAGTTCTCCTTCCGGTTCTTCCGGAATCGGATAATAATCCTGTGGTTCTTTTAGTTCCACTTCTTTTTCCTGCGGATTTTCTTCTGTTTCTTCCGCTGGAGTTGTCTGTTCTTCCTGCGTCTCTGTATCTTCTGATGGCGTCGTTTCATTTTGTACGTCCGCATCAGACTGTTGACTCTTATCTTGTTCTCCAGATGTGGAATCTGTAATCCCTGCTTCTTCTTCCGTCAAAGCCTCTGGTCTGGAGAAATCTGCATTCTTCTGTACATCCTCAATGGCTTCTTTAGCCTGTACAAAAATAGGTTCTGTTCCCTGCAGCGCCATCAGGACTGCAAGTACTAAGGCTATAGCGACTTTCGAAATCTCTTCATAGTCTCTTTCTTCCCTGTTCACTTTTTCTTAACTTTTTCTTTTGTTTCCCTATTTCAGTTGTCGGAATCTCTACCCTCCCTCTTTTCGTTTTTCTTACTATAAGCTAAAAAGTGACAGCTTTTTGCGTTTGGCGGAATTGACCTTGAATCTGGCAAAAATGACCTTTTTCGGAAACAGCTTGTTTTTCTATTCTCCCAGATCCATATACAGGAAAAGCCGGATCTGAAACTCATGATCCGTAGATATGATCTCCATATCTCCCTGATGCTTTTCCACAACATATCTCACATTTTCGAGTCCGATGCCATGTCCTTCTTTCTTTTTCTTGGTACTCAGATACCGTTCACCTTTCCGAAGTACTTTCTCTTTTGCGCTGTTTTTTACCTGCATCCGCAGTATCCCTTTTTCATAATGAATGATACAATTCAGACTCCGTTCCTTGGATTCCATTGCACCACGAATCGCATTATCCAAAAGATTCCCAATTACAATACTCAGATCAAACAGTTCTGCCCCGATATAGGGTGGCAGATGCACGCTGATCTCCAGTTTCTTCAATTGATGCCTGTATTCTTGTAGGATATAATTCAGCAGATTATCTACGATCTTATTTTCCGTATACGAAATGGGGACTGTATCTTTCCATACGTTTTCTATCTGATCCACATACCGGAGTATTCCCTGAAAGTCTTTCGCCTGTGCCATCGCCCGAATGGTATGCATATGGTGTTTGTAATCGTGCCGCAGTTTGTTCAATCGCTCCTGCGAATTCTGCATCACATCCATACGTTTCGCATACTGCTGTAACTGGATTTCCATATATCTGCAATTCGTTTCTTCCTCATAGCTTTTCTGCACTTCATCATACAGATAAAAAATCAGAATATTGATAAACAGAAGAAACAATACCATACTTTCCCGGATGCGATGTTCCTCTGGATTCATGATACTGATACAGACAGCAATACTCAAAACAGGCACCGACAGCATCACAAGCCAGTGGTTGGTTTTAATCTGATAACCACGCTTTAAATTCAGTTTTCGTTCCATCAGGCTTTCTACAACAAAGAACAGGAAATTGCCTATTACGATCAGTCCAGGTCCAAGATGGCGGTTCTTTACACGGTTGATGCACATGGCAATTGGAATTGCATCGCACAAAATGCCTGTCATATATACCATCAATATATTCCAGATCCTGTGTTTCGTATCTGCCGGATAGCTTTGTGCAATCAAAACTAACCCTAGAAGATTAAATATTACATTCCCTTTGATCGTACCCAGACACATATTTGCACAACAGCCAATCACATAACTGAAGACATAACAGAGCCATCTGTGCGGATTTTTTTCTTTTACATACAAAGCTGAATTATAACGATATACTGTGTAAAACCAGAAGATGCGGTTTGTAAGATAGGTAAGCAGATGGATGTTCATCACAGTTCCCCCTGTCTGAGCAGGAACTCCCGGACTCGCTTTCGGTTCACTTTACTGATACTCAATTCCGTCTGGTTCTTCATTCTGACCATATCGTATCTGTAACATTCCACATATGCCCGGTTAATCAGAAATGACTTATGAATTTTCAGGAAATAGTCTCCGGTTCTCTTTTCCACATCACTGATCTGCCCCCGGAATTCCTTTTCTCCTTGCTCTGTAACCATATGGATGGTCTTTTCCGTACTGTAAAAATACATAATTTCCCGGTATGCAATCCGGTGCATTCCTTCCGAATTCCGATACTCGAAGATCTGTCTTTCGGAATCTGTACAGGCACACAGTTCATCCATAACATGATATACATCCTCTTCTTTCAAAGGTTTGATCAGAAAATCAAATGGATGGATATGAAAAAGCTGCATTGCATACTCCCGAAAGGTGGAAATATAGGTGATCCGTATCGTTCTGCCATGCTGTTTTTTGCGAATCTCTTCCCCTATCTGTATTCCATTGCTTTTTTCTAACTGAATGTCCAGAAAGATTATATCGAATTGATTTTCTTCCAATGTTTCCAGCAAGGCATTTTCTGAAAGATAGCAATAAATCTCCAGCGACTCGCCACACGTTTCCCCATAGTATAGCAATTTCTGTCTCAACCATTCGCATACAGCCTTATCGTCATCACAGACTGCCAGTTTTAACATATTTCTCACTCCTCTCACAACATACAAAATGAATTCCCACCTGTATCACTTTATACGTTGTGTTTTCCTGATACTTCTACATATAATAAACACTTGAGATTCGAAAAACTGACGCTGTTTTATTATATTTTTATAGATTTCATAGAATTTTTATGTTTGTCAAAAAAAGGATGGCTTTCACCATCCCATAATACACCTTTATTATATTCCATTTAATGTAAATCTATATCCAGATAGTATCCCACCTTCCTGATACTCTGAATCAGCTTGGCTGTTTCTGGATCGGATTTCTCCAGTTTTTTCCGCAGTCTGCTACAAAGCACCAGATCCGCACCCCAGTCGATGTATTTCTTTACCACATGGCTTCCCGGTATTACAACAATAATTGGTGCTCTGCTATACTGTCTGACTTCCCATATTAACTTTCCCAACACTCCATTATCACTTTTCACCAGTATCACTACTGCGTCATAAACTGCTATTGCATGAAATTTTTCAAACACCTTAAGGTCTACATATGTATCTCTTTCTTCACCTTTTTCACCAACTACTGAATTTTCAGATAGGACTCTTCACTAATTGCATGTTCCATCCGGCACGCATCACGATTCGCTGTTTCCGAAAATTCTCCGAGTTTCATACTACCTCCCTTTCGGAAAGTATTTCTTCTGTATTCCTGCTGTTAAGAAATTCTGCCGTTCTCCATTTCATACACTACATCTGCTACATTCATTGTGGATACTCTGTGGGATACCAGGACAACCGTTTTTTTCTCAGCTGATTCTTTCAATGATTTTAAGATAATACCCTCGTTCAACGAATCCAGATTCGAAGTTGGTTCATCCAGCAGGATCATCTCTGCATCATGCAAAAATGCTCTTGCAATTCCGATTCTCTGTTTCTCACCGCCAGATAACGTATCTCCCAGTTCTCCAACTTCTGTATCATAGCCTTTCGGAAGTGTCATGATAAAGTCATGAATAGAAGCTTTCTTTGCCGCTTCCATAATCTCTTCCCTCGTTGCTCCCGGTTTGGCAATGGCGATATTATTGGCGATACTGTCATGGAACAGGTGTGTTTCCTGCGTTACGTAAGACTCCATATCTCTTAGATGCTTTGTCGGAATCTTTCGGACATCCGCACCATCTACCGACACACTTCCTTCCTGCACATCCCAGAAACGCATCAGCAGTTTCAGAAGTGTGGACTTACCGGAACCACTTGCCCCATGAATGCCGGTGATCTGTCCCGGCTGTAAGGTAAGGGAATAATGATCCAGAATCGTATCTGTCTCTGTTTCACTCACCTTATAGGCAAAAGTTACATTCTCTGCTTTTGCCCCTGTAAAGGTATGATCTGTACTTTCTTCTGTATCCACATCCCCCGGTATTTCTTCCACAAGTGGTGTCTCTTCTAATAAAGAAAGAACACGCTCACCGCTTGCCAGTGTCTGGTTCAGGTTGTTGGAAAGGCTTGACAATGCTACTACCGGGCCGAAAGAACCCATCATTGCGATCGTACAGGTTAAGATTCCTTCAAATCCCATCTCGCCCTTCGCATAGAGCCAGATCGTCAGTGCCAGCATTCCAAAGGATGCAAGCAGGATAACCATGTTCGTAAATGAACGCTGTGAGCCTTCCATTTTGCTTAATGATTCCTGCATTTCGGCAAGGTTCTTGGATTGCCCTGTCATCTGCTTTTTTCTCTTTTCACCCTGTCCGTACTGGATGGTTTCATCTAATCCACGTAAGGAATCCAGAACAAAACTGTTCAGTTCTCCGAAGCTTGTTCTAAACTCCATTCCCTTCTGGCTGCCACGTTTTCCATTCCACATTGGGATGGCTACACCGACAATCAGATAAGCTGTCAGTGCAAGCAGTCCTGCTAACCAGTGATATCTTCCGATAAAGATTACCATGATAATCGAGGTCAGTGTTGCGATCGCAATCGGGGAAATGGTATGTGCATAGAACACTTCCAGTAATTCAATATCTGTTGTAATAATAGAGATCAGATTTCCCTTGTCTCTGCCTTCCAGTTTCGCCGGGCAGAGCTTTCTTAAGGAAGCAAACACTTTATGACGAATGATCGCCAACAGTTTAAACGCAATAAAATGGTTACAATACTGTTCCACATAATGCAGGATTCCCCGGAGCACTGCGATCACGATCATGACTGTGATAATCGTCTTTACCGGGGTAAATACTAACCACATCTTCTCTACCGGAACGGTCATTCCGGCTACCCCGGTCAGAAGTCCATGCACGATGACCTGTCCTGCCAGTATTGTCAGGAAGATCGCACACAAGTAACCCAATGTTCCAAGGATAATTGCTGCCAACATGATATGAAGCAGGGGTTTTACTAACCCGATCAGGCTTCCCATGATCTGAATGGCACTTCTGCGTTTTGTTGTATTTGTATGTTCACTCATTATGCCACTCCCCCTTTTCCATAATTTTCTAGAGCCATCTGGCTTTCATACAGATGTCTGTATGCACCATTCTGGCTCATCAGTTCGTCATGTTTTCCACTTTCCTTGATTTCCCCGTCTTTTAAGAAATAAATCTTGTCGGACTTCACGACATTTGCCAGTCTGTGGGAAATCAGAAGCACCGTCTTTGTCTTTGCCAGTTCGTGAATCACATTCATGATCAGTTCTTCACTTTCCACATCAATATTAGATGCCGCTTCATCGAAAATATAAACTGCACTGTCTGTCCGAAGCAATGCTCTGGCAATCACCAGTCTCTGGCACTGGCCACCGGACAAGTTGCTTGCTTTTTCCAGCAACTGTGTCTGCAATCCATCCTGCGTCTGTAAGAAGCCTAAGAGATTGACTTTCTGAAGAACTGCTTCCATCTCTTCTTTCGTCGCATCCGGTTTTGCCATCTTCAGGTTTTCTTCTACTGTGCCTTTGAACAGATAACTGTTATGGCGGACCAGAACAACCCTCTGCATCAGATTTGTTTCATTCACTTCATTCAGCGGTACACCACCGATGGTGATCTCTCCGCTGTATCCCCGGTTCTTTGCTGCAAGGATTCCTGCAATCGTACTCTTACCACATCCGGATTCACCAACCAATGATACAAAACTTCCTGCCGGAAGATTTAAGTTGATGCCTTTTAAAATCTCTCTATCCTCTTCATACGAAAAATGCACATCTTTTAATGTAACATCCAATGCTCCGTCCGGCAGTGTTTTTTCTCCGGCCTGTGGTTCTGGTAAATCTAAAATCTTGAAAACCTTATCACTTGCTGCCATTCCATTCATTGCGATATGGAAAAAGGAACCGAGCAGACGAAGCGGCAGGAAAAACTCGCTGGCAAGCAGGACGATACATAACGTTCCTGCCACACTGATATTTCCTTTTAAGAATTCGGACACCGCAACTGCCATACCAATCGCTGCACCACCATACGCCACAATGTCCATCACACTTGTGGAATTGAGCTGCATGGTCAGTACCTTCATGGTGATCCTGCGGAAGTTCTGGGATTCCCCATCCATCTCGTCCGCTTTCTGCTGATCTGCCTGATAGATCTTCAGCGTCGTCAGTCCCTGCAGATTCTCAAGGAACGAATCACCCAGCCCGGTATAGATACTCCAATATTTGTTCAAAAGTTTCTTTGCGATCTTCTGTACCACAACGATCGAGATTGGAATCAGTGGCACACAGATCAACAGGATCACACTTGCCTTTACACTCACTCTGCAAAGAATGAGAAATAAGGTCAGTGGTGCGATCAGGCTGTAGAACAACTGCGGAAGGTATTTTCCAAAATACGTTTCCAACTGCTCAACACCCTCTGTCGAAACCTGTACCACCTCAGAAGAAGACACCTGCTCACTGTAGGAAGCTCCCAGTTTCAACATCTTGTCATAAATCTTTTCTCTTAAAATTCTCTTTACATCTACACATGCAAGATACGAAGACCTTGCCCCCATCCGTTCGCATACAAATCGTATGATCACCACCAGAACGAGGATCAGGATTGTCCTCTCAATCACCGGTACTGTCACCGCACGATAGACCACGCGCTCCAACAGGTCAGCAATCGTAAATACTGCCAGTACCTGCGAGAGCAATGCCGCCCACTGCCACAGGATGGTGTAGACAATGTACTTTTTTGCGTGGGATAAAAGTCCCACCAGTCTTGTTTTAATCATTTGCTTTTTACCTACTCACTATTTTTCTTTCACACTACAGACCAGATGCCACACTGCCAGCACCGGATGATAGAAAAGCATCCTCGGTCCGGAAAACCGCATGACCACTCGAATCTTCTCCCTCATCTCTGGCTTATAGCAATGCACCTTACAGTTCGCACAGAATGTTTTTTCTTCCATAAATGGACATTTCTGGCTTCTGAGTCTGGCATAATCTGAAAGTTCCTGACAGGAAGGACACATCTTTCCTGTCGTTTTGTCATGTTCCTTATGATTCTTCCGGCAGTACAGCCGGATCATCTCTTCCACGACATACTGTTCTTTCTGCCGCTTTTTTTCTACTTTGTTCTTTTTATTCATTTCTTTATTAGTGGAATTTTACAATTTTAGATAACACACCTTGCGTTTAGAACAAATGTTTGATAGAATGATTGCAGGCTTTACAGCTAAGGTGCTACTTCACTTGACGTGAATGGCGGTTCGCTTTGTGCGGAGAGTATAACATAGCTCCGATTACATAGATTCATCTCTCTTTTTTGAGAGAAATCTTATGAAAGGAGGTATGTGCTTATGCTGACCATTGGTGACTTAATTGCAGTGATCTCACTGTGTGCGACTTTTTACAGTCTGGGTTACGCTCATGGTAAGCGTGATTCCAAGGCACAAAATAACCGCCCCAACCTGGTAAGTTAAGCGGTTATTTTTATACCAAATAATATATCAGGCGAACCGTCATCGGTAGCACCTTTTCTACTATTATATTAACACCGCTTCTTTTCTATGTCAAACATCTTATTCTATTGTCTGTCAAAAATCTTTTATTCCACTTCCATTTCTCCCGTTTTTACTGTCTTTACCCTTAAGAAGAAATACATAATGTGAAACACCCACACCACTGCCAGACAGATTCTTCCAACCGGCACATCCTTCATGCAGATAAATCCGATCGCCATAACTACGGTCACAGTTCCTACGATCTTGCACTTTGTTCCCATCGTCATGGCTCTTTTCTGGACGAAGCTGTCCAGATGTTTCTTATATAAATTCGTTCCTATGAACCAATCATGCAGTTTCTTTGAACTCTTGGCAAAGCAGAACAGCGTTGCCATGTAAAACGGAACAGTTGGCAGGATAGGAAGTACAATTCCTATCGTACCAAAGTCCCAGACAAAGAAATCCAAGCACGATCCAGACTATTTTTAATGGATTTTTCATCTTCTTTCCTTTCATTAATTCATTTGTGTTAATTTTATTATTTTACACATTGTGTAATCGTTAGGGATTTGATAGAATAGACACAGGCTTTTCAGCCTAAGGTGCTACTTCACTTGACGTGAATGGCGGTTCGCTTTGTGCGGAGAGTATATAGCTCCGATTACATAGATCTATCTCTCTTTTTGAGGGAATTCTTATGAAAGGAGGTATGTGCTTATGCTGACCATCAGTGACTAAATCGCAGTGATTTCACTGTATGCGACTTTTTACAGTCTGGGTTACGCTCATGGGAAGCGTGATTCCAAGGCACAAAAATAACCGCCCCTTAGCCTAGGAAACTGAGAGCGGTTATTTTTACCATCTTTTTTTCATCAGGCGAACCGTCATCGGTAGCACCTTTTCTAATATCATATTAACACCGCTTTCATTCTATGTCAAACATCTATTCAATTATCAAACATCTTATACTAAAATCAGTTACTGTTCACACGATGTGCGACCAGCAACGCATCTCGCCATTTTTAATCGCCTTTGGCAATGGGGCGATATGCATTCAAGTCAAAACACGCATCCTCGTGTCAATCAGCGGAGTGATTGACACGGGAGTGAACAGTAACTAAAATCACACCGCCAGCACAAACTTCCGTCCGTCTACTCTCGTCACGCCAAGCTCGATGCCATACAGCTCCCGGATGCTCTCTTCCGTAATCACTTCCTCCGGATCACCTTCCACCAGCACTTTTCCATCTTTCATTCCGATGACATTATCTGAATATGCGATTGCCTGGTTGATGTCATGCAGTACCATAATAATGGTAATGCCAAATTCCTGATTGAGTTTTTTTACAAGCTGCAGGATCTCGATCTGATACCGGATATCCAGATAGGTTGTCGGCTCATCAAGAAACAACGTCTTCGTTCCCTGACAAAGTGCCATTGCGATCCATACCCTCTGGCGCTGTCCTCCGGAAAGTCTTGATACTTCTCTGTCCCGGTATTCTGTCAGGTTCGTGACTTCCAGTGCCCACTCGATCATGCGCTCATCCTCAGCACTATCCCCCTGCATCATCTTTTTATGAGGGGTTCTTCCGAATGCCACCAGATTCTCAACAGTGATATCGTCCGATGCACTGTTATACTGCTGGACGATGGCTACCTTTCGGGCAAATTCTTTTAAGTTCAGGTTCTGGATATTCTTTCCCTTGAGGAAGATATTTCCTTTCCCCGGATATAAGTTCTTCGTCATCAGGGAGAACAGGTGGATTTTCCACATCCGTTCGCTCCCATGATGGTTGTGATCTTGCCTTCCTCGATCTTTAAGGATACACCTTTTAACACTTTATTTTTGCCATAGGCAAAGTGCAGGTCTCTGACTTCCATCGCAGGCTTGTCTGCCCACTTATCCGCTTTTTTCGCTTTCTTTGCTGCTTCATTCTCTGTAGAAGTCAAATCCATATTCTTTTCTTTACTTTGCATACTTCTTAGACCTCCTTAACAGAATGATGAAGAATGGTCCTCCGACCACACTCATGATGATCGATGCGGACACTTCATACGGAGCAGCAATGGTTCTTCCGATGGTATCGGCAAGTAAAAATGTAAATGCTCCGAACAAAGCACTAAATGGTACTAATGCCTTATGGTCACTTCCTACCAGGATTCTTCCGATATGTGGAACAATCAGTCCTAAAAAGCTGATCACTCCAGCTACTGCGGTGGAAATACTTGCAAGTAATACTGCTATCAGTGAAATCACGATACGCATTGCATTGACATTGATTCCCAGGCTTCGTGCTGTCTTATCTTCCAGTGCCAGCAGATTACACATCTTTGTCATGACCAGCGCCAGTACCAGTCCGATCACGACATATGGTACTAAGGTCTTCACGTCATCCCATGTCTTCATAGTGATATTTCCATTGACAATGGCTGCCACACCGGACATATTCCCACCGTTCATGGAGTTTAATGCACTGGAAAGTCCCGTAAACATCGCATCCACCGCCACACCGACAAGGATGATTCTCAGAGGACTTAATCCCCCTTTCCATGACAGGCTGTAAACTAAGACAAATGCAATCACACCGCCAAGAAATGCAAATAATGGAGTGAAGAAAAATAAAGTCGGTGCAAATGCGGTAATCAATACTGCCGCAAAACTTGCTCCACTGGAAATACCAATGATTCCCGGATCAGCAAGAGGGTTCTTAAGTACCGCCTGAAATAACACACCCGATACCGCTATCGCTGCTCCTGCTAACATAGAGATAACGATTCGTGGGAACCGCAGGTCATAGATCGTTGCCACATCTTCATTGTATTCTACAAACAATCCTTTCAGCAGTTCCGGGAAGCTGACCTTCAGGCTTCCGATGTTCACTGCGGCAAAGAATAATGCCACAAGCAGCAAGATCATCACGATAAAAGAAATGGCTGCTTTTGCTGTTTTTCGATGTTTCCTTGCTTTATCCTGTGCGGAGAGGTTCTGGACTTCGGCTTTAGAAGTCTCAGAAGTATTCTGTAATTCTGTCTCTTTCATCTGTCCTCTCCTTTCTACTTGCTCTGCTGTTCGTTGTATTTCTCAGTTGCGTCAGAATCCTTGGCTTTCTTCTGTGCATTATCACTGGCTTCTTTTGCTTTCTGTGTATCTTCATCACTCTCCGGGTACAGGATCGGCTGTAACTCTTCCAGTGCCTGTGGATATTTAAAACGTTGCACTCATGCCAAAGTATTCATACGTCAAGTCATAAACTCGGCCATTCTTCACTGCATCAAAATGCTGCCAGATGTCATTCTCGGCAAAGTCCTTATTGAACATCTCCACGACCTGATCCGGCAGTGCATGGGCTGCACGCAGGATGATATCCGGCTCTTTGGTCTTCATATCTTCTGTGTTGACGGTCAGAAATTCCTGATCGGTGTCAGAATACACATTCTCACCGCCTGCCAGTTCCACCAGACTTCCCACATAGGAGTTCGGAGTGGCAATGATATAACTTCCCGGAAGTCCCATCAGGATCATCACCTTCGGATGGTCCTTGCCTTCGTTTTTCTTCTTATAGTCATCATAAAACTCGGTAAATTCCTTCACAAGCTTATCTGCCTGATCCTGCCGGTCGAAGATCTCACCCAGCTCCTGAATGGAACGGTACATACCCGGTACACTTCTGAGGTTTAAGAATGCCCAGTCAGAACCGATGGCTTCATACTTCGGCTGCAGGTCACTCTGTAAGGATACCGGGCTTAAGATCCAGTCCGGTTTTAAGGATGAAAGGATCTCGGTGTCAGGACTCATGGCTGTTCCGACCGTCTCTACATCCTTGTATCTGTCCGGGATGGTGGATACGGTACTGCTGCATACACCCACCAGATCCAGTTCCAGCTTGTCACAGATATCTGCGGTTGCCGGGGAGGTCGCAATGATCCTCGGCTCTCCATCCAGCTCCTGCACCTTCTTCTTCGCTGCTTCCACCGCAGCCTTTTCCTTCGGATCTGTAATCTTCAATAACGACTCTGCGGATTCCGAAGAAGTATCCGCACTGCTCTCGGTCTTTGTCCCGGAGTCACTGCTTTCCTTTCCCTGACTCTGATCGACACATCCGGCAAGGGAAAAGAGCATGGTCATCGCAAGCAGGACTGCGGATGCTTTCTTTAATCTTCTATTCATCATCGTCCTGTCCACCTCCCCAGCGTCTCCAGTTCTTACGGAAATAGAATACCACAGCAGCCACAACACCGATCAGGATCAGCCCGACCACCAGAACCGCAATTGCGATCTGAAATACCTTGTTTCCTGAAGTCGATGTGGAAGTACTGTCACTGTCTGCTGCATCTGCATCCTTTGCGGTAGAAAGACTTAATCCTTCTGCACTGTCCAGTGTACTGCTGTCCGTACTCGGAGTTTCCGATTCACTGCTTGGCTTTGCTGCTTCTGATATACTGCTCTGTAATTTCTTACCGGATGACGCACTGCCTGTGGAACTGTCGGATGAAGTACTTCCTGAACTCTGGAGAGAAGAATTTCCAGAGCTTATGCTGCCTGAAGAACCAGATACTGCCGACCCTCCATTGGAAGAACTCTCTGCTGCTGTTCCGTCACTTGCTGCACTTCCAGTTACCATCGTTGCATTCATATCAGTGTTATTACCTTCCTTGTAATCACTTGGGTAGAGATAGAATACAACATTTCTTCCCATTGGTTCTACATACATCGTTCCACGCACGATACAATTTTCACTTGGCACCTGAATTACGACATCGGCTGTCGTTCCGTTACTGTCAGAACCTGTACCTGTCTGTGCATACCCGGTACTTGACCAGCCGGAGTCACCGACACTCTGTACCTGAAAATCATGTCCACTGGTATAATCCATCAGACTCAGACGGATCGTCAGATAATAATTTCCATCATCTGCCACCTCTAAAATACCAGTCGGATACACGCATCCTTCTACCATTCCCTGTCCTGTGGCGTAAGAGCCTGCCCCGCCGGAATCTTCCACTGCTCCAGTTACCGGATGTGCATAGCACCGGTTGATGGTACAGGTATAGACACTACCTGTTGCTGCCTGTGCCTCCACTGCCGGAAAACCAGCCAGCAGGGCAAGGCTAAGTGCCGAAGCCATCACCACAGACTTGATTCTGTTCTTTATCTTTGCTAATTTCATCTTATTTTCTCCTGTTATACTAGAGAAGTCCCTGCCACTTATGTAGCAGAGACTTCCATTTCCTTTCTGCGTAACTGTTAAGATTCCGTCTGCCCGGCTCTGAACAGTTACCTGTCTGCTTACGAACTGCCTGTCAGATCAGGAAGCCATTCTTAAGCTTTTTATCGCTATAACGTTTACTTTGTAACTTTTCTTCTCTTGTACTCCATCAGTCCGGCAAGAAGTGCTACTCCACCGAGCAGAAGAAGCGCCGCCCAAAGAGTATTGTTTGCTACGACATCATCTGTCTTAACACTGGATGTACCCTTGAGGCTAGAACCTGTACCCTTTCCAAGACTGGATGTTCCACTCTTCAGACTTGAAGAACCACTTCCAAGTGAGGAAGAACCAAGTTTGCTGCTTCCAAGAGAATTGTTTCCGAGAGTATTATTTCCAAGTGAGCCATTTCCAATCGAAGAACCATTATTGTTATTTCCGTTGGAATTATTGTTGTTGCTATTGTTGTTGTCGTTCTTATCAAAATCCGGATCATCGGATGTGGTTGCTTTTAATGAGCTCCAATCCAGTTTCAGGAATACCGGCTGTGTGCCTGTACCGGAACTGATTGCATCCATGATCGGAACAAATACCTGTAATGGCACATATCCATCATTCAGGGCTTCCGGAATCAGTTCGAATGTAACGACATCAGGATAGTTTGTTCCATAAGAATCAGATACTAATGTTCCATCTGCATTCTTCTGGTAACTGTCTACGGTAACATCTGCAAGATTTCCCTGTGGTGTTCCATACTTCTCATCAGGTGTGTAACCTGTTGTGAAGTATTTCAGCTGACTTAAATATCCAAGTTTCTGTCCTACTGTCAGACCATTGAAGTTCATGGTAATGTAGTATTTTCCATTCTTTACTGTCAGTTTGATGGTATGGTTAATCGCCTCATTTGACATAGAATATGTATTCTTGTCTACTTTCACCATTGTTCCGTAAACGGAGTAAACACCATCCGCAAGATTCTTGATATCCAGTTTTCCATCATTTTTCTTTGCTAACTGCTGGATTGCTTCTGTCAGTTTTGTCACCTGCTCATCTACAAGTTTCTGTGATGCTGAATCATTATCCATGACATTCTGTGCACGATTAATTGCACTCTGCAATGTTGCAAGAGAGCTTTCTGTGTAAACGTCTGTCTGGCTTACATATGTTTTTGCTTCTACAATCTTGCTTTCCAGTTTGCTCTTATCTACAACTTCTTTTTCTACCAGTCCATTTAAAGCAGTTGTCAGGGATTTCTCCGCTGCTGCAACTTCTGACTCTGTTGCTTTTGGATCTGCGGCTACATTCTCAGCCAGTGTAATTGCTGTATTCAGGACTGTCAGACTGTTGCTTTCGTAAACATCTGTTTTTGCTGCTTCCGCTTTTGCTTTTGCAATCAAGTCATTCAGATTCGTCTTATCTACAGCTCTCAAACCATCCAGTGCTGTCTGGAGTGCTGTTACCTGTGCCTGAACTTCTGCCTTGGTAGCATCTTCTTTTGCTGCCACTGCCTGTGCATTTGTGATCGCTGTTTTTAATGCTTCAAGTGTTGCAGAAGTATAAACAACATCTGTACGGTTTGCTTCTGCTGTTGCTTTTTCAATCAATGCATTCAGTTCTGTCTTGTCTACAACCTGAGTTTCTACTGCGTCTATGGCTGCCTGTAAAGCTTTCACCTGAAGATTGATTTCTTTCTGAGTAGAATTCATGTCGTTGTACACATCCTGTGCTGTCATGTAAGCTGCATTTAAAGCATTCCAGTATTCATCAGCAACATTGCCCTTAGACATAGCCTTCACCTGATCCAGAAGTGCTTTGATCACACTGTTATCTCTCTCAACGCCTGTCTCCTGTTTGATATTTGCCCAGTCGATAGAAACTCTGGCAACTTTTGTACCCTGACCTTCACCGATGCTTTCCATAACCGGAACATAAACCTCTACATAGAACAGGTTATCGTTCAATTCAATCGGGATTGATAGTTTCTTCGGATACCAGTTTCCTTCTGTATTCTTGTCGTAATACTCAGAGTTCTTATTATTAAATAAATCGTAAACATCTGTGTACTCTTCCAGAATTGTTGCATCGGAAGCTTCATATTTTACCGGATAATTATATTTGTTGTATTCAACCGTATCCATATCGACTTTTTTCAGTTTGTACAGATAGCCTGTCATTCCGGCAAACTGCATAGACTGGAAGTTCATCTCCAGTGTTACTTCACCTTTACCCGTAACTCTTACAATTCCGGTCTGAACCATGGAAGCATTTCCCATAGAATTTTCATCGGATGTTGCGTTGAGCAGTTTGATCGGTACGGAATATGTACCTTCAAAAATCTGCGGATATTTTTCAAAAAGATTACTCTGCTTGTTCTTAACAACAAGTGCTTCATAAGAAGAGGTCAGCAGTTTTGTCTGCTTTTCTACTTCTGCTTTTGTTGCATTGACATCAGCGGATACTTTCTGAGCAGATTTGATTGCTGCCTGGAAACTGTTCCAACTGTTGTCTGTATAAGTGCCGTCATTTGTCTTGGTCAGTGCATCTTCGATATAGCCATTTAATTCTGACTTATCTACTACATCATCCAGACGAACAAGTGCTTTCACTGCTTTATCCAGTTTTTCAGCCTGTTCTTTCATTTCATCTGCTGTCGCATCAGATTTTGCTAATACTTCTTCAGCTTCCTTGATTGCAGACTTCAGATTCTCATAGCTGTCTTTTGTATAATTTGCTTCTGCATAATTATTTTTCGCATCGGAAACTGCCTGATCCAGTTCTGCTCTTGCTTTTACTTCTTCTTTCATTACAAGACCTGCCGTTGCTGTATCCAGAGCTGTCTCTGCTGCTGTGATTTCTGACTGGAATGCCACCTTATCTGCCTGAACGCTTTCTGCTGTAGCAATCGCATCTGTTAATGCTGCAAAAGAATCGCTTGTGTAATTTTTCTCTTCTAATGCTTTTGCATCATTCAGTTTTGATTCCAGATCAGATTTTTTAATTTCCTGTTTTACTGCAGATTTTAAATCAAGATTTAACAGGAGTTCTGTTTCTCCGCTTTCTGTTGTTACTTTTACTTTGTGGTTTTCTACATTTGCAGGAAGCGCAACTACAAGTCTGCCTGCGTCTGTATCTGCATTCGCATATCCGGCACCCTTGCGATACTGCATACCGGTAATTCCGTCCACGTACAGATAAGCAGTTACATTGCCGTCTTTATCTGTATATAAACGAGCAGATTTTAATCCTGCATTCAAATCACTTGCTGTTCCATCCTGATTGGTAAGTGTTGCCTGTACTTCGTAAACACCTTTTCCATGGAAACGGCTGTTGACATCGGTACAAGTGCATCTACTGCTGACTGAAGGTCTGCGGATGCCTGATCTGCATTTGCTTCTGTTACCTTTCCTTCCTGAGCAGCGATCACTGCCTGAAGGTCTGCCCAGCTTTCTGCTGTATATTCTGCTTCATTTAATGCCTTGGCATTTTTCAGAACTTTATTGTATTTGTCAAGTCCAGTTGCCTCTTTTAATCCGCTGATTGCATCAGAAATTTCTTTATCTAATGCTACGATTTCCGAATCGTTTGCAGAAGTTGTTCCGTCGATTACCTTCTGAGCTTTTGCTACTGCGTCAGATAATACTTTGTAAGATTCCTCTGTATAATTGTCGGCTGTATATTTAGATGCTTTATCAACTGCTACAACTAAAACAGATTTATCGTGGGTTGGCTCGTTAATTTCCGCTACAGGTGTTAAACCAGATAAAGTCATAAATGCCGTTCTGCATCCTTCACCAGATCCAGGAACTTTATTCTGAAGTTCATCCATGATAGGGACAAAGAAGTTCAGATATACCCCATCATCTCTGTCCGCTGATTCCGGGAACTCAAATCCAACTGTCTTTGGATAATACAGATCATACTGTTCTGCATAAGAATCCATATCTGTGCTACCCGAATCATTCAGATAATAACTGTAATAATCAAGTGGTGTATATTCACCTAATACTGGAAGTCCATTTTCTTCTGTCTGTTCATTATTTGCCCAGAATATTCCATTGCTATATCCATAACGACCAGCGATTGTAATTCCCTGCGTATCAAAATAGATATGTTTCTTTCCATTTTCAACTACTAAGCGTGCAGAATCATTAACAACCGCCGAATTACTCATAGATAATCTATCCGGCTGAGCCTGTTGCCACATAGTAACATTAACATTATAAACTCCGTCTTTTATTTCAGAAATGTCTGTCTTATCTGATTTTTCTGAAATTGCCAATGTATTATATACGCAAGTAGTTCCTGTTATAACTAACTCATCACCATCCATCCGGATACTACCATCTTCATTTTTATAAGAAGAATTTCCAAAGTTTTCAATCGGATTAAATATCTGGTATACCGGAGCATCATACCATTGAACTTCAATTTTACTTGTGTCCCAGTCCTCTGGTATCTTAACTCTAAGTTCTACCGCTCTTGTCGGTTTAACAGTTGTTCCATTTACATTTATTCCCAAATTATAAATCAAAGCCTTTGATGAACTTCCTGCTAAAAGTGAAAAATATTTATTATATTCACTATCTTCATCTGTATTCTCTTCCAGTAACTCTGCTTTAAATTCCGGATTATCACTACCTACATTGTAGCTGTCTGTTATTACGGTTACACCACAGTCGGTTAAACGTAAATCTTTCTTGGCATTGCTTTTTATTCTTGCCTCTCCATAATAGGTTTTTCCATCGGTTGTTTGAACTTTAATTTGTTTACCGAATACAGCCTCCTGTAAGTTAGAAAATGTAAGAGAAATTTTTCCATCACTTAAAATATTGTCTGAATAAACAGAAATTGTTTTATCTCCTACTTGTTCAGCCGAATATGCATATTTATACTGTAAAAAGTTTGTATTCTCTGTAGTAGAAGTTGATTTATCTCCTAAATCATTTATCCCATTAAGTACCTGAACTGATGCAATGTTATCCGCATTTTTAAGTTCTGTTGAAACTTCCATTTTCTGATTATCGACACTAATGTCATTCGTTCCAGCGAAATAATCATTTACTTCATTCCCTTCTACAGGAAACGCATAAAAATTTACCGGTTCTCCTGCTGTTGTTGAAACTTTTGAAATTTCAAGACCTGCATTTTTATAACTAGAATCGCTCAATTCATTTACCGTTTCTGCTTGACTTAAATCAAATGTAAATTTTCCTGAGTCTATTCCCGAAGCATAAGTATATTTTTTTCCTACCCTTTTATATCCATAGCTGCGAAAACTCTTTACATAAATTGATTTTTCCAAACTATCAACATCAAATGAATACCATGAAACTCCTGTATCTGCTGTCTGTACATCCACATTCTGGATATATTTTTCATTCCACTCTTCACTTATGTATCTGTCTATAGCTGTTCTGACATCTTCTGCTGTATCTTTTTCAAAAATATACGATTCTGGTAAATTATACGTTCCAAAAAGAGCATTCCTCGGTTCTGTTTCATCAGATATAACCCCTGGTTTTGAAAATTGTAATACATCTATTTTATTGTAGTTTTCTATCTGGAGCGTTACATGATAAGTATCATCGCTATTTTTACTAACAATCGCAACATTATCTATAAACTCTGGAATTCCTCCGAGTCCTCCATAATCTCGAATTGATTCTCCAGTCACATCATAAAACGTCAATGGTACAAGATAAGATTTATTCGCTTCTATGCCAGATGTATTCGTTTCTGTCTTTGATACATCTTCTTCTGTTTTTGCAAACGCATCTAGTCCAGACGCCCCGAGCACCATACTTGCACTTAGAGTAAACGCTAATAATTTTTTTATTATTTTCATATTGTCTCCATTCTCAAAAAGGCTGCTGCACCAATTGTACAGCAGCCTCTCCTAAATAATTATGTCAATTATTCAATTCCTGTAAGTTTCAGATATCCAGTTGCACTCATCGGCATAATTCCTACGTATGTTGTGAACTTTCCAGTAATCACGCAACCCTCATAAAACATTGAAGCATCTAAATCTGTGAATGTAAAATAATAATCTACTACGTCACCTGAGCTGTCTTTAACAGGCTCTTTAGCTGTTCCATTGATTTCCATTTTTCCCAAATGACCTGTAAGTCCTAAATATTTAATTTCATGTGTATGAACAACCAGTGTTGCTTTTCCATTAGCATTTATAGTAATGTCAGCCCACATGTCATTAACTGCTGCATCACCCATTGATGGATTGGTGCACTCTGCATCTTTGTAAAGATTCAGATTAGCAGTATATGTTCCTGCCGCTAATGCTGTAGAGTCATTTTCAGCCGCAAATGCTGTAACTCCCATTGCCAGTACCATTGTTGCTGCTAACAGTGTAGCAACTAATTTCTTGATCTTTCTCATAACTGTAATCCTCCTTTTCGTTTTTTGGCATTAGCTTTTTGCTAATAAATTTTTAGTTATGATGTTTAGAGTTCTACGAGAATATTTCCGGTTACTCGTATCTAACTTCTTGTCTGAAAGATACCATAATTTGCCATCCAATGTCAACACCATTTTTTACAAGTTTGTTGCCTGAATTGCAACAAATAAGCCGTTATTTTCTTTGATTTTGTTGCTATTCAGACAACAATAGACGTAAAAGTGCCGTTATTGATAGTGTTTTATCAACAACGGCACTTTATTGAAATTTTTTCTTATTTTGTTACATGATATGCGTAAATGAGAATTTTTCTCACTTCTTATTTATACCCAGAAATATAACAGTGCAGTGCTTTCCGGCATGTGCATTGGTCCTACACTGCAGGTAACGGTAACTGGTACAATTCCCATCGTGCCAATCCCCGTCCATCGGTGGATTCTGCACGCTTCCATCGGGATTTTCACTATATTATTCTCTATTCTTGCTTCTTCAAGAACTTCATTATGCTCATACTTCAATGTTTTCAGTTTTCCAGCCATCATTTCACCACTCACTCTGGAGTGTGCAGCCATCTCTTTCAACTTTAATTCCAGATAGCTTTCTCCATTCTCCTGAACGATTTCGGCTATTTCTTCAAATCCTCTCATCGCCATAGAGTCTCTTCCCTGCCCCTGCTTTTTATTCATCCGGTAAAGCCGGAACACTACCGGATGCCTTTTACATTTCTGCAGATTGTGCTGTATCTCCTGATCCAGTTCATTCTCTTTTTTCTTATATACTGATTTTTTCTCTGCATAGGCATTGATCATCAGTTCCAGCATGTGGATGTCGATATTCTCCACCATAACATCCAGTGATTCCTCGATTTCTTCCGGTTTTGCACCGATTTCTTCCAGATATTTTTCAAGATTCTCATACAGCTTGGTATATCTTTCCAGCCATTCTTCTCCCACAGGAGTAAATTCCAGTGATTCTGTCAGAATTCCTCTTTCTATGCAGCTCTTAAAATAGCGGTTCACCGTTGAACGGTTCACGCCATAATATTCTGCAATACTTCCCTGAGCTCCACGTTTCTTTTCTACTTTTGACAGGCGTTGTAAATATTGCAGTTGCAGCATTGTAGGTCTGTTCTGTCTCTTTAGATGTTCACCTTTTTCCATTTTCTTGTTCCTCTCTTCGTCACCATACATGAATATTCAATTCCCGATAATCGATTGGCAATGGCTTCTGATCAAAGCGTGTAATCGCAATGATTGCCACTGCTTCTGTAATCGGGATTCCTGTATTGGCAGTATAAGTACAGATGTCTGTCGGTAACTGATAAACACCTTTTTCTTCTTTCGCCTGTATCCATTCATCCTCTCTTCTGTACCATACATAGCCGATGGATTCGTCCTTTTTTGTCCTGAGCAGGAAGCAGTTCTGGGACTTTTTCACTCTTAATATAACAGAGTGTTCCAGTTTCTCGTACTCTGGTGCAAGGAATCTTGGATTGCGTCGTTTCGGTTCATACAGTCCGAATGCCATCGGGAACTCACCATCCTCATAAAAGGTATACAAGTCCATATCGTCATAAACTCTGTCGTATACGTCACCGTACTGCAGAAAGTTTTCAATTCCTTTTAACCCTTCCGGACTGATATAATGTTCCACTCTACAGGCATCTTCCTGCGCCCTCTGCTGATCCATTCCACTTACCATCTGGAAGAACTGTGTCAGTTTCTCATGGCGTGCAAGGCACTCCATACCTTCCAGTTTTCCCTTATCACTCAGTTCCAGATGTCCGTTTTCCGGCTCACACAAAAATCCTTTTTTCACCAGACTCCGCACCAGGCCTGCCGCTTCATATCCGGTTATATTCACTTCTCTGGCATACTCTTTCGATGTGATCTGTCTGCCTTGCCTCCACATCCGGTAGACATATTCCAGAAGATCTTCTTCCAGTTCGCCTCTGGCTTTTGTCACATCAATATTTCTGTTTTCAATCTTTCTTCCCATGTTACCTTTCCTACCTGTCTTTTTTAATATTCATCCGCTACACGATATCCGGTATTTTCTGCAAAAGCCTTCCATCCAGTAAGCATATCGTTTTTTTCTTGGAGCCTTTCTTTTTCTCTGCGGCAAACCCCAGATTACAGGTGAAATGTATTTCACCCAACCACTGCTGTTCGTACTCTATGTGAAATGCTGCGGCAGGTATTTTGATGCTGTGATCATTTACTTCTGCCTTCTTCCAGATTCCATACATGTTCTGATACCAGATTGTCCTGTCATCCTCATTTTCCGGATGCTCCGTTAGTTCCAACCAAATCTCCCAAGGCTCTATGTGCAGCCAGCCATCCCTTTCAAACCGCATATCTTCGATAGCTGCTTTTCTCTCTTTTCCAATTTCTGTGGTGTAAAAGGAATACCACATCTGATACTTTCCCGGTTTCAACTTCTTCCACAGCGTGTGGCAGTCTACACTTTTCGGAATGGAACTTCTTCCACCGTCATTGATAAATTTCCATAAATTTTCGATTTTGTCCGGATCGGATACCTCACACGCCATGAGTCTGCCATCCCTGTCTGCTGTCTTTTCATTGACTCCACTCATTTGCAAGAACTGATTCCAGCCTTCGGCTGCCCGTTGCAGTTGTCTCGCATACTCCGTTCCGCTTTCTGTCAGTGCCGGGATCTTCGCATCACTGTCCGTTTCCAGAAAGCCTTCCTCTTGCAGTTTCTTAATGTTCGTTTTCCAGTGATACTCGGTCAGGTCATAGTCTAATACGATGATTTTTTTGATCTGCTTATCATCCTCCTGCCGTTTCCGCATCTGGAAAATCGTCCGCAGAATATCTTTTTGCAGGTATTCTTTTGCCACTTTCTTTGTTTCCATTGCTTTTTCCTCTGTTTCTCGTTTTCCGATTACGTTTTGGTTAGTTGGTTCAAACTATGTAATTTTAATTATATTGTCCTTTTTTCAGGTTTGTCAATGCATTTTCCCCTACAACATTATAATTCCATATAAAAATATCACTTAGTGCGACAGCCCCACTTTTCTGTAAATAGCCTCTGCTTTAATAAAAATCTTAAAAAACTCCGAGATTCTTTCATTTTAGATTCCCTGATTTCTAAAATTTTTGCCAGCTTTTTCAAATTCATACACGCAAACGTAAGCCCGGCTTTCATTTCCATCCGTGCTTTTCCTATGTATTGAGTGTAACGGAAACCATGTTGTTCTTTTGCTGTTCCGAAAAGTCGCTCAATCGTTTCCTTTCGTTGTTGATATATTTCTTTGTTACCTATTGTATGGCGAATATCTTCTGCTTTCTCCATGTATTCTTCCCATACATGTCTGGTAATGACTTTTACATGATCTTTACTTTCTGTGCATTGATGCAAGTATGGGCAACTACTACAGAACAATCCGCAACTCTTATATTCACGATATCCATCTCGATTTGTTGTACTGTATTTTAAAACCTGGTTTCCAGGACAGACGTAACAATCATAATACTCATCGTAGGCATACTCATATTTTTTGAAAAAACCTTCTTTCGTCATTGGTCGTTTGTACGGAAAAAGAGGTTGGATTCCATCCTCCAAGAGAAGATGGGCGATGGCAGGCGTTTTATAGCGGCATCCATTATCATCATATCCGGTTTGAAATCTTTTATTTTCTCATACAATAGCGGAAATGTACGGCTATCATGTTCGTTTCCGGGATGAACAGTATATCCTAAAATCCAACCATGTTTATCACAAGCTGTTTCTACTGCATATGCAAAAACATGTTTATGTTCTCCTTTACGAAACCAGCCACTTTCCGGATCGCTGGTGCTGCACTTTTGTGTTTTTGCTCCTTCCGGAATCTGAGATTCTGTTTCATCTGCAAAACTTTCTCCTCCGCTTGCAGTTGGTGGTGGAGAATCATTTTTATCATTATCTTTCAAAGGTTTCTTCCCATGTGCCGCCCGGTCTTTCTGAATTTCTTCTTTTAATTCCTGCTCGTACCATAATGCCTGTTCATGTGCCACCCGTTTTCTCATCTTTTTACTATTTGCACATGCTTTCACATGTGTAGAATCCACAAAAATATGTTCTGTATCCACCAATTTGAATTTCATGCATTCTTCTAAAATCTTTGAAAAAATCTGTTCAAAAAGATCTGTATCTTTAAAACGACGTGTATAGTTCTTTCCAAACGTAGAAAAATGTGGTACGGGATCCAACATATCCAATCCAAGAAACCATCGATATGCAACATTTACTTCAATTTCTTTGATTGTTTGCCGCATACTTTTTATGCCATAAAGGTACTGAATAAAAGGAATTTTAATCAGCATAACTGGATCCATACTTGGACGTCCGTTATCAGGAGAATATTTTTCTTCAACAAGTTCATAAATGAAGTTCCAGTTAATCGCTTTGTCTATCAAGCGAAGCATATGGTTTTGAGGAACCATATCATCCATACAAAACATCTGTATTTGTTCTCTTTTTTTATCTGCATTTTTCGTCATCATAAGCACTACCTCCTGATACCCTAATTATATCATGAAGTGCTTGAAAAACCTTGGAAAATAAAGTTGATAACCGAACCATTTTTCTTGGTAAATCTATGGAAAAAAGTTAGAAATGTGGAAAACTTGATAAAAGAAAAACCCGGACTTCTGTCCGGGACTTTGTCTACAGTCTGAAGCGGACCTTTCCGGTCCGCTTGAAACTTTTTATTTCCGTTACTGTTCACTATTTTTCGTAACAATCCACTGCAAACAATGGCTCTCCTGCTTTCACCTCACCCTCGGCAAGCAGTCTCACTTTCTGGTTTTCTTTCAGATCTGTGCAAAGAACCGGCGAGCAAAGAGACGGTGCATGCTCTGTCAGATATGAGACATCTATTTTCATCAACAGATCTCCTTTTTTCACACTCTGACCATTTTCAACAAACACTTCAAATCCCTGTCCATTCAGTGCAACCGTATCGATTCCGATATGCAAAAGCATCTCAAGACCTGAGTCCGTCTGGAATCCAAGCGCATGTTTTGTTTCAAATACAAATGCAACCACACCATCTTCCGGCGCCACGATTTCTGCCTCTGTCGGGGTCACACCTGCACCGTCTCCCATCATCTTTCCTGCAAATCCTTCGTCCGGTATCTCTGCTACTTCCACCGCTTTCCCGGTAATCGGACTTGATATGATGATTGTCTCTGTCACTTTTCCTTCGTCTTTGACTGTTTTCTCTGTCACAGCGTTCTCCTCGGAAGAAGATCTCTCAATCACCTCTTCTGTCTCTTCCAAGCTATCATCCGCTGTTTCCAGATAATCTTCCAGATTCGCCTTGATCACAGTCACCTGTGGTCCATAAATGATCTGCACTCCCTGACCTTTTTTTACGATTCCTCTGGAACCACTCTGTTTTAAAATATCCTCATTTACTTTTCCTGCATCTTCGACTGTAATACGAAGTCTTGTCGCACAGCAATCCACATCACTGATATTAGCCTTTCCACCAAGTCCCTTTGTGATAAGTGCACTCACCGGATCCATATGTGCCTCATTTGATGTCGTCTGATTCCCTTCTTTTCTTGCATTTACATCTGCTTTTGTGTACAGTTTTGTCTCTGCATCCTCATCTTCACGTCCCGGTGTCTTAAAGTTGAACTTCTTGATCATAAACGTGAAAATCGCATAGTATAAAATAAAGTAAATAATTCCAACCGGAATGACTCTCATCCAGCTTGTCTTTTCATTTCCCTGTAAAATTCCAAACAGGAAGAAATCAAGGAATCCTCCTGAAAATGTAAGTCCTACCGCAATATTCAGCATATGCGCCACCATATACGCAGAACCTGCCAGGATGACCTGAACAACGAACAACGCCGGCGCCACAAATAAGAATGAAAATTCCAACGGCTCTGTGATACCCGTCAGCATACATGCCAATGCTGCTGAGAGCAGTAATCCGCCTGCCGCTTTTCTTTTTTCCGGTTTTGCACAGCGGTACATCGCAAGCGCAGCGCCCGGAAGTCCAAAGATCATAAATATAAATTCACCTGAGAAATATCTGGTTGCATCTGCACTGAAGTGTGCGATATTCGCCGAATCCGCCAATTGGGCAAAGAAGATATTCTGACCTCCCTGCACAACCTGTCCAGCCACTTCCATACTTCCGCCGACACCTGTCTGCCAAAACGGCATATAAAACACATGATGCAGTCCAAACGGAATCAAGGCACGCTTAATAATACCAAAAATCAAAGTTCCCGCATATCCGCTTCCTGTAACCAGCCCTCCAAGCGCATAGATGCCATTCTGAACCGGCGGCCACACAAAATACATACCAATTCCAACAAACATATATACAATTGTAGAGATAATCGGAACAAATCTGGAACCTCCAAAAAATGACAATGCATTCGGAAGTGCGATTTTGTGGAAACGGTTATGGAGCGCCGCAACACCAAGTCCGACAATGATACCCCCAAATACACCCATCTGAAGAGACTGTATTCCACATACAGATGCGATTGTTCCTTCCAGCACATCTTTGGCAATCTGCCCATCCGCTGTAATTTCCCCTGTTACTACCAGCATACCATTGATTGCCACATTCATAACAAAATATGCAATTAATGCAGATAATGCCGCAACCTCTTTTTCTTTTTTTGCCATTCCAATTGCAACACCAACCGCAAAAATCAATGGCAGATTATCAAACACCGCACTTCCGACCTTATTCATGATCGTAAGCAGTGCATGGAGCACTGTCCCGTCTCCTAATATTTTCTGAAGTCCGTATGTGGCAATTGTTGTCTCATTTGTAAACGAACTTCCGATTCCAAGCAGCAGACCCGCCACCGGAAGAATTGCAATCGGAAGCATAAAAGATCTTCCGATTCTCTGTAAAATACCAAAAATCTTGTCTTTCACCTTTCTTTTCCCCTTTCTTGTTGACTCGTTTGGCTCTTATGAAGATACTTTGGAGTTTTACATGTATTTATGCAACAAAAAAGCATTAACCTACAAAAACATCCAAAATAACGTTCATGTAAGGTTAATGCCTGCCGTACAGTTACACACCCAATATACCTACATTATAAGTTCTTCATCGGGAAATGTCAATTTATTTTTTCTCACTGCTCCCACTCTGCCCTATAAAAGTTAGCTCGCTTTCTAAAAATTTAATATTTCAAATCCAACACAAAAGGTATATTTCGATTTATACTAGCATACAGGAGGGATTTTATTATGGAAAAGAAACACTTATTTTCACTCAGAAGCTTATCAATCGGAAAGATTTTACTTCTCTTTTTGCTAATTTATATTGCGCTGCTTGCCATTCCATATATTCAACACAAGAATGTCTCTGTATCTTATCAGAAAAAGTTCGCAAAACAGTCATTTTACAGTGATACTGCCGGTACGGAACGGGTTGCATATATCAATGACAACACAGATGCCTTATTGTACCGATTACATATGCTTGACGAGGCAAAAGACGAAATCATCCTCTCTACTTTTGATTTTAATGCGGACAAATCAGGGCAGGATATGATGGCATCTCTGCTGCACGCTGCTGACCGTGGCGTCTCGGTTCGCATTTACAATCCTATAAATCTTTTAAAACCTTGGAACTTACAGGCAAGGATGCATGACAAATACGTCATTGTCGACCAGAAAATGTATCTGCTCGGCGGAAGAAATACGACAAATTTATTTCTCGGCGACTACTCCAGGTCCAAAAATATTGATCGTGAATTATTTGTCTATGAGACGGCAGAAAACGACTCTTCCTCCATCCGCCAGCTCACTGACTATTTTGAATCTGTCTAGGCTCTTTCTGACAGCAAAGAATATACCTGCAAAAAAATGACCAAAAAGATTCAAAGCTGTAAAGCAAAACTAGAAAATCGGTACACTTCTCTAAAAGAAAAATATCCGGACGCTTACAGTACATGGGACTATGAAGCACTCACACTGCAGACAAATAAAGTATCTTTGCTCTCCAATCCAATCAAGTCCGAGAACAAAGAGCCGTGGATGTGGTATTCTCTTCATCAGCTCATGATGCAAGGCGAACAGGCGCGTATCTACACTCCTTATATTATTTGCGGAAAAGAAATGTATCAGGATCTGACAGAACTTCACGAAAAGAACATTCCGGTGGAGATCATCACAAATGATGTGGCAAGCGGCGCAAATCCTTGGGGATGCACAGATTATCTGAACCAGAAAAAAACATCTGGGAAACCGGCGCCCGCGTCTATGAATTTATGGGAGCTCATTCCTGTCACACAAAAGCTGTTTTGATTGATGACAGCATGAGCATTGTCGGCTCTTATAATATGGATATGCGAAGCACCTATCAGGACACCGAACTGATGCTTGCAGTGGACTGCCCGGAGTTAAATTCCATCATCCAAACTGAAATGGAACGCGACAAAACATACAGCAAAACAATGGGAAATGACGGAGAATATGATTACGTTGAAAACTATCACTCCAAAGATTTGAGTTTTGGAAAAAGATCTTCTATGCCATACTGCGTGTGATAACCATTCCACTTCGAAGATTCTTGTAACACACAATGGTTTGTTTTGTTAATGTTGTATAATTTTATTTGTTAAAACATAGACAAATGCCTCCTGTTTTTGTCTATATTACCGTTTTTTTACAAGTAGTCTCTATATACTTGACCATTTTTATCCAGTATTATATAGTAAATACAACCCGAACAGGATTGGGCGAAATGACTCAGGAGGTATGTATTTTATGCTGTTTACAAAAGAATGTGATTATGCGATCCGAATTATGAGAGCGCTCTCAGACGGAGAACTTGTCAGTGTCTCCAATATCTGTGGAGCAGAGCAGCTTCCTTCTGCAATGACATACAAAATTACCAGAAAACTGGAAAAACAGGGTCTTTTAAAAAGTTGCCGCGGCACAAATGGCGGATATTGTCTGAACCGGACATTATCTGAGATTTCTCTCTATGACATCTGTGCCGCCGTAGACCCTGACATTCTGCTTTTAGAGTGTATGAAAGACGGCTATCACTGTTCTATGAACAATCAGCAAAAACCATGTCTGGTACATCGGGAATTCTGCCGCCTGCAATCCATGCTTTTGCAGGAGATGCGTCAGAAATCTTTATCTGAATTATTTTTCGGATAATTTGTATACTCGAAAAATGTGCCAGGCATATTTTTCAGGCCTAATCTTTACTATTTTAGTCAAGTTTAAAAGGAGGATTTTATCATGAATCAATGTTATGGATGTACAACTTGCAAAAGCGCCGATAAACCTTTAGAAGGATTTATCCGTTCGCTCCCAGTGGAAACTTCTCATCACCGTGTGGAGGGCCAGAGTACCAAATGTGGCTTTGGTCTTCAAGGTGTCTGTTGCCGTCTCTGCTCTAACGGGCCTTGCCGTATCACTCCGGAGGCTCCAAGAGGTATCTGCGGCGCCAACGCAGACACGATCGTCACCCGAAACTTTTTAAGAGCAGTCGCTTCCGGCAGCGGATGTTATATACATATTGTTGAAAATACCGCATTGAATTTGAAAAAAACAGCTCAGATCCGCGGTGAATTAAAAGGATTGAAATCTTTGGATCATCTTGCTGAATTATTCGGTATCACAGATGAGGATATCTATGTGAAAGCTGAGAAAGTCGCCGACTCCGTTCTTGCTGATTTATATAAGCCTGAATATGTATCCGCTGAATTGATTGAAAAAATCGCATATACTCCGCGCATCAAGCGCTGGAAAGAACTCGGTATCATGCCAGGCGGTGCAAAAGCAGAAGTTTTCAAAGGTGTGGTTAAATGTTCCACAAACTTAAACTCTGACCCTGTCGATATGCTCACTGACTGTCTAAAACTTGGAATTTCAACAGGCGTATACGGACTGACACTGACCAACCTTCTCAATGACGTACTTCTTGGTCAGCCAGAACTTCGTCTTGCTCCGGTCGGACTTCGTGTCATTGATCCGGATTACATCAATATCATGATCACCGGACATCAGCATACGATTTTTGTCGATCTGCAGGAAAAACTCATCTCCGAAGAGGCAAAAAAGAAAGCTTTGGCAGCCGGTGCAAAAGGGTTCAAGTTGGTTGGATGTACCTGTGTGGGACAGGATCTACAACTCCGTGGCGCTCATTATACAGAAGTATTCGACGGACATGCCGGTAATAACTACACAAGCGAAGCAATTCTCGCAACCGGAGCAATTGATGCAGTTTTGTCCGAATTCAACTGTACACTTCCGGGTATCGAGCCAATCTGTGACGAGCTGAAGATCAAACAGATTTGTCTGGATGATGTAGCGAAAAAAGCAAATGCAGAACTGATGCCATTTGAATTTGAACACCGCGCAGAACAAAGTGATCTCATCATCGATAAAATTGTGGAAGCTTACAAAGAAAGACGAGGATGCGTTCCGCTCAATCTGATGGAAGAGCATGGAAATGACCATACGTTAACCGGTGTAAGCGAAGGCTCCTTAAAATCCTTCCTCGGTGGGAAATGGACTCCTCTCATTGAACTGCTCGCAGCAGGTGAGATTAAGGGAATTGCCGGTGTCGTAGGCTGCTCAAACTTAACAGCCGGCGGACACGATGTCTTAAGCGTGGAACTTACAAAAGAATTGATTTCGCGCGATATTCTTGTTCTGACAGCCGGATGTTCTTCAGGAGGAATCGAAAACTGTGGCCTGATGACACCGGAGGCTGCCGAATTAGCCGGACCTCGCCTGCGTGCAGTCTGTCAGAAACTGAATATTCCGCCTGTTTTGAATTTTGGTCCTTGCCTTGCAATCGGACGTCTTGAAATTGTTGCGACAGAGATTGCCGCAGAACTTGGTGTTGACCTTCCTCAGCTCCCGCTCGTTCTGTCTGCCGCTCAATGGCTTGAAGAGCAGGCACTGGCTGACGGATGTTTCGGATTGGCTCTCGGTCTTCCGCTTCACCTTGGACTTCCTCCATTTGTAACCGGAAGCAAGACTGCCGTGAAGGTTCTGACAGAGGATATGAAAGAACTGACCGGCGGACAGGTGATTATCAACGATGACGCAAAAGCCTCTGCCGATATTTTGGAACAGATCATTTTAGAAAAACGTCAGGGCTTACAGATATAGGAGGTGCTGCTATGAGAAGAATTATGATCAATGCCTCTCTCTGTGACGGCTGTAAAAACTGCACCGTCGCCTGTATGCAGGCACACAGGGATACCCCTGGAACCGTCTATGACTTAGACCTTACGGATATTCACAATGAATCTCGCAATCACATTGAAAAAATGCCGGGCGGCAGTTACCGCCCGATTTTCTGCAGACACTGTGATCTACCGGAGTGTGTCATGTCCTGCATGAGCGGCGCCCTCTCCAAAGATCCGGAAACGGGAATTGTCTCTTACGACGAAAAAAAATGCGGCTCTTGCTTTATGTGTGTCATGAACTGTCCTTACGGCGTTTTAAAAGCAGACACCGCAACCCATACAAAAGTCGTCAAATGTGATTTTTGTATGAAGGACGATGCAAAGCCAAACTGCGTGAAATCCTGTCCAAAGAAAGCAATCTATGTTGAGGAGGTGTCTTTATGATTCATGTAATTATCGGAGTCGGCGCTGCCGGTATCACCGCCGCAAAAACAATCCGTGAAAATGACCCGGATGCTGCTATCACAATGATTTCAACGGATGAGCATGTACATTCCCGCTGTATGCTCCACCGCTATCTGAGTCATGAGCGTAATGAGGATACGTTGTCCTTTGTAGAGCCGGACTTTTTTGAGACTTATCGGATTCAATGGAGAAACGGTGTCTCTGTCCGCACCATCGACACCGCAGAACAGGTCGTTGTTCTCAATGATAACACCTGCTGTTCCTATGACCGTCTGCTGATTGCAACCGGAGCAAACAGCTTTATTCCTCCGGTCGGACAGTTTCGGGAAGCTAATAATGTCTTTGGCCTTCGTCACCTGTCTGATGCGCAGGCAATCCGGTCTCTTGCTGATCAGGCGAACCGTATCCTTGTAGTTGGTTCCGGATTGGTCGGCATGGACGCTGCATACGCATTTTTAGAGCGGGGGAAAGATGTAACCGTTGTAGAGATGGCAGACCGCATTCTTCCGATCCAGCTGAATGAGACCGCCGGCAATGCGTACAGAACTTTATTCGAATCACATGGCTGCAAATTTCTTCTCGGCAAAAAAGCATCAGAGACACATATGAACGAAGCCGGCGCAATTGATTTTGTTCTCCTTGATGATGGAACGAAAATTGACTGCGACTGGTGATCGTTGCAGCCGGTGTCCGCCCTGCCGTGGAATGTGCCCTTGATACTCCAATTCATGTAGACCGCTTTATTCAGGTTTCTGATACCATGGAAACAAACTGCCCGAATATTTATGCGGCAGGAGATGTAACCGGTCTTTCCGGAATCTGGCCAAATGCAATGAAGCAGGGACAGATTGCTGCGCTCAATATGTGCGGAATACAGGCGGAATACACAGACCGCTACGCCATGAAAAACACAATGAACTTCTACGGGCTCGTCACACTCTCCCTCGGTCGCGGTGTTGCCGAGGAAGGCGATATCGTGCTTGAGGAGGAAGATGCTCACAATTACAGACGTGCATCATCAGAGATGGAAAGCTTGACAGCATCTTACTACAGGGAAAAATTGACTATTCCGGTATTTATCAGTATTTAATCAAAAATCAGATTGATTTATCCGGAAAAGAACAAGATATTTTCCATCTTTCCTTTGCCGATTTTTATGGAGTCAAAGAAAATGGAGCGTATTGCTATCAGATATAACGTATAATGAAAGCGGCTGTGAGTTTGCCTCATAGCCGCTTTACATATTATGATTCTATTTTTCGTCTTTTTCTCATCACATACAACAATACTGCTACTCCCACAATTCCTGCGACTGGAACAGCAATGGCTGTAGTGTCTCCCGTTTTTACACTCTCCTTTTTGTGAGATGTATCAGAAGTTCCCTGTTGTTCGGAATCTCCAGAAGTGCCCGGATTCGGATCCTTTTTATCTTCTTCTCCGCTCTCTTTATCCTTGTATGTAAATTCAAATTTGTTCAGCTTTTCTAAGATTTCAGATACCTCATTCGGTGTTGCATTTGGATTGTCCAATACATTTTTCGCCTGTTCTCTAAGTCCTGTAAACTCTTTCCATGACTCATCCGTCGCCTGACCTTGTGTCATATCTTTAATCTTATCATACTTTTCTTGAAGTGCAGTCTTATCCGCACGCAGTCCGCTGATTCGCTGTTTCAAAATGGCCGTCTTTTCATTTACCTCATCCTGTGTATATGTGCCATTTAACAATGCCTCTGCTTCTCTGATACCCTGCTGCAGTGCCTCAAAACTTTCTTTTGTGTATCCCTCCGAAGAAATTGCTTTCGCTGTCTTAATGACCTCTTTCAGTTCCGATATATCTACCGTCACTTTCTGGAGATTTTCCCTTGCCGCTTCTACTTCCGCTGCTTTATCGTTCATCTCAGATGTACAGGTCTCTTCATCTGGTTTTTTCAAAAGTTCTGTTGCACTTTTTACAACTTCTTGAAGCGCAGTCCAGCTTTCTGTTGTATACTCTTTTTCATTCAGACCCTCACAAAGCTTCAATTCTTCTTCAAGCTTGCATCTGTCCACTTCTCCTGAAACACCACCCGTTCGTAAAAAAACGCCCGGAAATTCCCGAGGACTGCAAAGATTTCGCAATGGATGTAACAACAGATCTGGATATCGATAAACTGCTCTGCGTCAGCGATATCTGCATCTCCGACTACTCATCCCTGATCTTCGAATACTCCCTTTTCGAACGCCCAATGATCTTCTACGCCTACGACCTGGAAGATTACTTCGACTGGAGAGGTTTCTACTACAACTACGATGACCTCACCCCCGGCCCTGTCGTAACTGAAACTGAGGAGATCATTGATTACATTCAGAATCTTGACACACGGTTCGATAAGGAACAGGTTCATGCCTTTAGAGAGAAATTTATGTCCGCGTGTGATGGCTGTGCTACGGATAGGATTATGGAGTTGGTACGGAATAATTAAAAGGTCTTCAAAAATATTATTTATCCTCTCAGGTGCTGGCAGAGAATGCCAAGTGCTGAGGGGATTTTTTGTTCCAGAATAGAGCTATTAATACTCAGGAATATTGGTCGTTTACTTCCCTTGTATTTTCTGAAAACTCGTTTCTTTACATTCCACTATGCTTCTATTAATATAATACAATTTGAGAAAGGCCAAGTCCCTAACCCATCTTATATTTACATTCCACAATGTTTCTATTAATACCTCAACGTTATTTCCGCTGATCTGACTGTCTATCAATTTACATTCCACAATGTTTCTATTAATACGGTAACCGGGTAACCGAGTAACCCTGACTTTCTCATATATTTACATTCCACAATGTTTCTATTAATACTTGTATCATGCGAACGGCGTCTCCTCGTCGATTCCATCATTTACATTCCACAATGTTTCTATTAATACACGGTTTACGCTTGTCCCCCGTCGGGTAAGCCTGTATTTACATTCCACAATGTTTCTATTAATACTCTTTTCCTTCAGTGGTGGAAAAGACAGCTTGTGCGATTTACATTCCACAATGTTTCTATTAATACAATAACTAATTTTCATAGTGCAATATGCACAGTTATATTTACATTCCACAATGTTTCTATTAATACACACGACAGCCGACAGGCTCACAGGGGTTTCCTAGATTTACATTCCACAATGTTTCTATTAATACGTACACAGATCGTGCAGAACATTGCAGACGCTCTTGATTTACATTCCACAATGTTTCTATTAATACACTCTTGCGATCACAAAGCTTACAGACCATATTACATTTACATTCCACAATGTTTCTATTAATACAGAATCGCGATATGGAGCAACAAATATAAATCTAATATTTACATTCCACAATGTTTCTATTAATACCAGGTTCGCGTCTGCATAGAGATGTATATGAATATTACAAATTTACATTCCACAATGTTTCTATTAATACATAAAGAGTACCAATTATCAGAGCTAAATTTTGATATTTACATTCCACAATGTTTCTATTAATACGGGTTTTCCGACTGCGCGGAAAGCAGCAGTTTTCCGGTATTTACATTCCACAATGTTTCTATTAATACTCCGTAAAGCGGACAACTTCCCAAATTTTTATCGTATTTACATTCCACAATGTTTCTATTAATACGACATACACTGTCACCGGGCTGACCGCAGACAGCGGAATTTACATTCCACAATGTTTCTATTAATACTCAGTTCCATTGTTGGCAGGAGCTTCAACTCTGTCATTTACATTCCACAATGTTTCTATTAATACGTTGTAAAATCCTGCAACATTTTTTCCGATAGTTTATTTACATTCCACAATGTTTCTATTAATACCAATCCATGCTAGAATAAGAACTAGGATACCATTGATTTACATTCCACAATGTTTCTATTAATACGAACAGTATACATATAAAGCCAGTGATATTCCAATGAATTTACATTCCACAATGTTTCTATTAATACACGGATACCAGTTCTGTGATCATAAAAAGAAACTCCATTTACATTCCACAATGTTTCTATTAATACATCTTAAAATTGCAACAAATGAAAAGGTCAATTTCATTTACATTCCACAATGTTTCTATTAATACAATCCGAGCCGGAATTGTGTATGGATGGCTTCCAAATTTACATTCCACAATGTTTCTATTAATACGAAGCTTACATGGATTGCAAATCCGGTGAAATTATATTTACATTCCACAATGTTTCTATTAATACGGGGATCCTGCAATCGACGGATATATATGGATTGACTATTTACATTCCACAATGTTTCTATTAATACAAGTACCAGTGAGTCTTTTCCAGCACTCCATGCATATTTACATTCCACAATGTTTCTATTAATACCGAATTAACGGTGAAACAAAATTTCTTCGTGGTGAATTTACATTCCACAATGTTTCTATTAATACAGTATCGGCATAGATAAAGCCGGGCTTATCATTGCCATTTACATTCCACAATGTTTCTATTAATACGGAGTAGCACAACACCTTTTAACAGCGCAGGTGGTTACATTTACATTCCACAATGTTTCTATTAATACGAGGGGTTATATAACTATGACAATACTTTGTTCGAATTTACATTCCACAATGTTTCTATTAATACGGAATCGGCTGGGTTGCTACGAAGTACCTTGCTGTTGAATTTACATTCCACAATGTTTCTATTAATACGGATCAGTCACCATTGACGGAAGTTGTGTGACTATATTTACATTCCACAATGTTTCTATTAATACCTGTTCTTCCCCGGTCTCCAGATTCTTCATTCGTTCGATATTTACATTCCACAATGTTTCTATTAATACATTGACGAAGCGGAGGATGTGATTGCCGCGCTGAAATTTACATTCCACAATGTTTCTATTAATACAAAATACATCAAAAAAGTGTAAGAATTAAGCCTCTATTTACATTCCACAATGTTTCTATTAATACGGGGAACACTTCCAGTGCTGCCTGCGTGGTAGCAAAATTTACATTCCACAATGTTTCTATTAATACGAGCTTTGTAGATGGTTTTAATCTGTCTGTTTACTTTCATTTACATTCCACAATGTTTCTATTAATACAGGGAATCCCGGGTGTCGGACAGTATGGCAAGACGATTTACATTCCACAATGTTTCTATTAATACAGGCATTCGGCTGGGCCAGTGTTGCTATTGCTGAGAAATTTACATTCCACAATGTTTCTATTAATACGAAGAAGCTATAACACTGACACTGAAAGCCAGTGCTGAATTTACATTCCACAATGTTTCTATTAATACGAGAGTGAGCGGTAGGACGGTTGGAGTTACTGAGAGATTTACATTCCACAATGTTTCTATTAATACGACAAAACCTTTTCCCAATCTAATGTGTACATTTTCAATTTACATTCCACAATGTTTCTATTAATACGCTTGCCTTGACGGATGCGAAGTCCTTTTTAATCTATTTACATTCCACAATGTTTCTATTAATACCGGTAACGCTTACTTCCACAGAAACAACTTTCCAGAATTTACATTCCACAATGTTTCTATTAATACAGTATCGGAGACAAGATTGACCTCAAACAAACCAAAATTTAATCATTCCACAATGTTTCTATTAATACCAAGAACCAGGATTCCGCACTCACGGTAGATCTGACTATTTACATTCCACAATGTTTCTATTAATACGACTTCCCACGACTGGCGGAAAGAGCCAGTGATTTCGATTTACATTCCACAATGTTTCTATTAATACCGTTGCAAGCTTACCGTAAAGATTATTTAGGAATAGTTATTTACATTCCACAATGTTTCTATTAATACCTCCTGCGTCGCCTTCAGCAAATAACTGGATGTTCAATTTACATTCCACAATGTTTCTATTAATACATGATTCTCAAAGAGGCTGAGAAGCAGGGATTTCACATTTACATTCCACAATGTTTCTATTAATACAAGGCTTTGATTGAAGTTTTGTTGTTCTGCTTTTATTTACATTCCACAATGTTTCTATTAATACTAAAATAAACACTTTTGAAAAACCAGGAATTGGAGAAATTTACATTCCACAATGTTTCTATTAATACAATTTTGCCATCATGGAGTAAGCTTTTACATTATCTTCATTTACATTCCACAATGTTTCTATTAATACTGTTGCGCAATGTCCCATACGGTCAAGCGCTCTATCATTTACATTCCACAATGTTTCTATTAATACATGTGACGGGTACAAAGAAAGATGTGCACTGAGGCCAATTTACATTCCACAATGTTTCTATTAATACGGTTAATCCCTACTAGAAAACTAAACACTTCCAGAGTATTTACATTCCACAATGTTTCTATTAATACGCGCCGCCTTTCAATCCAGTAGCTCCTGCTACTGAAATTTACATTCCACAATGTTTCTATTAATACAAAGCTTTGCGGATTTTTCAGCCCATTTATTGATATTTACATTCCACAATGTTTCTATTAATACGGAGTTCCAGATCATTCTCTTTATCATAGAAATCAATTTACATTCCACAATGTTTCTATTAATACAGGAAACACTTCCGGAACTGATAAGTGCTGCAATCAAATTTACATTCCACAATGTTTCTATTAATACCCATCCCTCACAACTGCTTATATTACATGCTTAATCTTACCACTTTCTGTCGAACCTGTCATTTTATTATTTCGGGATTTAATTAAATTTCCTTGAGAATCTAAAAATCCCACATTTTCCCAGCAAAACACCCACTTTGTCGACCTCCCGGAATTTTCTCCTTATCGTAGGTCGACAGTCATAAAATAAAACTTGTCGAATCATCTCTCCTCCCCCAGAATTCCTTATCCAACCACTTCTCCTGCCGCGACTTGAAGATAATCACCGAATCCAGTTCTTTATCAATATACAACTTTAACTCCTGCTGTAGCTGTGCCAGTTGCGCTTGGAAATCTCACCTTCAAAAACAGAATTCTGGATATGTGTCAAATACCTTTTGCAAATCTTAAAAATCTTCGACCAACGCTTTGCACCATTTTCCTGCTGACTTACATCATAAACCAAAACTACATACATAACTCACCACCATATCCTGAATCCTTCATATTCCTTTTCACCAATGAGATGCTTTATCAATTTATAACACTCCAACCGAAGCAGATACTGATAAGAAACCTGCCGTCCAAGTTCCTTGTGCATTACTGTCTTTTTCAATCGCTTCTCAAGCTCAGAAACAATCAGCTTAGAAGCATCTTTTTTCAAATGCAGAAATTCAGTTCTTTCGTAAAACTATCTTCCGTAATCTGATTCCGATTCAGCAGAGAAAAAATCAATCTATCACCGATCAGCGGCTTAAACACCTCTGCAATATCCAAACTCAACGAAAACCGCCTTGCTCCTGGTTCATGCAGATAACTAATTGTAGGATTCAACTGCGTATGATAAATCTCACCAAGTACTTTTGTATAAATCAATGTATTAACAAAAGAAATCAACGAATTGATCATATTATCCGGCGGATGCATTACACGCTTCTCAAACTGAATCTCCTGATTAACGATCACATTCCATGCAACATAATATCTTCTTCTAATATTACCTTCAATTCCCATCAATTCTTCAATCGTTGTCACTCGTCCCAGCTGTTTACGAAGAGAATCCACATCTCTCAAATATTCTGAGACATCTTTACCTCGCCCATTATAATACCTGAGATTCCGATAAATGTTATCCGCTGCCGCCTCTATAAACTTCCTTGCTAAAACTAACCGTTTCTCATAATCCGTATAATAACTAACCTGCTTTACCAATAGCTGACCCGCCAACAGACTTTCTCTCGGATAATAACTCCCCGTATAAAAATTATAATAATTAAAAAAATGCATCGGAATCCCATACTGAGATATGTAATTAATAAACTTTGTATTAAACGACATCTCGGACATAACATAAATATCCGAAATCCTTTCAATAGGAATATCTCTCTTCTCACCATCATAATTTGTAAACTGAAGTGTATTATCCTTCCGTTTCAAATCCCCGTTATTATAAACGTAAAAACTTTGCTTCATACTTTTCCCCCAATACAAATCCAAAGTTTATATGGTACACAAATCATAATAAGCACATTTTTTGCACAATTTACTATTACCCGAAACCGGTGGAACCTCCTGATGTTTGATATCTGTAATCTCAGCAAGAATCCTTTCCAGAATTTCCACATCCTTTTCCAACAATTCAACAATCACAGATTTCTTCAACAGTGGGTAATCAATCTTCCCCTTAAGACTATTCACACCTCGTTTCTGCAAATAATAAAGATAATACTTCACCTGCCAGATCCCGGCATCTTCCACAGCCTTACTCTTCTTAACCTCATGCAATTCCTTATGTTCACTGATAAAATCAATATTTATAATATCATCAATATTTACATGCTTATCCTTCTTCTTATAACTGCTTTCATCCAAAATCTTACCAAGCATTACATCTTCATTTTCCGTCTCCATCCGGATATCATGACAAAAATACCATAATTTCCGCTTGCAAACGAAATAATAATAAATCATCACCCCAGTGATTCTTTCATCCATTTTCATCACCTACATAAATATACCATCCGTCTCCAACTCTTCATTTAATAACAAACCTGCACCTTTTCCATTTTCATGATTAAAGTCATATTTATATCTTGCTCTGTGAATATTCATAATGTTTCTGCCATATTTACTTCCAATTACATCCCTGTCTACCGCCTTGGGGAATTTATTATAAATACTCATACTCAATGTCACGTCTTCAAGCCTGTTTTTCATAATGCTTCTGACTTCTTTTCTCAAATTTGGCTTTCTTAAAAAATCTATTCCATATTCAAACAATCCCTGTTTTTTATCATAAATCTCTTCCGGCACAATGGTAATACTTTTTATATCCCTCACTTTAGCTTCTTTTGATGTATATTCTGCCGGATGAATTGCCGAAAACCGTTTCAACCATTCTTCAATTTCTTTGTAATAGCTCGTTTCAGTTATTTCTTCCGGATTATAAACATTGTTCATATAAACCGTTTTTAATTCTTCACTGAACAACATATTTTCATATTCATGAAGAAATCTTAAAGAACGGTCATACATGTCTGAATTATAAACTCGATCTTTTCCCACGCCATTTCGATCATCATATACAACAATATTCGGTTCTTCAGGAACATATCTCCCCTTTCTGTTGCATCGTCCCATTCTCTGCAAAAGGCTGTCCGCTGTACACATTTCAGTATAAAGCATATCAAAATCTATATCCAGACTCGCCTCTACAATCTGCGTTGTTATCCATATTCCCGGCTTTTTCGATTCCGAAAAAAGCATGATTTTTTGTTCCAAAAAAGCCCTGTCTCTTCTGATATAGCAAGAATGCAAAAGTTCTACATTCTCTGTTCTTTCCTGTATTTCTCTATAAATTTTTTGTGCCTTGGACACAGTGTTGCAAATAACCAGAACTTTTTTAGTGCTTCCCTGTTCTAATATTTTCTCAATATTAATTTCCGAATTTTCAATTCGAATTTTGTGTCTTGGAAACTGTTCTAACTGATATTCTTTTTCTGTAAAATCTTTAAACTGATATTGTATCCCTTCTGATAGCCCATACTTTTTCATGAATGTCTTTAAAACAGGCGGAAATGTAGCTGTAATAATAGCAAAATGTCCTCCCATTTCCTGTATTGTCTTCAAACCATAAATAATTGTTGCAATAATCCTCGGTTCATACGCCTGGATTTCATCCAAAATTAATTTCGAATACTTTAAAGTTGCAGCCAAAATCTCCGTCCCCAACGCTTTATAAACAAATTTGAAAAGCTGATCTACAGTACATACAGTTAATGGCTGTGACAACATTTTTGCGCGATTATATTTTTCATCAATATCTGTGTCATCCTGGTCAAATTCTTTCAGATACATAGCCATACTATCTGAATGCAATAATGCAGCATCACTAAAAGAATAATTTGTTTTAATTCGAGAATAAATCGCATTAGAAGAAACTTTTAATGGTAATGTATAAAATCCCTTTTCTCCATTTAACCATAATAATGCAGCTTCTGTTTTTCCAGAACCTGTAGGTGCTACAATAATCAGATTTTCATTTTTATGTTCCATCATGAATTTCTGTGCAGGCCGTAATTCTTTGTTCTGAAGATAAACTTCTATATTTTTCTTCAATTTTTTCTCCCGCAGATCTGGTACAATTTCTGCATTTTCATACCCTGCACTTACTGTATAATCAAATTTATTGAGCAGCCCTTTGATTAAAAGATACTCATTCCATATTTTAGAATCTACTGTAAATTTAGGTGTACAAATATTATTACGATATAATAGTTTATTCAAATTGCTGCAATATAACTTATCAATATCTTTTCCAAGATATTCTTTGATTTGCTTTAAATAATATTTTTCTGCATATTTCCGAATCTCAGGTCCTTCATAACAATCATCTCTGTCATGATGATGATATACTGCTGTAATAAAGGGTCCGAAATCTTCTTCTGAAAACAGTTCAGACAATCTTTTAAATTCTTTTTTCGATATGGTAACTGCGCTTAAAAATCCGTGTGGAATCTGTGTATCCTGCTTTATATCAGGATACATTTTTTTAATCAAATTCGGATTTACCAATCTCTGAAAAATCAGATTTACTTTTCCCCAGTCATGTATTCTGCAGGCCTCTGTAACCAGACATTTTTCTTTTTCTGTGAAATATTCTCCGTATTCTAAAAAAAACATCTCTGCGCATCTTACAATGTCGTCCTGATGTTCCTTTAACGTTTTCTGTTCCTCTTCCTTTGTGTCCTGCAAATGAGCTATATTATTTTTGATAACCTTAAGATCTGTCTCTGTAAATTCCTCTTCAAGATTTATTATAAGATTTTCCAGTTCATTTCTGACTTTATCAATCTCTTCCTGCGACAAAATCTTTTTTCCGGATTTTGCATAATACTCCATAGACTTCTCCTTCCGGAGACAGAACATCTGCTCTGCCTCCTTGTAAGTTTCCCATAATCCACTACATTTCAAATACAAAACATATTACTGAGCTACCTTCTTATTGTTAATCAACAAAATATCAATGCTGCATCTTTCTCGAAGTCATCCACATATGCTCCTTCACCTATCACCACTCCTCCAGAACAATAATAAGCCTTTACCCTTCCATTTTCTTTTTTCCAGCGACGCAGACCCTGCTTTGTAATTTCATATTCTTTTGTGAGATTATATATTGTTCCATGTCTGTTTCCTAACTCGATTCCGCAGCTCACCGGTATATACATATCTCTCTTTATTTCCACTTCATCTTCCTGATGGATATTCACAATATCCACCCGTTCAATATCCAGCAGATCTTCATAACGTCCCAGTGATAAATATCTTGGCGGATATTTCAGTGAATTATATACTTTCTCAAAATCTTCCTCTTCCGGAATTACATGTATCACCATGTCGTTGTCACAGACCAGCTCAACATTGGCAATTCCTCTGAAAATCCCATATTTTTCTCCATCTTCAACACAAATTTGATGTCGTCCTTCTTCATATTTCGTACCTGCTGAAAATGAATATCTTGTATAAAGTTCTGAAATAGTTCCACTGTTTGTTCCCTGTATGCAAAGCTTCATTGGATGAAACTCTGTATAACCACAAGCCGCATGGATCATTCCAAGAACCGTAGAATATGGTGGAAGAGGAAATGTTTCTTTAATAATAAAACTGCTGGGTTTCTTATAATTCACCAGGTTCTGAAAACACTTAATCCTGATTGCCCTCTCCATAATACTGCTCCACTTCCTCTTTCAGATGATTAAATACTGTACCTACAGATTCTGCTTTTAGTACCTCTTTTAATTTGTCTTCATTATCAAAAATGCCTGCTGTTATTCCTGCATACGTATAATTTTTGATATTATCATCCTCAAGTAATTCCTGCAGTGTATTTACATTAATCTTATTTGCATCCACTTTTACTCTGTTCTCAAAAAATGAATTTTTTCTGCTGTATCTGCCTCCAATTATAAATAATGGGCTGAGATTTTCTCTTCTTCCTTTAATATCTCTGTACAAATAATGAACAGAATCCAGAAGAGCTTTCACTCTTTCTGCTTTATCCTCTCCTGCAATATTAATCTCACCATCCACACCAACTCTATCCAGATCTATTGACATAGAATAAGAATAATAAGAGCGATGGATCTCACTCTGCGCAATTCCGTTCTGCAGATTTCCTCTCACAGCAAGTCCCATATTGGTCAAAAATTCAAGATTACCCTGAAATGGTTCTAGTGCGATCGCGTTGCTAAGTCTGGCAACTGCACTTCTTGTGGAAGCTCCACCATTCTGATCTTCCCCTTTAGAAGTCGTTTTCATATATCCAAACAGATCAATCTCCGGATAATCTTCAATCGTTGCTGAGGGCGCAAACTGTACTACTCCACTTTTTCCATCCACAGGGGTTATATCCCAGTTTGCCTGCTGCACAAGGTTATATCTCAGTGCCTGTCTGGAAATATAAGAATACTCTTCATAATTTCCCCTAGTCATCTTTTTCAATGATGAAATATTTCCAATTCCTTCTCCATAGTTTGCACTTTCTGCCAGGAAAATTACTGTAAATGTTAAACCTTCTCTTTTCATAGTCATGCTTCCTCCTTCTTAGGCTCGTAAGATCCTACTAATCCCATTACAAACGCATATCCATATTCCGTAAATTTCTGCTTATCATTTAACATCTGAACAAATCCCGTTGGTATCAAAAGTTCATGTCCATCCTCATTTCTCTTAGAACCATACGCACTGTACAAACGCATTACAACATCCATAAATTTATTTACATTTCTCACGGCTAACGCATTCAACAACTGATATTCAATACCTCTCAGCCTTCACTGGAAGTCATTCCCTTTGCAGTCATAATCGCTTTTCTCAAATCCGCTCCACTTTTTTTCATAGCTCCACAAGTCATAGAAAGCTCCCTTCCTTTCTCATTTCTTTCTTTACGCTCTAAATACGTCAACACAATCTCCGTCCATAACTGTACTTCATATACCCAGAATATATAAAAATTCTTTGATTCTTCTTTTATATTTTCTTTAAGAAGCTGATTTAACAACTGATACTGGTCTCGATGCTGCAAAAGATTCATAACTACAGTTTCATGTACATTTACAAAGTTATCTTTGATTTTAGTAAATGGAGATTTTGCCAGCGATGTCAGAGCATCAGATACCCTTGATTCGCAAATAATTTCCAGCATTTTTTTGTGGATAATACTTAATCTATACCTATCATCCGCACTCACTCCACGTAAGATAACCTGTACATTAGATAATTCCTGCTGTTTTTCTCTTAGTAAAATATTGATCGTCTCCGCAAACCACTGGGAATATTTCTTGTTCTCAGTTTTTTCTCCTTCCTGATCAATTCTTCCAATTTTAGAATTCGCATCTAACAAAGCGCCAATGCTGTTATTTATATTTACAAAAACAAATTTATTGACATATAACCGGAATCCCAACGGACTGAGCGCATATATAAAAGCACAACCAGGACAAAGAAACGCGTCCACTTTACAGTCCCAGAATGCAGAACGTTTTCTTGTAAAATCGTCTCCAACTTCATTCATGAATGCTATCGAGACCTTTTCTTTCGGCCCTATTAGATCCCCACAATCAATACAGAGATCTTTTGCCTTCTTATGATCTGCACTCAGATACTTTCGAAATGGTTCTGAAAAATCTTTTTCAAACACCTCTCGCATATCTTTTTTTGCATTCGGACGCAAGAGAAAACATTTTCCATTCCAGAACCGATTTATATAGGTATATATAATACTCTTCATTGCAAAAGTTTCACTGCATTCTGGCTGATTTATAAACTCCAGAAGCTCTTTTAACCTGTTTTTCAGTTCTTCTGATGACAATTTATCACTGAGTTTATTCTTCTTTAATTTCTCATAGATTTCCGAATTTTTAATTTTCTTTTTAATATTTGCAAAACCTGCCTGATAGCTATTTGACTGCAGCTTTTCATTGATAAATTTCAGATCATCTTTTTCCTGTTTTCCCGGATTCCATTTTTCAGCTTCTATCTTTTCAATACATGTTTGAATTTTATCCTTAATTCCCTGACACGTACTAAATGGTCCAAAATACCTGATAAAGGCTTTAAAATACATATCTGTCCAATCCGCATTTTTCGCAAAATCCATGCTGAGCCACAATGCCTGATCATCATCGGAATGTCCAAAATCAACACCTTCCTCTGCCCCTGCAGTTTCAAGCATATAATGAAATCCTACGATTCCGGCATTCTTCAGGAAATCACCAAGAGTGATCATATATTTTTCCATGATAGCACACCTCCTAATATATGACTTCCCACATACCTTTACCTAATGATCTACGTGTTCCCAAACCTGCAGCGCGCAATAAATTCAACAGTTCCAGATTTCCTGTTATCCGATATATTCCGATATTTCCGTCTACTAACTTTCCCCATATCCTCGTTACCACCTTTTTAGCTTTTACTGGTGTTATGGAAAAATCGCTTATATCCATTTCCAGATTCAGTTTTTCAAGAAAAATTCTCAAATTTTCCTTTACCATTTCTTCAAATTCCAGATCTTCGCATGTATAGTACTCGTCACTATTATCCGTAGAATCATGTTTTCGGACAATAAGTGCACTTTTCATTTTTATAATAAGTTCTGTGTCTTGAATTTCTGGAATATTCCGTATCTTTACTGATATTAACCGCATGGAATTTTGATGCATAGGATACGTTTTATATTTCATAAGCACAAATGCATTGTAAAATTCGATCAGTTCACCTATATCTGCATCTGAAAATGTCATAATAAATCTGTTCTGGTTAAGTAATATTTTTTCCTGTGTAAATCTTGCCCCAGGCAGGTATGTTGCCCAGACATAAGTTTTTAATATGGACGAATTTTTATTATAGAGTTTTTCAAAAAGTGCCGGAGAATAATTCTCCACAGCAGCTTTTAGAAAACTCACTAAAACCTTGTCCAGTTCAGCCGGAATCTCAGTTGTTTCTAACTGAAATTCCAGTTTTAACTCGTTCATTTTGTTCCTCCTTTCTGGAAGCGATCAATAAATTGTTGTTTCTTTTACAATATCACATTTCTTTTTATAAATCAATAATATTCTAATGGGGTGTTATTAATTTACTATTTATTTTTACAAGTTTATCTATTATAATATATAATGTTATCGCTACATTTTGTAATGTAAAATTAGATTATTAATGATTTAAAGTCTAATACATTTTAATAGTTCCATATTGGATCAGGAAAAACCAGCCAATCTGAAATGCAAATTTCAGATTAACTGGTTTTTCTCATTTCTGTATCATATCAATTCCAACATCTTCACCACATCACTCTCCGGTAAATACAGTAACTTATTTTTTCACAGTTTACACAAGTACCTTGTATGGGCAATTGGTTTCAAGCAAAATCCAATTCAGAAGCACATACTCTACTACCTTCTTCAATTTCCATAAATTCCTAAAATAACCACTCGGCACGTTCTGAATTGCCCAAACCTTCTCCGCTCTTTACATTCCATAATGTTTCTATTAATACCCCGCACTCTGCATCTACCTATAATATAAGGTCTATTTTATCACTTTCTGTCGAGCTCGTCATTTGCAATTATTTATACATAAATTTTCAGCTCTATTCAAACATAATGCTTCAATTTTCCTTATAAATAAATGCTTTGTCAACCTTTCTGAATTTTTTCCATATCGCAGGTCAACAATCATAAGATAAAATTGTTCGAATCTTCTCTTCACATCCAAAACTTCCTGTATATTATAATGAATGATATTTCAATATTCTTTATTTCATATTTTCAAAATCAAACGGACATTCACTACTCGTATTTAACCACATAACATCTCTGCGATTTATTTGATCAACCCCAACACCTTCACCGCATTACTCTCCGTAACAGCCACAACCTCCTCGCAGCTGACACCCTTAATCTCCGCAATCGTCTTCACAACCTCCGTCAGATACAAGGAGCTGTTTCTCTTCCCACGGTTCGGCACAGGTGCCATATACGGACAGTCAGTTTCAAGCAGGATTTGATTCAATGGTGCGTACTCTGCCACTTCTTTCAGCTTCCGTGAATTTTTAAATGTAACCACTCCGCCGATTCCCAGATAAAGTCCCATATTCAGATACTCCCTTGCAATTTCCTTGCTATAAGAAAAACAATGGATAACTCCGCCATACATTCCATTCTTCATATATTCTCTCACAATATTCAGAGTATCCTCGGCAGCATCACGGCTGTGGATCATAAACGGGAGTTTTTTCTCACGGGCAATATCCATCTGCTGGCGGAAGACTTTTTGCTGAAGAAGGTGCGCTTCTTTCTCCTTATGCCAGTAATAATCCAGGCCGATCTCACCTACGGCTACTGTCTTTTCCTTATCACAATATCTGCGGATCTCATCCAAAACTGCCGCATCCACTTTATCTGCATCATCCGGATGTACACCTACTGCACCATAAATAAACGGATACTTCTCCACCAGATCATAAACCCGGTCAAAGTGTCCCACAGAAGCACACACATCCACAATATGCCCGATTCCATTCTCCTGCATACTATCCAGCATGGCATAACGGTCCTCGTCAAAAGCCTCATCATCATAATGTGCATGGGTATCAAAAATCATGGCTTTATCCACAGTCATCTCGTCACCGACAGAAACTTTTCCACCTTTCAGCACTCTTGTAAACACACCTTCACGGGGCATGATGCACTCACCCATCTTCTGGAAAATAGCACAGCCATTGTGACACTCTTTCCCGATCTGAGTCAGCTCCAGTACAACCTCACCACAACGGAATCTCGTTCCAACCGGAAGCTTCGCGAAATCCAATCCCCTCCACGACCAGTTTTCGCCAAAACGCACCATCCGTCAACCAT
>ENA-OQHY01000080-OQHY01000080.1-human-gut-metagenome-genome-assembly--contig:-NODE-80-length-51131-cov-9.372402_pt1 | contig 51131 bp, 57 predicted proteins | sample MGYA00242570_ERZ504733 | MGnify/ENA primary metagenome ERZ504733 (study PRJEB26092, sample SAMD00036219) | human gut metagenome | host: Homo sapiens | study: EMG produced TPA metagenomics assembly of... | reverse complement strand
AGACTTACATCAAACATATCGGCAATTCGCCGTTGGCTTTCTTTTCCATCCAGATATAGATTTACAGCGTATATCTTATCCTCAACAGATACTTTTCTTTTAGACAATAAAATATGCTCCCTTCTAGGTAAACAAGTTTTTATTATTTCACTTGTCTACCTAGAAGGAGCATATCAGCTTTAAAAAACGTTATTTACCGACAGCCCCTTCTTTATGTGAGATACATAACTTACTGGAAAATGTCTTGAAAAAACAAGAAAAATATTTAAATTATAGCGTATTTGCAGATTTTGGCTACTTTTCATCCGGATTTGGCAAGAAATGCATCTTCTTTTCGCCTATAATGCAATTGTAAACGAAAAGGAGGTGTTTAGAGATGATGAAGAGAATTAAAAGATGGCTGCATGAGATTTATGAAGAAGATATCAAGTTCTTCGGACAGATGAACGGAATGTACTTTAGATAAGCAATAGAAAAAGAAAATAAAAGAAAAAAGGAGAAAGAAAATTATGAGAAAATTAGCAAAATGGTTTGAAGAAGCACTTGAAAGTTATGTAAAATTAATGGGTAATACTTACGGATGGGGCGGAAGATTGTAAGCCATGGAATATACAGAAAAATCAAATCAAATAAACAATAAAATAAGGGTAGATGTCTTGAGAGAAGATATCTACCCTTATTTTTTATATATAGCAATTCTTCATAAATGTGATTCTATCCGTAAATGATTGTTTTATTTTCTCAAAAAGTATATACTTGTTTCATATATATTTTACGTTATTTTGAGAAAGGAGCACCTTTTAAATGGACTCTATATTATACGAAAACTATCTGAATATCCTAAGGCAGGAACTGGTACCTGCTCTTGGATGTACAGAACCGATCGCAATTGCCTATACAGCGGCAAAAGCACGTCAGATTCTTGGAGAATTTCCAGATTCTGTAGAAATGGAACTCAGTGGAAATATTATCAAGAATGTTAAGGGCGTTACAGTTCCGAATTCCGGAGGAATGAAAGGAATGGAAGTGGCAGCAGTTCTTGGTATCGTAGGGGGAAATGCGGATAAGGCACTGGAAGTGTTGAGTGAAGTGACTTGTGAAGATATTGCGAAAACGAAAGAACTGATCAATCAGAAAATCTGTTCCTGTTCTTTAGTTGAAGGAGTTGATAACCTCTATATTACAGCTAAAGTAAGAAAAGGAGAACATTTTGCTTCTGTAACAATCGAACATCAGCACACGAATATTACAAGAATTGAAAAGGATGGTGAAGTGCTGTTGGATAATCCTTATAAATCAGAGGTTAAGACTACCGTAGATAAATCAAACTTACGGTTAAAGATATCCTTGATTTTGCGGATCAGGTTCGTATGGAAGATGTGCAGCCGATCATTGATCGACAGATTAAACTGAATTCTGCGATTGCTCAGGAAGGACTTGATAATAACTATGGAGCGCAGATTGGTAAAACACTGATGCATGTATGGGGAAAGAGTGTTACTACGAGAGCCTGTGCAAGGGCAGCAGCCGGAAGTGATGCGCGTATGGGCGGATGTTCTATGCCGGTTGTTATCAATTCAGGAAGTGGTAATCAAGGCATGACGGTGTCGCTTCCGGTTATTGTGTTTGCAGATGAATGGGAAGTATCTCATGAGAAGCTTTGTCGTTCTCTTGTTGTCAGCAATCTGATTGCGATCCATCAGAAATATTATATTGGAAGTCTTTCGGCGTACTGTGGTGCAGTCAGTGCTGCCTGTGGCGCCGGTGCAGGTATTACCTACATGTATGGTGGAACCTATCAACAGGTTTCCCTGACAATCATTAATACACTTGGAAATATCGGAGGAATCGTTTGCGATGGAGCGAAACCATCCTGTGCAGCGAAGATAGCGACATCTGTTGATGCTGCGCTTATGGCTTTTCAGCTTAGTATTCAGAACAAAAGTTTCTTACCGGGAGAAGGTATCATCAAAGATGATATTGAAGAAACAATTAAGAGCATGGGTTACATTGGAAGAGTTGGTATGCGTGCCACGGATACAGAGATTCTGAATGTAATGATAGACCGTGCGGATATCAATGAGGAGTGCTAGAAATGAAGAATTTTATCTATGAAACACCAACAAAAGTATACTTTGGAAAAGACGAGGAATTAAAGGTCGGTAAGATTATTGCAGAATTCCATCCAAAGAAAGTTCTGGTACATTTCGGTGGAAATTCCGCAAGAAAGAGTGGACTGCTTGATAAGGTGGAGAACTGTCTGAGGGAAGAAAACATCAGTTTTGTGGAGCTTGGCGGAGTAGTTGCTAATCCGGAACTTCCGCTTGTAAGAGAAGGAATTGAGCTTGGTAAGAAGGAAGGTGTAGATTTCGTTCTTGCAGTAGGCGGTGGTTCTGTTCTGGATTCTTCAAAGGCGATTGCGAATGGACTGGCAAACCCGGAAGTAGATGTCTGGGACTTCCATTGTGGTAAAGCTGTTCCACAGAAGACACTTCCGAAGGGAGCGATTCTGACATTGGCGGCAGCAGGTTCAGAGATGAGTTCTTCCTGTGTGATCAGTAATCCGGAAACAGGAGAGAAACGAGGATGTAACGGACTTTTTAACCGTATGAATTTTGCAATTGAGGATCCGGTTCTTACTTATACAGTAAGTCCTTATCAGACAGCATGCGGTGCAGTAGATATTGCAATGCATACGATTGAAAGATATTTCTGTCCGGGGGAGGATACCTATCTGACAGATTCGATTGCAGAGGCTGTGATCAAGAGTGTACGAAAAGCTGCAGGAGATTGTCTGAAGGATCCGGAAGATTATGCTGCACGAGCAAATATGATGTGGGCATCTTCACTTGCACATAATGGACTCACACAGTGTGGAAGAGAGTTCCAGCTCGTTGTTCATCAGTTAGAGCATGAAGTATCCGGAATGTACCCGGAAGTAGCGCATGGAGCAGGACTTGCAGCGCTGTGGTGCAGTTGGGCAAGATATGTTTATAAAGCAAATATAAATCGCTGGCTGCAGTATGCATCTAACGTATGGGGACTGGATATTGATTTTGAACATCCGGAGAAGACAATTGAAACTGCAATTGATATGCAGGAGCAGTATTATGCATCGATAGGGATGCCGATCGGATTAAAAGAACTTGGTGTAAAAGAAGATGATCTTGCGAAATTGGCACTTGACTGCTCAAGGAACAAAACCCGTTCATTGATTGGATATAAGCCATTGGCATATGAGGATATTCTGGTAATTTATCAGATGGCATATGAGAGAGGTTAATAACAGTTAATATCGAAAGCGCTGCTTAATGCGGCTGCTTTCGATACTCTCTTGGTGACATATGGTATCGTTCCTGGAATACGCGGTTGAATGTCCTCTGACTGTCGAATCCTGTCCGGATGCAGATGTCGAGAATCGTATGGTCGCTGTGAAGCAGGAGACTACAGGCGTAATCCAATCTTGCTTCATTCAGATACCGGTTAAAATTAGTATGAAATGTGCCGGAGAAGACACGTGATAAAGAGGACTGACTGATTCCAAGGTCATGAGCCATTTTGGAAAGCGTCAGTTCTTCTGTATAATGTGCAGCAATATAAGAAACAGTCTGGTAGATAATGTCATTACTTCCCACACTGCTCTTATCTATCATTTCAAATAAGGGAAGAGTGCGTGCAAGTATAATCTGAATAAATGCCTGATGCAGAACATGCCCTTTGTGAAGCGGCTGGATAGACCAGCATGCTTCGCAGGGCATAATTTACGTCTGGGTGTACTTCTTGAGCCAGAATTACCGGATTTACAGGACAAAATTGCTGTAATTCTTTCGTATAACTAGGAGCAAGAAGCGGTGAAGCAAGTGCATAAATCGCCTTACAGGATTCACTGTTGAATACCTGATAGTGGTGGATCAATTCCGGAAATACAAGTGCAAAATCGCCTTTTTCCATATGATACAATTCAGTTCCGACTCCGATTTCCAGTGTACCTTCTGTCACGGATACAAGTTCCATTGATTTGTGAAGATGTGGGGGAATATGGCAAGAAATCTGTTCAGCGATTTCCAGTGTTTCTTCATTTTCTTCGTAAATCGGTTTCATTTTTTCCTGCCTCCGGGTTAATTGTTTAGAATAGTTGATCTAATAGTATCATCATGCGTGTATATGACATGCTTCACAGGCAGATGGTGTTGTTGCGCATCCGCTTAGTGCTGTCTCACGCAGTTCAACCGGAAGTCGCTTTCCGACTTTGTACATTGCTTCGAGCATTTCATCAAAAGGAATGAGCTGAGAAATGCCGGCAAGGGACATTTCAGCTGCAATCAGTGCATTGGCAACCCCGGCTGCATTACGGTTCTGGCAAGGGTATTCTACCAGACCTCCGACAGGATCACAGACGAGTCCAAGCATGTTCATAAGGACTGTTGAGGCGGCATCCAGACATTGCTTAGGAGTTCCACCCATAAGTTCAACAGCGGCAGACGCTGCCATAGCAGATGCAACACCAACCTCAGCCTGACACCCTCCGACAGCACCGGCAACAGTGGCATTTCGCATGGCGAGGTAACCGACAGCGCCCGCATTGAAGAGAACCTGCTGAATCTTTTTGTCGGAGAAATGGTATACTTCCTGAAAAGCGAGAAGCAATCCCGGAACGATGCCTGCGGAACCGGCGGTAGGTGAAGCAACGATCAGTCCCATGGACGCATTTGTCTCAAGGGTTGCCATAGCATAAGTGATAGCTTTCTCAAGCAGTTCACCGCACAGTCCCTGACCATTGGCAGAATGCTGTGCAAGTTTTTGTGCCTCTCCGCCGATCAGCCCGCCCATGGAACGGATTGGTTTTTCAATCGGAGAGCGGGCAGCTTCTTTCATGATTTCAAGAACACGCGCCATTTTTTGATCCACTTCTTTAGCAGGACATTCTCCGGTTATGATCTCTCGATTACGCATAACTTCAGAGATAGAAATATTCTGTTCCTCACATAGTGTAAGGAGTTCGTTTGCATTTTTAAAATCCATATAAAAAACCTCCTTGAACACAATCACATCTGTACGACCATAACGTCTAGAACATGTTCGTTCTGGCGGATGGTGTCGGCAATTTCTTCCGGAAGTTTTCCGTCGGATTCTACAATCGTGTAAGCAGTGTGTCCTTTCGATTCACGAAACAGACGCATAAAAGCAATATTGACCCGGCGGTCGCTGAGACAGCTGGTGATCCAGGCAACAACACCCGGAACATCCTTCTGGACAACAATGATAGCACTGTATTCACCGGTGAAATCTACTTCTACATGATTGATCTGTGTGATGTGACTTTACCGCCGCCAAGAGATTCTCCACGGATCGTCATCTCCTGACTGGCAGTATTGGTCATAATAATATCGACGGTATTCGGATGAATATCAGTTTCTTCCTCATTCGGAGTAAAAGAGTATTTTAGTCCGTTTTCTGTAGCAATCTCGAAGGAATTCCGGATTCGCATATCATCAGTGGAAAATCCCATGATTCCTCCAAGAAGTGCGCGGTCAGTACCGTGTCCGTGATACGTTCTGGCGAAAGAGCCATAGAGAATAAATTCTACTTTTGCAAGCGGTCCGTTGATCATCTTCTGTGCAAGATAAGCAATGCGTGCCGCACCGGCAGTGTGAGAACTGGAAGGACCGATCATATTCGGACCCATAACATCAAAAACGCTGATAAAAGACATTTTAAATAGCCTCCTGAGTTTGTATATATGAGTTTAGTATAGCAAGTGCGGCGGTGGATGTAAACTATGAGAAACACGATCCGCGTAAATGCTGTTAGGGGCAGTTACTGCAAACAGTAACTGCCCCTAAGTATGATACTTATGCGAATTAGTTCTGATCAAGTACGGACTGGATCTGCTTCATCAGCTGATCGTAGTTTGACTGATCATCGATGCCACCCATGAATGGCTCGCCAACAATATTTCCGTCTTTATCTACAAGAACTGTTGTAGGGAATGCCATGATGTTTCCGGCATATTTTCCAACTGTTGAATTAGAATCGAAAGTCAGGTTCTTGTAAGAAGCGCCCTGTGCTTTCAGAATTTCTTTTGCTTCTTTGATTCCAGCCTCATTGTTGTCTAAAGTGTCAGTGTTGATACCTACAACTTCACCGCCCATTTCTTTGAGCTTCTCATTTAATTCATTCAGTTTGGAAAGCTCTCCGACGCACGGCTTGCATCCACTGAACCAGAAGTTTACAACTGTAACTTTGTTTTTAGCAAAAAGGCTGTCGTCTACATCATTGCCGTCCAGATCTTTTCCTTTGAAACCTTTGAATACACCTGTGGACTCATCTGATTTAGAGGAAGCGTTGTCGGAGGATTCGGATGCAGCGCTCTCTTTCTCGAGTTTTGCAATCTCTTCTTCGATACCGCGAATTGTTTCAATGTCTTTGCTCAAAGTTTCATATTCTTCTTCAGAGAAAGAGTCTTTATTAGATTCAACTGTACTTGCAAGAAAGTCAGCATAGTTTTCGTTCATGCATCACCGTCAGTGTTCTTGTTCATAAGACCAAAGACTTTGTCCCATGCATCTTTGTGATCAGCAAAAAGCTGGTTTTCCTGCTGGTAAAGGTCGTCCAGTTTTTTGTTCAGCTCGTCAGTGCTGCCCGTTTCTGTTGTGGAAGAAGATTCCTGTTTTGTATTGGTTGTTGAGGAAGAATTTCCGCAGCCTGTAAATGCAAAAAGTACAGAAATGGCAAGTGATGCAGCGATTACCTTTTTTAATTTCATTGCGTTTGTTCTAAGTGTTTTGTTTTTCATGATTTTAAATCTCCTTTAAATTACATTTTGTTTGTTTTAGTTTATTTATTGTTAGCCTTTTTCTTGTTTGAAAACCCATAATGATAGCAGATTGCGTCAGTCGGACAGGCTTTCATACATTCTCCGCAGCGGATACACTCCGGATGGTTTGGTGTGTCTACTACGTTGACATCCATCTTGCAGACACGGCTGCATTTCTGGCAGCCAACACATTTCTCATGATCAACCTGAATCTTAAGAAAAGATACCTTGTTAAACAGTGAGTAAATAGCGCCCAGCGGGCAGATCCATTTACAAAATGGACGGTAAAACAAGATGCTCAGGATGATAAAAAGCGCAAGGATCGTGAATTTAAATGTAAATAAATGTCCAAGTGCGGAACGGATTCCTGAGTTGGCAAGTGCCAGTGGGATTGCGCCTTCAAGTACTCCCTGCGGGCAAATGTATTTACAGAAGAAAGGATCTCCCATACCAAGTGAATTGGTTACAAATGCCGGAAGCAGTATAACAAAGACAACCAGAATCACATATTTCAGATACCGCAGAGGCTTCAGCTTTGCGGTGGAAAATTTCTTACCCGGAATCTTATGCAGCAGATCCTGGAACCATCCAAACGGACAGAGAAATCCGCAGATAAATCGTCCTAACAGAACACCTAACAGGATGAAAAATCCAGTGATGTAGTAAGTGAACTTAAATTTGGAGGATCCTACTACAGCCTGAAATGCTCCGATCGGACAGGCGCCTGTGGCGGCAGGACAAGAATAACAGTTTAGTCCCGGGACGCACATCGTCTTTACATTTCCCTGATAAATTTTCCCTTTAAACAGATTTGGGATATGAATGTTGGTCAGCAGCGTTGCAGCTGCCTGAATCCATCCGCGGAAGCGACCAGAGGGTTTTTGCTTGATTTCATTTTCTTATCCAATTCCGACACACTCCATACATAATTTTATTGCCTTGCTAAGCACAACCGCAGCTTCTCCGCGGAAGATTCCGACAAGGAAAAATACCAGACCAGCTGCAAGTAAAAGAATCTGTGTTACTTTTTCAGATTTCATTTAGATACTCCTTTCAATGTTCAAAGTCCGTTTGTTATTACTGTTCACTCCCTGTCAATCACTCCGCTGATTGACACGGAGGATGCATGTTTTGGCTTGAATGCATCTCGCTCCATCGCCAAAGGCGATTTAAAATGGCGAGATGCGTTGCTGGTCGCACATCGTGTGAACAGTAACCGTTTATTGACCTTTCGATGTTTGCATTATACAATAGAGGGTGTAAAATTCCTGTTAAGAAAATGGAGAAAAATAAATTGAGATTATTAGTTGTTGAAGATGAGAAGAAATTATGTGATATGATTGCGAAAAGTCTGCATCAGGCAGGTTATGAGGTAGACACGTGTAATGACGGAGAGGAAGCACTGGATATGATTTATGCGGAAATGTATGATCTGATCGTGCTGGATCTTAACCTTCCGGGGATGGATGGAATGGATATTCTTCGGGAGCTTCGCAAGGAAAATGAAGAGACAAAAGTATTGATCTTATCTGCGAGAAGTCAGATTGCAGATAAGGTTGACGGTCTTGATGCGGGGGCGAATGATTATATGGAAAAACCATTTCATCTGCAAGAGTTGGAAGCCCGTGTGCGAAGCCTGACAAGAAGAAAGTTTGTACAGAAAAATGTCTGTCTTGAATGTGGCAGTCTTCGTTTTGACACAAAAGAAAGAACTGCATATGCAAAAGACAAGCCGGTCGCATTGACAAGAAAAGAGAATGGAATTCTGGAGTATCTTCTTTTGAATCAGGGAAGACCGGTCAGTCAGGAAGAGTTGATCGAGCATGTCTGGGATTCTTCTGTAGATAGTTTCAGCGGTTCGATCCGAGTGCATATGTCTTCTCTGAGAAAGAAACTGAAAGCAGGACTTGGTTATGATCCCATCGTGAATAAGATTGGTGAGGGGTATAAGATAGGAGATGGAAAAGCATGAGAAAAATATCGCTCCAGTGGAGACTGACGATTCTTACAACCGTGCTGATCACAGTATTGTGTGGATGTCTGACATTTTTCTTATATAAGAATGGTGTCTATTATATCGATACGCTTCAGGAGACCGTCACAGATCAGGCACTACGCCGGAGGCAGTCTACATTGATATTCCGGATAATGAGTGGGATGATTTTGCAGCGCAGTTTGCCACGAAGGTTTATAATTCGAAATCAGATTATAGAAATAGAAGTTTGTTGATCACTGGTGTTGTAGCGCTGATTGGCGGAGCAGTAACTTATTTTGTCAGTGGCCGCGCATTGAAACCACTCAGAGAATTCTCAGAAACAGTAGAAAAGGTTCAGGCGCAGAATCTGACAGAGTATACGATTGAGGAAAATAAAATCGCAGAGTTGGACCGACTTCGTACCTCTTATAATAAGATGCTCCTGCGACTTTCGGAATCATTCGAGACACAGCGTCAGTTTACAGGGAATGCAGCACATGAACTCCGAACCCCTTTGGCATTAATGCAGGCACAACTAGATCTCTATCATGCGGCGGAGAATTCAGAGAACGAAGCAGCTGCACAAGAGACGATCCAGATGGTAACAGAGCAAAATGAACGCCTTAGCAAGCTTGTCAGAACGCTTTTAGATATGAGTGAGCTGCAGACGGTAGCACGTAATGAAAAGATTGAAATGCAGGGGCTGATAGAGGAGGTGCTGGCAGATTTGGAACCGCTGGCGCAGGAAAAGAATATTGAACTGATACAGAAGACACAGAATTCATCGGATGGAAGAACAGATGGAACAGAAGAGTCGTTGCTGGTCGCATGTAGTGTGAACAGTAACGAAAAGCCAGAGGATGAACTGATATTGACAGGAAGTGATATTCTGATCTATCGGATGATTTATAATCTCGTTGAAAATGCAATTAAATATAATCGGGTAGATGGAACCGTTACAGTATCGGCGAAGAGAGAAAAGAATGAAGTTGTCCTGACAGTTGCGGATACTGGGAATGGAATTGATGAGACATTTCGAGAGCAGATTTTTGAACCATTTTTCCGGTAGATAAGTCAAGAAGTCGTGAGCTTGGCGGTGTGGGACTTGGACTTGCGTTAGTGCGTGAAATTGTGCGGGTGCATGATGGGAAGATTGAGGTTCGCGGAAATGAGCAGGGCGGAACGACATTTGAAGTGAGAATGGGGATGGGATGGAATAGAAGAATAAAATAGGTAATTGCGAAACAAGTTCGCAATCTCGATAAAAAATGCGGTAAGAATCCTGCATCGCAGGATTCTTAAGATGAAAAGTAGGTGTTTCTAAATTTGGACATGATCAAAAGACTTCCCAGATAAACTGCGAAGAAAAGATCGTATGGATCTGAAAGCAACGAGAAGAGTGACTATCGCAGGAGTCCTGATGAACATAAGCCTATTGGATCACATCATCATAGGTGCGGATGGAAGATAGTGCTGAATTTATCATCACTCTGATTCGTATAAGTAATATTTTGGTCACCGTCTAACATGAAAAAATATGCCTTTTCATCATATCCTTTAAGGTTTAACATTGAATCTAATTTCGCATTGTCATACACAGCTCCAATTTCATACTAAATACACACTCCGTTTCTAACTCAAGTCCATCCATTGCCTGTTGAAATCCAAGCCTAATACCGTCTAAACCAACGAATAAATCATTCGTGGCATGAGTAATCCTCATTCGTTTTGGTTCCACTAAACTATGAGATGGGGGAGCCCCCTTTTTCAAGAAAACTAATTTTGTGACTATTTCACAATTGAAATGTAAACGTTTTCCCGTATGATAAATGTATAGAATTCTTCCGGAGGATTTTAAATATGGAAAATATAGACATTAAATTTATCGCGAAAAAAAGCGAGTGTTCGATTGCTACGGTTTCTCGTGTGATCAATCGTTCCAAACCAGTCAGCGAGGAGTTACAGAAAAGAGTAATAGATACGATCAGAAAGTACAATTATAATCCAAGCATTTACGCGCAGAATTTGGCGGGTAAAAAGTCAAGACTACTTGGTTTTATAATGACAAACTACATCAATCAATATCAGCTGCTACTGTTTCGTTATCTGAATGAGTTTGCATGCAAGATGGGGTATGGTTGTATTATTCGTTATTGTAATTCTGGATTTGAGGAAAAACTAGAGGTATTAAGAGAACTGGAAATCAGGGGAATCGAAGTCTGCTTTAGCCTTTTTCTGCTTTCGCAGGAAGAGGAAGCGTACATAAAAGAACATTTCAGAATTAAAGTCTGCCATATGCAGTCACCGGAAATGCGATTGAACATCATAGAAAAAAACGAAAGTTCTGTTTATGAGGCTGTGTGCTATCTTGCTCAGCTTGGTCACAAACGAATTGGAGGCATTTTTTGTATTGACGAAATAGATGATAGTTTCCTCATGGCAAGGAAAAGAGGCTTTTTAAAAGCTATAAGTCAGATAAATCTCGATCAAGATGAATCTCTGATCGGCCAGCTTCATGGAGAATGTGAAAAAGACAGTGTGATTTCTGTGATAGAAAAGATATTTGTACCTCAAAAGCCGCCAACGGCATTGTTTTGTTATAGCGATGAAGTTGCGATCGAGGTAATGTCCTGGATCATGAAGCAGGGTTATAGAATTCCAGAGGATATATCTGTGCTTTCATTTGACGGTATTCCGTTTGCGGGACGCGTAACGCCATCTTTGTCTACAATTAGCCAGCCAGTAGAATATCAGGCAAAATGTATTATAAACGGCATGTTGTATCTACAGGATGGAATAGAAAGACCATGCGATGAAAAGGGAAATGAATATCTTCTGCAGATTCGGGACAGTGTGGGGTTTCCTAGTCATTAAAAAGATTGGAGGAAAAATATGAAAGCGAAAAAATTAATTGCTACTGGTATTGCAACATCAATGTTACTGCTGGCGCTTACCGGATGCGGAGCAGGTGGAAATAGTGGTAAATCCGCAAAAGATACAGATAAAGGATCAGTATATTTTCTGAACTTTAAATCTGAACTTTCTTCTGAATGGGAAGAAGTAGCCGGAACCTTTACTAAGGAAACCGGAATTGATATGAAAGTAGTTACTGCGGGAAGCGGAACCTATGAACAGACATTAAAATCTGAGCTTTCCAAAAAAGAAATGCCGACACTTTTTAACGTTAACGGTCCGATTGGATATCAGACATGGAAAGACTATTGTGCTGATCTGAAAGATTCAAAACTTTATGAATGGCTTACTGACAAAGATATGGCAATTACCGATGGCGATGGTGTGTATGGTATTCCGTATGCAGTAGAAGGATATGGAATCATCTATAATGATGCTATTATGAAGAAATATTTTGCGCTTCCGGATAAAGCAGTTGATATTTCAGATACAAAAGAGATTAAAAATTTCGACACGCTTAAAACAGTGGTGGAAGATATGACAAAACATAAAGATGATCTTGGAATTCAGGGAGTTTTCGGTTCAACTTCATTTGCTCCCGGCGAAGATTGGCGTTGGCAGACTCATCTTATGAATATCCCTGTGTACTATGAATACGAGGCTGACGGAGTGGATAATCTGGATGAGATCAAATTCACATATAATAAAAACTTTAAAAATATTTTTGATCTCTATCTGAATAATTCATGTACAGAACCGTCTATGGTTGGATCTAAAAATGTCGAGGAATCCATGGCAGAATTTGCAACTGGAAATGTAGCTATGATCCAAAACGGAAACTGGGGCTGGGCAATGATCTATGACCTGGATGGAAACGTGGTAAAAAAGGAAGATATTAAGTTCCTTCCAATCTATACAGGAGTAGAAGGCGAAGAAAAACAGGGACTTTGTGTCGGAACAGAAAACTATATCTGTATCAACAGTAAGGTTTCTGAAGCTGACCAGAAAGCATCTGAGAAGTTCTTGGAATGGCTGTTTAACAGCGAGAGTGGAAAAGCTTACTGCAATGGAATCCTTGGAATGATCCCGCCATTCTCCACCTTTGGTGAGGATGAAAGACCCGATAATCCGCTCGTACAGGATATGCTTAGTTATATGAACGATGATTCTTTATATTCTATTCCTTGGGACTTTTCAACCTTCCCGAGCCAGGAATTTAAAAACCAGCTTGGAAGCTATCTCCTTGAATATGCGCAAGGAAATATGACATGGGATGATGTAGTTAAGCAGACAACTGATTGCTGGGCATCAGAAAAAGCTCTGCTTGCACAATAGTAGAGTTTATAGGCTGGCGTTCCGAACGGAAAATGCCGCATGATACAGTGAATGTAGCAGATTTCGCTGCTTTGGAATGCAAAGCAGCGGTAAAATCCGTTGCTGTTTGTGCAATGCGTGAAAAGCAACAAAATTTATGGGGCAGAGACAAAAATGTTTCTGCCTATGTACGAAAAGGGAGGCTGTATAGAAGATGGAAAAAGCTTTTAAAAAGAGATTTGTGATATTAATGTTACCAACGCTGATCGCATTTATTATTGCATTTATTATTCCATTTGTACTGGGAATTTATCTTTCATTCACTAAATTTACAACAGTTACAGATGCCCAGTGGATTGGGCTGAGCAATTATATTGTGGCATTCCGGATAAAGATTTCCTTGCATCTCTCCTGTTTACTGTTAAATTTGTACTTGTTAATCTTGTGACGATTAACTTAATTGCCTTTATGCTGGCATATGTGTTGTCCAAAAAGCTCCGTGGAACAAATATTTTCCGAACAGTTATATTTATGCCGAACCTTCTGGGCGGAATTGTGCTTGGTTATATCTGGCAGCTAATTATTAATGGATTTCTTTCTTTTTTCAAAACAACGCTTACTGCAGATGCGGCATATGGATTCTGGGGAATGGTGCTTGCTATGAACTGGCAGATGATCGGATATATGATGGTTATTTACATTGCAGCTATCCAGAATATTTCAGAGGAAGTAAAAGAAGCAGCACTTATTGATGGTGTAACGCGAGGACAGATGATTAGAAAGATTATTCTGCCTCTGATCATGCCTGCAATTACAATCTGCTTATTTATGACAACAACAAATGCATTTAAAATGTTTGACTTAAACCTTGCTCTGACCGCGGGACTTCCGGGAAAATCGACTTCTCTGGTTGCACTGGATATCTATAATTCATTCTACAACAGAATGGGTTATGAGGGAGTCGGACAGGCCAAAGCAGTGATGTTTTTACTGATTGTTGCTACAATTTCAGTGACGCAGCTTATTATTACTCGGCGTAAGGAGGTTGAAAACTAATGAAAAATAAGAAGAGTAAAATCATACTGATCTTAATTCTTACTGTAATCTCGGTTTTATTTATCGCTCCGATTGTGATTGTATTTATGAATTCGTTTAAGAGCAAACTGTTTATTAACAGTACGCCGTTTGCGTTTCCTAATGCCGACTCTTTTGTAGGTTTGGCGAATTATGGAGAAGGAATGATCAAGACCGGATTTTTGCAGGCATTTTTTATTACTTTATTTATAACTGTAGCCTCTGTGTTTTTTATTGTTGTCCTGACTTCAATGACAGCATGGTATTTGGTACGTGTAAAAAGTCGTTTTACTAAAGTAATGTACTATCTGTTTGCTTTTGCTATGATCGTACCATTCCAGATGGTAATGTTTACGCTTGTTAAAGTATCAAATATGTTTCATTTGGACAATCTGATTGGTATCATATTTATTTATGTCGGATTTGGTGCTGGATTGTCTGTATTTATGTTTACCGGTTTCATTAAATCAATTCCAGTTTCTCTGGAAGAGGCAGCGATGATTGATGGATGTTCTATTATGCAAATTTACTTTAAAATTGTGTTTCCTGTGATACGCCCGATCATTATGACAGTCGCAATTCTGAATGCCATGTGGATCTGGAACGATTATCTGCTTCCATATCTTGTAATTGGTTCTGAATATAAAACAATTTCTGTGGCAATCCAATATCTCAGAGGTGGATATGGATCAATTGACCTTGGACTTATGATGTCCATGCTAGTACTGGCAATCATACCAATTGTAATTTTCTATATGATCTGCCAGAAATGGATCATACAGGGAGTAATCGCCGGAGCAGTGAAAGGATAAGGAGACTAGAATGAAAAAAGTATTATATGAGGAATTACTTCCGGAAGAATGCGTGCAGAGAATACAGGAGATGCCGGTTGCTTATCTCCCGCTTGGCACATTGGAATGGCATGGTCCACATATGCCTCTTGGGGCTGACGGAATCCAGTCAAAAGAGTTGTTTGTCCGAGTGGCAGAAAAAGTAGGCGGCGTAGTACTTCCGATGTTGTTTATGGGACCTGATCGTGTGTTTTATGACAGGGGGACTGCGTTTTATGGAATGGATATTAATACCGAAGGCGCACTGAATACATATTGCGTCCAGCAGATGAAAGGCAGTGCCTATTGGATGGAAAAAGGTCAGTTTCAGGACAATCTGCGCAGTATCTTTGCCCAACTGTCCAGAGCAGGTATACGTATCGTAGTCGGACATGGACATGGTCCATCAACAAATGCATTTCAGGAACTAAAGGAAGAAGCAGCAGAAAAATATGGCCTGCGCATTTTGACTGCTTGGACATTTGCAGATGATGATCGGTTGAAATATCAGAATGACCATGCCGGAGCGAATGAAACATCTATCGTAATGGCTGTACGTCCGGAGTTGGTAGACTTTGGACAGGTGAAAGAAAATGAAAGTAATCTGATCGGAATCGCAGGACGTCATCCAGTCAGAGAATCATCCGTAGCATACGGAAATGAAATCCTTGAGTATACAATGAAAACACTTATTTCAGGTATTGAAAAGGAGTACAAAATACTCAAAGAAAGCTAGATGCAAATGAGTTTGAACTGTTTTATGAAAAAAGAATCCTGCTCGCAGGATTCTTTTTTCAGCATTTGTTGATTTTTTTACAAATTCAATTTTCTTCTCGTAGCAAAGCTACGATATCTGAGTCATTATCCATTGCCGATTTGTCGGTAATTTCTGTTTTCTCCAATTCTTCAACTGAAATTTGAGATTCAGTAATATTGTCTATTATTTTCAAATGAAACACTTCTTTTTTCTCTGCAGCCTACACGTACATTCTATTGTGTTTGTCAACCCTTAAAAAATGGTTAGACCACTTATTGAAAATCTAACCATTTAAGATACGCAATGCTAATCAAATGACATTGGGCTCTGAACAGTTACGCATAAAAAAGGCTGCGCACCTATAGTTCAATATTATTGTTTCATCATCCGATTCCGCCCAGTACTGCGCCGGCAATCAGTGCAATAAGTGCGAGTGGAACAAGGACATATTTTCCAAGTAGCAAGAACCAAGTTCCGATTTTTTTCTCACGTCCAGTATTTACAGCTTTCAGTGCGAATTCTTTATCTGCGATCCAGAAGAACATGATCGCTGCAAGCATTGCTCCAAGTGGGCAGATATAGATAGAAACTGCGTCCATCCATCCGGAGACGATGCCCTGGATGAGAAGTGCGATACAGCAGCCGAATGCTGCAATGATTCCAACAGCTGAGACACGCTTTAATCCGAAACGTTCCTGTAATGTAGCAACCGGAGCTTCGTATAGATTTACAAGTGAACTCATTCCGGCAAAAAGTACGCAGATGTAGAAAATGATGCCTACAATCTTGCCGCCGGGCATTCCGTTGAATACATTGACCAGATAGATAAACATCAGTCCCGGGCCGCCAGAAGATAATTCAGCACCGCCGACTGCCATTCCCGGAATGATCACGAAAGCAGCGAGTAAGGCAGCGATTGTATCGAAGATGGCAACATTTTTTGCAGAACTTACCAGGTCTTCAGAATCCTTTAAGTAGGAACCATAAATAACAGTTCCATTTCCGGCAATGGACAGAGAGAAGAATGCCTGCCCAAAAGCATAGATCCAAAGTCTTGGGTCTAAAAGTCCCTTTGGATTGATCGTGAAGATGTAACGATATCCGGTCGATGAACCAGGAAGGGAGAAAATATATACCCCGAGTCCAAGAAACAGTACGAACAATAACGGCATCATTACGCCGTTGGCACGCTCAATTCCACCGGCAATCCCCATTGCCATGATCACAGCAGTTACAAGGACTGCAATTACAAGCCAAAGGTTATTACCAAAAGCAGAAGCAGTACTGTCGAACATGCCTCCAATTTGATTCATATCTTGTTTCATGCCGGCAATCTGTCCGGTCAGTGCAAGGAAGGTATACTTGAAAATCCATCCGACAACAACTGTGTATCCGATTGCAAGTGCAAGGGAGCCGAGAACCGGAAGCAGTCCGATCAATTCACCTGTTTTCTTATTGCCGGTTCGCATTTCTGTACAGACACCGAAGGCTTTGATTGGTCCACCTTTGGCGGCGCGTCCGAGTGCCATCTCTTCGATCACTCCGGTAGAAGCAATCAATATTACAAATAAAATATAAGGAATCAGAAAAGTCATACCACCCCAGTCTGATACCATGTAAGGAAATCGCCAGATATTCCCCATACCGACGGCAGAGCCGATGCAGGCAAGGATAAATCCTGTCCGGCTTTTGAATCCGTCACGTTCTTTCTCATGTTTTCCCATGTGTAGTCCTCCTGTAAAAGTGCGTATACTTTTGTACACGAACGTATTGATGTATTATAGCATATTTACATAAAGAAAAGAAGCACCGAGATGATGCTTCTTTTGGTGTGTGCGCCTAGCGGTGCACATTACGAATCATGCAATATGACAGAAAGAAGAGTCCATCCCTTTCTCAAGCAATCCACTTTCAGTAATTGTTTTATAAATAGCATCTGCAAGTGCTGCATGACCGGATTCATCCAGATGCTCACGGTCAATTTCACTTGGAAGAGCAATTTTTGAAGCGTCCAGAAAACCGGCGTGATAATGAGTGGCAACTTTCCGATATTCCTGTGCAAGCTGTCTGGAAACCTGTTCAGACGCAAGATCGAATTCAGGATCAAAGCCGTCATCTCCGACTCCATTGCCAAGATGGATCGGAGAGATGATCAAGAGTTCAAAGGCTGAGAACTATAGTTCTTTGCCTTTTCAATAACCTGAATCAATCCTTTGGCAATCGTTTTGGAAGAAGCGTTAAAGCGCGTTTTACAGTCATTTGTTCCTAACATGAGAACCAGAAGATCTATAGGATTGTGAGTCTCTATTGTGATTCCAATCTGGTCTAATCCGCGGCGGCCTTCGCGAAAAGCGTCCGAAAAAATAGTTGTGCGGCCGCACAATCCTTCTTCGATAATGCGATGTCCGTTGCCGAAATTCTTTTGAAGCAGGCAGGTCCATCTTGTTTTTTCATCAAAGCGTCCGGTTCCATCCGGGCGGTATCCGTAAGTATTCGAATCTCCAAAGCATAAGATATTCATAAGCAAATTCCTCACTCAAACAAAATAACATATTAAACAAGTATGAAAAGTATGATAAAGCATTTCAATGAGAAAGTCAATAGAAAAACCCAATAAACATATGAAAATAGTAGGAAAATAGAAGACAATAGGGGAATGCTCGGGTTATTGGCATATTCATGCCAAAACACCTCGCGGGATAGTGGTGTGTGAACAGTAACTATTGTTCAGTAGTGAGATGTCACAGGCAGGAAGTAAGCATTGTTTTTGAGAAAATAATTTTGTATAATGAAGTGCAAAGCTGGTTACGATAAGAGATAGCAGTAAGAATGTTGAGGCATTCTTGAATATACGACTTGGGAAGTGAAAGACAAACTATGAAATGTAAATGGATAAAGAAGTTAACAGCAGGAATTATATTTCTTGCGGCAGTTGGAAGTCTGAGTGGCTGTCAGAAAGCAGCGACATCGGAGAATCTGTTCCGCGATATTGAGGTTAATATGACATCAGTAGAATCGGCAGAAGAGAATCAGATCGTAAAACTGCAGATGGGTGATGGCGACAGTGCAATCAGCCAGGAGAGCAATCTGGATATCGAGATGACACGGAATCCGGCATCAGTACACAGAAAAGGTCAGCAGAAGACGAATATGGCCGGAACGAAAGAGACACAGGAGATGGAATCTTATCAGGTGGAAGAAGACGGGAAGACTGTGATCTACAGTGGAACGGATGAAGCCTGGGAGAAGAACGCTGTTGAGGAGAAAGAGACATCTTCACAGCAGACTGTATTGTTCAATGGACTTCAGAATCTGTCCGGAGCATTCAGCGTTTCACAGGATCTTGCGACCGTGAATAAGGAAGAGTGTTTTGAGCTGACAGGAACGATCAGTGGAACACAGTTCCAGGAGACATTTGCAGATACGCTGAAAGCTTTACTCGGAGAAGATTCCTCTGATCTGTCAGGCTGGAATCTACAGGCTTCCGAGGATGAGGAAAACAACGAGGAGCTTCAGCAGAAATTGAACAACGTAAAAGTGGACTGTGTGATTGATATTTATAGAAATAATATACTTCCGGCAAAGATTACCTTTGATCTGACAGATTATTTGAAGGCAGCAGGAGAAGAGAATGCACAGGTGACATCCTATACACTGGAAGTGACATTTGTGTCCTATAATGATACAAAGAAGATTAAAGTGCCAAAGGCTGTAAAGGAATCTGCGAAGGATAACGGTGAGGACGAAGCGGAGAATAGTACAGATGAAATGCTGGAAGAAGAGAATCAGGAAGCAACGGCAGAAGCAGAAGCCGCTAAGGGAATCCAGTCGGATATAGAAGGTGCCGCACCACAAAGTGAAGAACTTGGAGCAAGCTGGAATTCTTATACCGTTCAGATTAACGGTAAGGTACTGACACTTCCGTGTACGATTGCAGACCTGGAAAGCACTGGACTTACGCTGGATGAAAAAAGCCTTCCGCAGGAGTATGAGATTGAAGCAGGAGATTATCAGAATGCATGGTTCAAGGATGCTTCGAAGAATACGATTATGGTGGATTTGATCAATACAGGGAATGATGTGAAAGAAGCGAAGGATTGTCTGGTCGGAGGAATCTATGTGGAACAGTATTCACTGAGAAACGAAGACCTGACAGTAATATTCCCGGGAGGAATCCAATTAGGAACGGCAATTGATGTCGTTCAGGCAGCATATGGAGAAGCATCCCAACATACAGAATCTGAGCTTGTAAATGTATATAACTGGTATGAAGACGGAAGTTTTTATAATAGTTGCGAGATCGATACGAACAGCACGGATGGAACAGTGAGCATGATGGGAATCAGCAGGTTCGAAGTGAAAAATGGTGAGTAACTGTTACATTCTTGAACTGTGATGAAAAAATAAAAGAAAATTTGTAAAAACACTTGCATTCCACAAAAACATATGGTATTATATAAAACGGTCACGCAAGAAAGTGATCGTTGAGGCCCCGTGGTCAAGCGGTTAAGACATCGCCCTTTCACGGCGGTAACACGGGTTCGATTCCCGTCGGGGTCATTTTACAGAAAGCATTGCTGGATGTAATAAAATTTAAGATATGGCGCAGTAGCCAAGCGGTAAGGCGTGGGTCTGCAACACCCTGATTCACCGGTTCAAATCCGTCTGCGCCTCTTAGAAAGTTTGGAAATGATTGTTTCCGGACTTTTTTCTTTATGTGAAAATAAGTATTTAGATACGACAAAATCCCCCATGAGAAGAAGTAAAGATTCTGTCTTCCCATGGGGAATTTTACGTGCAATATTATAGGGCTTATCAGTTAATAAACAAAACTTATGAATTCGCAAGTGCTGTCTGTTTTACATCTGGAATTGCAATCAAAATCGGATAAAGTACAGCAGAAAGGATCAGTCCACCGATTCCCTGGACCAGGTTCGCCGGAACGCTTGCGAATGCACCGGCTCCGTAGATAAAGTACTCGCACAGGCAGTAACCGCCGGCAACGAGAATGATATCAGCAACACCGCCGAGGATGACTGCTGTGTAACGGCTTTTGGAATTCTTACCTACTTTACGGTAAAGAAGGGCGGAGCAAAGGGATACCAGTCCTTTGATCACGAATGTGATCGGAACATAGACAAAATATCCTCCGAGCAGGTCTGCCATAGCAGATCCGATACCGCCTGCGAGGAATCCCCATGCAGGTCCGAGAACAACACCAGCAAGGATAACAATCGCATCACCCGGGTGAATATATCCGCTTGTTCCGGGAGTAGGAATCTTGATTGACATCGTAGCAACACAGGCAAGCGCTGCGAACAGTGCAGCCATGACAAGTTTCTTTAATGTTACTGTTGACTTAGAATTCATAACAAAAACCTCTTCCTTTAAGATTTATCATACTATACAACAGAAGTGGACTATAAAAAAGAGCCACTTTTACAAAAATAAACCATACCAGTTTGAGCGGGAGACAAATTTATAAAATCTTAAGAAATGTAGAGAGTATGCTTTAAGATGTTGATGAAATAATAAAAAAGGTTTACACTAGAAATGTTTGTATCTGTATGGTAACTTTATAGATACTTTGAAAGAAGTATAGTTTACAACATATGAAAAAGGAGAACTTCAAAGATGGGATATCATTCAATTATATATATATTCCTATTTCTTCCGGTTTGTCTGTTGGCCTATCAGCTTGCACCGGAGAAATGGAGAGGAAGAGTCTTGCTTGCATTCAGCTGGATTTTCTTTTATCTGCTAAGTGGAAAATTGCTGGTTTATCTTTTGGGGACAACGCTTCTGACCCATTGTATTGGCATCTGGCTGACTTTGCTCAAAACAGAAGAAGCAAAAGCCGTGGAAGGCATGGATCGGAAACAAAAGAAAGTAATTAAAGCAGAGTATCAGAAAAAGGGAAGAAGAGTATTAATACTGGGAATCCTGATTTTACTCGGAGTTCTTGGTTATTTAAAATATTTTGATTTCTTTACGACAAACTTGAGTTATTTATTCGGACATCCGGTTTTGGAAGGATGGAGACCGGAAAAGCTATTAATGCCAATTGGAATTTCATTTTATACATTGCAGGCAATTGGTTATATGACAGATGTATACTGGGGAACCATCCAGGCAGAGACAGAAATCTGGAGAACCGCATTGTTTCTTGGATTCTTCCCACAGATCATGGAGGGACCAATCGCAAGATATTCAGATGTGGCAGATACTTTGTATACAGGAAAGCCATTGGAATATAGAAATGTGGTCGATGGTTATGTAAGAATCTTCTGGGGACTCTTTAAAAAGATGGTGATAGCAGACCGTATGGCACTGATGGTAAATCAGGTGTTTGACCATTATGCAGACTATCATGGAGCAGTGATTCTTGCGGCAGCGATCGGTTATGTGATTCAGCTTTATATGGAATTCTCCGGTTGTATGGATATCATTATAGGAAGTGGAAAGCTGTTTGGTATCTGCCTTCCGGAAAACTTCCGACAGCCGTTCTGTGCGAAGAATCCTTCGGAATTCTGGCGCAGATGGCATATTACACTCGGCGCGTGGTTCAAGGCATATATTTTCTATCCGGTATCGGTATCCGGATTGGTTAAGAAATGGAACCAGTATGGAAGAAAGCATTGCGGAAAGCATATTACAAGACTGGTGACTTCTGCAATCGCCCTGTTCCCAGTGTGGGTTGCGAACGGAGTCTGGCATGGCGCACAGTGAACTATATTTTCTATGGAATGTATTATTTTGTATTGATCATGCTTGGGATTGCTGTGGAGCCGGTTCGAGACCATATTTTAGAAGCGTGTCATATTGATCCGGAGACGAAAATCTGGAGAACAATCCAGATTGCAAAGACATGGGTGATTATTGTAGTTGGAGAGTTATTTTTCCGTGCAAATGGATTGAAGGCCGATGGTATATGTTCTGTAGTATGATAAAGAATTTTGATGTAGGACAATTAACGGATGGAACACTGTATACACTTGGACTTGAGCGGGCAGATTATCTGGCAGTAATTGTAGGTTGTCTGATCGTGGGAGTGATAGGTTCTATGAAAGAGCGCGGAATCTCTGTACAGAAGAAAATGGGAGAACTGGCTGTACCGGTGCGCTGGGGATTGTATTATGCCTTAGTTATAGGGATTTTGATCTTCGCAGCGTATGGGGATGGATATCAGATTCAGGATCTGATCTATGCTGGTTTCTGAGGTGAGAAGAATGAGTAAGATAAAAAGAGGAATTCTCTTTATTGTAATACTGGCAGTATTTTTGGTGACAAGTTCTGTCGGGATGGAATATTATGTGGTGCATCAGCTGAATGGAGAAGTGACCGGAAGAAACCGCCCATTTGCGGCTCTTACAGTTGAGCCGGAAGATACATTGGATATGCTGGTGGCCGGTGATAGTGAAAGCTATAATTCCGTGTCTACAATGCGGTTGTGGGAAGATAAGGGAATTGCAGCTTATGATTGTGGGCAGGGAGCACAGAGAATACCGGAAACTTATTATATGTTAAAACAGGGATTTAAAGGACAGTCTCCTAAAATAGTTATGCTCGAGACAAATACCTTGTTCCGTGACATCGGTGCAGTGAAAAGTACGCAGGCAATTTTAGAACAGATGGGTCAATATTATCTTCCGGTGTTTCGTTATCATAATTTATGGAAGACAGCGGTGGATGAGCCGAAAATACATACGAATTACAAGGGGTTTGTGATTCGAGATGAGGTTGCCCCATATGAAGGCAAACCGGATTATATGAAGAAAAAGAAAAAATGTGAAACAATGCCAAAGTATGTTAAAATCTATTTGGAGAAAATTGAAGAACTGTGTGAGAAGAATAACGCGCAGTTATTGCTTGTCAGTATGCCGTCACCGAAGAATTGGAATCATAAACGTCATGCGGAGATGCAGCAATACGCAGATGAAAAAGGAATTGCATATCTTGATCTGAATGAGAAGGTAGAAGAACTGGGTTTGAATTGGACTGAAGATACACAAGATAAAGGAGATCATCTGAATGTTTATGGGGCAGAGAAGGTGACTTCATATCTTGGAAATTATTTAGAAGAGAATTATGAGTTGGAAGATCATAGAAATGATCCGGCTTATGAAGCATGGAATCAGCTGGCGGAACAGTACGAGCAAAATCTTGCAAAGATACGAGGAGAAATAGAAGTGGCAAAAGAAACAGGTGTAGAAAAATGATAGCAAAAGAGAAGTTGAATATTTTATGGAGTCTGGAGCAGACAGCGGAAAAGTATGCAGACCGGGTTGCAGTTTCGGATGTGAATCAGGAGCTGACCTGGAAGGAACTTGTGAAGAAAGCTCAGGTAATAGGCGCAGAATTAAGTGAAAAAGTTCAACCGGGGAACCCGGTTCCGGTTCTTTTAGAGAAAAGTTCAGAAACACTGGCAGTGATGCTCGGCATCGTTTATGCAGGATGCTTTTATGTGCCGGTGAACCCGATGAATCCAACAGAACGTCTGAGAAAGATTATGGAGAAACTGGATCCTGAAGTGATTATTTCCGATGAAAAAGGGAAGGAACAGCTGGCAGCTATTGGAAATGGACTGGAAAATAAAGTGATGGGTCCGGAGGCACTTAAGACAGCGACAGGAACGGAATTGTCAGAAGAGCAGTACAGTAGACTGGAACAGATCCAGGGGCAGTGGAAAGAGACGGATGTTTTATACGGAATCTTTACATCCGGATCAACAGGAACACCGAAGGCTATCGTGGTAAGTCATGGAGCAGCCAGCCGGTTTATCCGTCATTTTACAGAAATCTTTGAGATTACATCAGCGGATGTAATTGGAAATCAGGCACCGTTTGATTTTGATGTGTCTGTGAAGGATATTTATTCCAGTATCATGACAGGGGCACAGCTTGTTTTGATACCGAAGGAATATTTTTCAACACCGCCGAGACTTCTGGATTATCTTTGCGATAAGAAAGTGAGTAATCTGACCTGGGCTGTTTCGGCATTAACACTTGTGTCTGCGTTGAAAGGATTGAATTACAGAGTGCCGGAATCAGTAAAAAGGGTTATGTTCAGCGGAGAAGCAATGCCGGCAAAACAGCTGCGTATCTGGCAGGAAAAACTGCCGGAAGCAAAGTTTGTAAACTTGTATGGACCGACAGAGATTACTTGCAACTGTACGTATTTTCCGATTGAGCGACAGTATGAGGACAGTGAAAAAATACCGGCCGGTAAGGCATTCCCGGGAAGAAGAGTAATCCTTGTAGACGAGGAAGGCAAACAGGTGACAGAACCTGGTGTACAGGGGGAAATCTGCTCGGCAGGAGAATCTTTGGCGAATGGCTATTATAAAGAACCTGAGCAGACAGCGGAGAAGTTTGTGCTGTATCCTGTAGATGGAACAGAAACAGAGAAATGTATCGAACCGGAAGATCTTGGAAGTTATGGACGAAGAAAGGAAAATATCGTATTTGCAGGAAGAAAGATTCCAGATCAAACATATGGGACACCGGATTGAGCTGGAGGAAATTGAGCGTTCTATGACAGCACTTGATGGAGTGGAGAAGAGCTGCTGTGTCTTTGATATGGAGAAAAATCGTATTATGGGATTTTATCTTGGAGAGAAAGCAGCCTCAGATGTCAGAAAACAGATGAAGGAAAAACTTCCGGTCTATATGGTTCCGACAAAATTGATTCAGGTAGATGAGATGCCGTTGAACAAAAATGGCAAGACAGACCGTAATTATTTTAAGAATTATGGAAAAAAATAGAATGTGATGTCTTAAAATTAATCACAGGAAAAAGAATAAGGGGAAAGGATAAATGTTATGAGAGAAGAACTGCTTCAAGAGGCGTTTAGAAAGTATGGAACGCCCCTTTATGTGTTTGATCTGGATATCTTAAAAGAACAGACAGAACGTATTCGTGCGGGATTTGGTCCGGAGATCAACCTTTGTTATGCAATGAAGGCGAATCCATTTCTGACAGGATATATGGCTCAGTGGTCAGACCGAATCGAGGTCTGCTCTATGGGAGAATTCCGAATCTGCAGGAAACTGCAAGTTCCACCGGAAAAGTTGTTTATTTCAGGTGTTATGAAAAAACGAGATGATATTCGGGAGATACTTGCATATTGTGGAAATAGATGTGCATATACGGTTGAATCCCCACTGCATTTCCAATATTTTGTGGAATGGAGCGAGGAACATCCGGAGGATGGTATTCTCAGATTGTATCCGCGACTTACAAGTGGAAATCAGTTCGGAATGGACGAAGATACGGTATTAGAAATTCTGAAAAAGGCAAAGGAACTTCCGGGAATCGAGGCTGAGGGAATCCATTATTTCTCAGGAACACAGAAGAAGAATCTGAAGCGTCATCAGAAAGAACTGACATATCTGGATGAATTTTTAAAGAAGGCGGCAGAAGAACAGATTGATGTGAAATGTCTTGAATATGGCTCTGGAACGGCAGTTCCGTATTTCCGCGATAAAACGGCAGAGACCTTTGAGGAAACTGGTCTAAAGGGGCTTCAGGACGCTGTGAAGGCTATGCAGTGGAAGGGGCATGTAACAGTAGAGCTGGGGCGTGCGCTGGCTGCGATGTGTGGCTATTATTTGACCAAAGTGGAAGATACAAAGACAAGTGATGGAATTCATTATTGCATTGTTGATGGAGGCTGTCATCAGATTAATTACGACGGACAGATTAAGGGAATGTATGAGCCATATGTGAAGGTACTTCCGAAAGAAGTTTCAATGAAGGATGCGGAAGACTCTGAGGACAAGAATACAGAGGATAAGACATGGAAAGTCTGTGGATCTTTATGTACATTGAATGATGTTCTATGCAATGAAATTACCTTGAGAGGTTTGGAAAAAGGCAGTATCCTTGTGTTTGAGAGAACCGGTGCATATTCAGCGATGGAAGGAATGGCATTATTCTTGAGTCATGAACTTCCGGGAGTTGTACTTTACAGTGAGGAAGAAGGATGGATCCAGGCAAGAGTACAGCAGGAAACTTATGAATTGAATATGGTAGAACAGTTGTCATAAAAAGATATTTGTGATATAACGTAGGATATAATGAAATTTAAAATAATAGAAAAAGAGGAAGAAAAAATGGAAGAATTATTAGAGATTTTAAATGAGATTGATGATAGTATTGACTATGAGAACGAGACAGCTCTGATCGATGATCAGCTTCTTGATTCTTTCGCGATCATCACACTTGTATCAGAGCTGGAGGATGCATTTGATATCAGCATTGAAGCCTCTGAGATGATGCCGGTGAACTTCAATTCAGCAAAGGCGATCTGGGCAATGGTACAGAGACTTCAGGAAGATTAAGATTTCAAAAGTCTGTCAATGATCCGGGAGGCTTCGCTTCTTGTCAGCGTAGTTGTATCCCAGTCAGGTATCAGTTCTTTCTGTTCCGTCAGACGTTCTAAGAGTGCAATCTGCTTTGGTGTGGCAGGCTGCACTTTTTTAATTTTATATTGAAGTTGAAGAGGCTGGAACACTTTCGGATCCTGTGGCTCAAAATAGTGTGCCAGTGTCTGATAAAGCTTTGCGGTTGCGAGTGCATCATAGTATGCGCGGTGAGCAGCAGGATTCTCAATATGATAATAGTCGCATAACGCACCGAGACTTTTAGACTCAAAGTCTTTATGTACTTTGCGGGCAATTTTTAAAGTATCGATCCCCATTTTTTCAAATGTAAGACCTTCTCTGACTGCACTGCATTTTACAAAGCTATAGTCAAACATGACGTTGTGTCCGATCAGCACGTCATCTTCACAAAAGGAGAGAAAATCGTGGATGACTTCCGGGCAGGATCTTGCTCCTGCAACCATATCATTTGTGATATGTGTGATGTTGGTGATCATCGGTGTGATCGGTTTGTCTGGATGGACGAATTCCATAAAACGGTCAACGACCTTTCCTTCCCGGACTTTGAGGGCACCAATCTCTATAATTTCATGTTCCTGAGGACTTAGCCCGGTTGTCTCCAGGTCAAATGCAATATATGATTTCAGCATAGAATGCTCCTTATCTGTAATGTTAATAACTTAATATCACTATACTAACATTACAGATAAGAGAAAGCAAATTTTATAAAAATGATTCTAATTCTCGTATCATTTCTTCTTCTGTTTTGATAATTTTTCTTGCCAGCGCATCGGCAGATTTGTCAGCCCTGTTCAATGTATTGGCACGTTCTCCGAGTGTTTTAATTCCCATGCTGCATCCATCAATCAGAAGTTTTGCAATTTCGGAGTTATCATCATTCAGATTCAGTTTAAGTTCTGTGCTGAACCAGGAAAATGCGGAAGCCATCATTCCCGGAGCTTTAACTTCATTTCCCGAATCAATCAGGTGGTCTTTTGCATTACCGCCTAATCGAGAATGACGATCAATGTATTTTTCAATTAATTGGAATAAGGTTGTATCTTGGGTGAAATCTTTGATTTGCTGCATACTTTCGATTGCCATCTGACATCCTGTGTTGCATTCTTCATATAGTTTTCGTGTTTGTTCATCCATGATGAAATCCTCCTTTTTATGGTGTGTTATTTGTTACGAAATAATATCAAAGATGGAATACGTGCATCAGTTATAAGAAAAGAATGTGGGTTTCTTTATATAGAATGTGGATAAAATACAAAATTATACGGTATTTTGTGAAAAACATAACGGTAAAGGACTTTTCTAAGAATATTTGTTGTGCTAAACTAAAAAAAGAGTTTAACAGAAAGGAAAAATGTACTCATGTTAAAGGGAAAAACTGTACTTCTTGGAGTGACAGGAAGTATTGCAGCATATAAAATTGCGTCACTTGCAAGTGCGCTGAAGAAATTGCATGCAGATGTGCATGTGCTTATGACAGAAAATGCGACAAATTTTATTAATCCGATCACATTTGAGACACTGACAGGAAATAAGTGTCTTGTAGATACATTTGACCGGAATTTTCAATATAGTGTAGAACACGTATCATTAGCGAAGAAAGCGGACGTAGTTATGTTGGCACCGGCAAGTGCGAATGTGATTGGGAAGATTGCTCATGGCATTGCGGATGACATGCTGACAACAACAATCATGGCGTGCAAATGTAAGAAGATCGTTGCTCCTGCAATGAATACGAATATGTTTGAGAATCCAATCGTTCAGGATAACCTGAAGGTACTGGAGCATTATAATTATGAAGTGATCAGCCCGGCGGTTGGTTATCTTGCCTGTGGAGATACAGGAGCAGGGAAAATGCCGGAACCGGAGCTTTTGCTTGAATATATTTTGCGGGAAATCGCAAGAGAAAAGGATATGAAAGGACTGCATGTTCTGGTTACAGCAGGTCCTACACAGGAGTCCGTTGATCCTGTACGCTATATTACGAATCATTCTACCGGAAAGATGGGGTATGCGATTGCAAAGGTATGTATGCAGCGTGGAGCGGATGTTACACTTGTCACAGGACCGACCTCTATTGAGAAGCCACATTTTGTAAATGTTGTTCCAATCACAACGGCGAGAGAAATGTTTGAAGAAGTGACAGGACGGGCCGAAGAACAGGATATTATTATTAAGGCAGCAGCAGTTGCGGATTATAGACCTCGCTATGTCAGTGATGAAAAGGTGAAGAAAAAGGATGACGATCTGGCACTTGAAATGGAACGCACAGATGATATTCTTGCGTATCTTGGAGCGCATAAAACAAAAGATCAATTTCTCTGTGGATTTTCTATGGAAACAGAAAATATGCTCGAGAATTCCAGAAAGAAGCTGAAGAAAAAGAACCTGGACATGATTATAGCAAACAGTTTGAAAATGGAAGCGCCGGGTTTGGCGGGAATACGAATGTGGTCACAGTGATCACAGAAGATTTTGAAAAAGAGCTCGGCAAGCTGACAAAAGAGGAAACAGCAGATCGAATCCTTGATCAGATTCTGGCACAGAGAGGGGAAGTTTAAAAGATGATACTGACAATAGACATTGGAAATACAAATATTGTATTGGGCTGTATTGATGGAGATAAAACTCTTTTTGTAGAACGTTTGTCAACTGTTCGTACGAAGACAGAGTTAGAGTATGCAATCGATATTAAGAATGTACTTGATATTTATCATATTCATAGAGATGAAATCGAAGGCGGAATCATTTCTTCTGTCGTGCCGCAGATTACAACCATCGTGAAGCTGGCGGTAGAGAAGATCCTGAAGAAGAATGTTCTTGTTGTGGGAGCCGGAATTAAGACAGGATTGAACATTCGAATCGATAACCCTGCACAGTTGGGAAGTGATCTGGTGGTTGATTCTGTTGCAGCAATTGTTGAGTATCCGGCTCCACTTCTAATCTTTGATCTTGGGACAGCAAATACAGTCTGTGTGATTGATAAAAATAAGAATTATATCGGAGGCATGATTTATCCTGGAATCGGAGTTTCTCTGGATTCTCTGACAGCTCATGCATCTCAGCTTGGCGGAATCAGTATTGAAGCACCGGAGCATATGATTGGAAAGAATACTACAGAGTGTATGAAGAGTGGTCTGATCTACAGTAGCGCTGCCGCAATGGATGGAATTATTGATCGTCTGCAGGAGCAGCTTGGCGGAGAGGCAACTGTGATCGCGACAGGCGGACTGGCGAAGAAGATTGTTCCTCATTGTAGAAGAGAGATTATCCTGGACGATGATCTGCTTCTGAAAGGACTTGCAATTATTTACAAAAAGAACCGTAAGTAAAAGATGACGCAAATAAAAATGTAAATCAAATTTGAGTATAAACTGAAAAACCGGAAAGTAAAAGAATTTAAATTTATCTTTTACTTTCCGGTTTTTATGTATATGTATTAACGACACATATTTATGGGAAAATTATTTTCCTATAAGATTCTGTAAAAAATGATTTTAAACTTACAGTTTGTCACCACGCTTGATATATCCCGGTTTATCAGGAGATGCGATAATACGTTTTCCACGGATTAAACGAGCATGTTTGTCGATTACGAGATTCTCAGCGTGAACGCCTTTTCCGATAACAACGTCTGCACCGACGACACAATTCTTAAGAACGGCACCTTCTTTGATTGTACATCCACGTCCGATAACACAGTTCTCAACAGTTCCTTCGATCAGACATCCGTTGGAAATAACAGAGGATGTAACCTTGCTGCCTTCGAAATACTGTGTCGGGCAAGAGTCGTTTGTACGTGTATAAATCGGCCAGTTATCATGGAACAGATCTGTTGCTTTTTTCAGGTCGATCAGTTCAAGGTTTGCTTCATAGTAACTATTGAAGTCTGAGATTGTTGCAAAGTATCCACGATGTGGATATGCGCGAACATCAAGTTCCTTACAAGACTCATTCACGATATCAGCCAGTGTGTACATGGAGGAAAGTTTGTGTGCCTTCTGAACCAGGTCAAGGAACAGGTCTTTCTTCATTACATAAGTATCCATGAAGATGTTTCTGTTCTTAGCATTTCCAAGGTTTGGCTCCATGGAGAGAACACCTTTCTGCTTGTTAATGTTCAGTGTCTGACAGTTCGGGAAATGATCCTTCGCATTGTCAACAGAATGATACATCAGAGTGATGTCAGCACCGGAGTCAATATGTGTCTTGAGGAATGCACTGTAATCAGCTGTGTAAACCATGTAGCTAGGCGCGATCACAACATACTCAGAGTTGATCTCATCGAAGCAGTCAAGGTTTTCCATGTAAGCAGCGATATCTGTGTTGTAAATACCGTTGTCAATGTTGCTCTCCTGAAAGAGAGTAGCCAGTTTACCACGTTTGGAGTTGATATTGTAATGGCGTCCTGTTCCGATGTGTTCTACGAGAGAACGAGGTTTTCTACGAACATAAACCTGCATTACATCAATTCCACTGTTACTCATATTAGAAATCGGGAAGTCGATTACACGATATCTTCCAAGGAAAGAGAAGGCTCCGATTGGACGGTATGCCTGCATGTCATTTACCTGTACGTTGGTTCCTGCGAAGTTGATAATTCCAAAAGCTTTACTCATCTTATTCGTCCCCCTTTACTCGTTTTGCAACGAGCTCAATATTTTCGCTGGCAGCGTCTCCGACAACAGCGTTCTTTCCAATCTTAATGCCATCGGCAACAAGGGCGCGTGTAACAACGGCACCTTCTGCAACCTCAGCACCCGGCATGAGGACACTATCAATGACTTTTGCACCGGCGGCAACTTTCGCACCAGTGAACAGTACAGAATTCTTAACTTCCCCATCAATTACACATCCCTGTGTGATGAAGGCTCTTTCTACAACTGCATCAGCTCCGACATATTGTGGAAGTGCTGTTGCATCTTCTGTATAAATCTTCCAGCTTGGGTCATTCAGATCAAGCTTATTGTTCTTATCAAGAAGGTCCATATTAGCTTCCCAAAGGGAATCAATTGTTCCAACATCTTTCCAATATCCTTTGAACTTGTATGCATATAGGCTCTTGCCGTCGTTCAGCATAGTAGGAATGATATCTTTACCAAAATCATGGCTGGAATCTGCGTTCTTCATATCTGCAAGAAGCATCTTGCGAAGAAGTTTCCAGTTGAAGATATAAATACCCATGGAAGCGAGGTTGCTCTTTGGATGTTCAGGCTTTTCTTCAAATTCAACGATATGTCCTGTTTCATCTGTATTCATAATACCAAAACGGCTTGCTTCCTTCATAGGAACTTCGATAACGGCAATCGTTGCATCTGCATTGTTCTGCTTGTGATATTCAAGCATCTTGTCATAATTCATCTTATAGATGTGGTCTCCAGAGAGGATCAGCAGATAGTCTGGGGAATATGTATCTATAAAGTCAATATTCTGGGAAATAGCATCAGCGGTTCCTCTGTATACATCAAGGTTCGCATCAGCTTTCTCACGTGGTGGGAGTACATAAACTCCACTGTCCTTTGCATCAAGTCCCCATCTTCTTCCTGCTGCAGCATAGCTGTTCAGAAGTACGGATTCGTACTGTGTCAGAACACCTACAACGTCAATGCCGCTGTTTGCGCAGTTACTAAGTGGGAAATCAATAATGCGGTATTTTCCGCCATATGAAACGGCTGGTTTAGCCACTTTTTTTGTCAAATCATGGAGGCGGGTTCCTCGACCTCCGGCTAAGATCATAGCCAACATATTATCGTGTTTCATAAAAAGCCCTCTCTTTCATAATACTACTTCTTTAGTATACTCTTTTTTGTGCGATATTGCTAGGATTTTGCATAGAAAAATAAAAAATAGCAAAAATAATGGAAAAATTTATCGAAAATCATTTGTCATTTTTCACAAAAAAAGAAAATAAGGAAAATCAGACAGATTTTTAGGCATTATTATATACAAGTGAAAAGGAACATTAAAAAAATTCCTTTAATATAGAAAGAATTGATTGATTTCAAAGCAGGAGTGTGGCAAAATACAAATCACAGTATTCATGAAAATGGCAGGTGTGAGATGAAAGCAAATGTGAAATCAGTTTTAATGAAAAAATATTGCAGAGTATATCAGGCGGGGGCGAAGCTTTTGATGGCTGCACTTCCGTGGCGTTCACCGAAAATGCTCAGTGGATCAGGAGCAGTGAAGAAGTTGCCAGAGGCGGTTCGAGATAGAGGATTTCATAAAGTATTAATTGTAACAGGACCGAAGATTCGTGCGAGGGGGCTTCTTAATGAACTGCTGGAAGAGATGAAAGAGAAGAAGTTGAAATATGTTATCTTTGACGGCATTTCTCAGAATCCTACGGATGAAGAAGTTGAAAATGGAGTAGGAATATTTCTTGGAGAAAAGTGTGACTGCATGATCGCATTTGGTGGCGGAAGTGTGATGGATTGTGCAAAAGGGATCGGAGCCAGAGTTGCGAGACCGAAGAAAGCAGTTCGGAACTTACAGGGACTTTTCCGTGTGCTACGTCCGATTCCTGTAATCTTCGCTGTGCCTACAACTTCAGGCAGCGGGTCTGAGGCAACGATTGCAGCGGTGATTACCGAGGTTCAGACACATCATAAAGCATCAATCAATGATTTGCAATTGATGCCACGCTTTGCAGTACTTGATCCGTGCCTTACAGTAGGACTGCCGCCACAGGTAACAGCACAGACAGGAATGGATGCGCTGTGTCATGCAGTGGAAGCATACACGAATGATACATATAACAGTGATTTTGAGCGTCTGATGTGTAGTAAGGCAGTGCGATTGATTCATGAAAGTCTTCTGACAGCATATGAAGACGGGACAAATCTGCAAGCGAGACAGGATATGCAGGAGGCTGCATTTCATGCGGGACGCGCATTTACAAGAGGAAGTGTGGGTTATGTTCATGCAATTGGCCATGCGATCAGCGGGCTCTATGGAGTGCCTCACGGGCTTGTGATGGCAATTCTGCTTCCGCATGTGATGCGTGCCTATGGCTCTTCTGTGTATGATAAGCTTGCGGATTTGTGTGATATCTGTGCGATGGAAGTAGATACACCGGACGGTATGATCTCAGCCGAAGTTCGTGCCGAAACATTTCTCCAGTGGATGGAAGAGTTAAAAGAGAAACTTGGAATTCCGAAATATCCGGATATGATCCGGGAAGAAGATGTGAACCAGATTGTAAAATGGGCACAGAAAGAGGCGAATCCGGTTTATCCGGTTCCGGAGATCTGGGATGCGCAGGAGATGAAAGAGTTTGTTCTGGCCATGATGGAAGGTGCGAGACTTGAAGGTGCAGAAAAGAATGAATAACCGACAAAAATCGGTGAGGGATGTAATGAATTGGAGGAAATAATGACAGTATGAGTGACAATGCAACAATGAAAAACACAACGATTCATGACATGACGACCGGAAGTCCGGCCCGCCTGATCATGCAGTTTATGATACCAATGTTTTTGGGAAATATATTTCAGCAGTTTTATAACATTGCTGATTCAATCATAGCAGGACAGTTTCTTGGTGTAAGAGCACTGGCTGCAATTGGAAGTACGGGATCCTTGATGTTCTTTGTGACAGGCTGGCTGAATGGTCTGAGTAGTGGATTTGCTATTTTGGTGTCACAGTGGTTTGGCGCGAAAGAATATGAGAGGATGCGGCATTATGTGGCGATGTCTATTTACCTTTCTGCTGGATGGGCTGTGCTTATGACGATTGGTCTTGGAATTGCAAATGAGCCAATTTTACGTTTGATGAATTATAAGGATAGCATTATGCCGGACGTAAAGGCCTATATGGGAATTATTTATGCGGGTCTGATTGTAACGGCAGCGTATAATGCGCTGGCTGCATTTCTGCGTGCACTGGGTGATTCGAAATCCCCATTGTATTTTTTGATTATTTCAGCAGTAATCAATGTAGGACTTGATGTGGCGTTCATTATTTATGGCGGCATGGGTGTAGAAGGATGTGCCTATGCGACAGTTATCGCACAGGGAATCTCAGCAGTACTCTGCTTTATATATATCGTGAAGAAGTTCCCTATTCTGCATCTTAAAAAAGAGAATTTCAGATTTTCTCTTCCAGCTTGCGGAAAATTGATGGCTCTTGGAGTTCCGATGGCATTACAGTTTTCTATTACAGCGATCGGAACAATTATTGTACAGGGTGCTGTAAATGTTTACGGGGAAGATTATATGGCAGGTTTCTCTGCGGCAGCAAAGATTCAGAATGTAATCTGCACAATATTCGTTGCTTTCGGTGCAACGATTGCAACTTATGTGGGACAGAACTGGGGAGCTGGAAAAGTAGACCGTGTACGACAAGGTGTGCGCTGTACACAGATTATGATTCTGGCTTACAGCGTAATTGCGATGATACTGGTATTTTTCTTTAGTAAATATCTGACATACCTTTTTATCAGCCCATCAGAGACGAAAGTTATTGAAGTATCAGTGCTGTATTTCCATACAGTATTCTGGTGTTATCCATTCCTGGGAAGTATCTTCCTATATAGGAATACCCTGCAAGGACTTGGATATGGACTTGTGCCGATGCTCGGAGGAGTGTTTGAACTTGCGGCGAGATCTGCAATTGTAGTTCTTGTGGCAGGAAAAACAAGCTTTGCAGGAGTGTGTCTGTCAGACCCGGCAGCATGGATCTCCGCATTGATTCCACTGATCCCGTATTATATCTATGTGACACGTAAGTGGAAGAAACAAGGGAAGATAGCGATGTAAAAGTTCACAAAGATGAATGCAAAATAATAAATGACGAAGAGAGCGGAGCAGTAAAAGTTCTGGCTCTCTTCGTTATTTTCCAGGTGTTCTTCAAAAAGGGGATAACTGGTGCGCATTATTGTAGATATTGTGGGCGCAATAAAAGATATTCACATTTTTATAAACAAAAAAGTTGAGTTATGAACAATAAACACATTGAAAATTAAGTAGAGCCAATGTATTCTAGAACTACTTCAATCTATGGAGTATCTGAATTCAGAATAAAAAACAATCAATTGCTTATTTCAAAGCACCGATTACAAAAACAAAAGAAAACAAAAAGGAAAAAGTGAGGATGTGCCTATGAAGAATAAATTACAAAATTATTTTCCGATGATACGTACGCAAGGAGAGGTATTGAGTGAACTTCGTGAAAATACGAAGCTATGGAAAACATTTTGTGAATGGGAAGGGAAATATCAACAGGAATATCTTGATATTTGTACAGGTGTAAAAGGAGTAAAATTATTGTATGACACTTATTTTAAAGCAGTTATGAATCCGGACACAAGACCTGAACGATTAAACGATTTTCTATCAGAAATCCTTGGGAAAAAAGTAAAAATATTAAAAGTATTGCCAAATGAATCTGCACAAATTGCAGCGGAAAGTTCATTGCTGATCATGGATATTGTTGTTCAGTTTGAAGATGGAAGTATAGCGAATGTTGAGGTTCAAAAAATTGGGTATTTATTTCCTGGACAAAGAAGCGCATGCTATTCGTCAGATTTATTATTACGACAGTATAAGAGAGTCAGGGCAGAACTTGGACAGGGATTCACATATAGAAAAATCCAGAAAGTATATACCATTGTCTTGTTCGAAAAAAGTAATTCGGATTTTTCTAACTTTTCAAAGGAAATATATATTCACCATTTTGAGCAGAAGAGTGATACAGGAGTGGAAATGAATTTACTGCAGGAATATACGTTTATTTGCCTTGACATTTTTGGTGACATCATTCAAAATGAAGACAGAAAAATAGAGAACAGACTGGAAGAATGGCTCGTATTTCTTAGTCAGGATGATCCGGATATGATTATTAAGTTATTGAATCAGAATGCAGATTTTCAGGAGATTTATGAGGAAGTCTATACCATCTGTCTGAATATGGAAAGGATGATGGAGATGTTTTCAAAAGAACTGGCAATATTAGACCGAAATACAGTAAAATTAATGATTGATGAGATGGAAGAAGAGGTTGTAGAAGCAAAAAGAAAAGCGGACGAAGCAGTGAGAAAAGCGGACGAAGCAGAAAGCCGAGCAAAACAGGCAGAACATCGAGAAAAGCAGGCAAGAGAAGAAGTAGATAACTTGAAAAAAGAATTGGAAAAAATGAAAAATATTTAAAAATGTAGGCAAAAAAACAGGCGCAGGGAATCAATTATGAAGCTCTGCGCCTGTCGCTTGTTAAGTTAAAATTATTATTCTGCGGCTTCTTCTTCCTCTTCATCTGAAGTAAGATCAGAAGCTTTTACGTGTACTTCTGTGATGGTAACTACTGTTGCATCAAGATCTGTCATAAGATCAACATCTTTGTCTTTGGCAATTGGAAGATCAGCAACACGAATTGTGTCCCCGACTTTCAGAGGTCCAACATCAACTTCGACTTTCTCTACCAATGCGGCAGGAAGAGCCTTGAAGGAAATCTCCTGAAGCATCTGCTGTGGTACTCCTGAAGACAGTTTCTCGAGGTTTACAAGGTGAATCTCTGCTACAGAGTGAACCTTCTCAGTGCTTACCAGTGCCTGGAAATCTATTTCATCTACATAACCTTTCAAAGGATTGTAATCAACTTCCTTGATCAGAGCGTCATAAGTCTTACCGGCAACTTCTAGCATAACCTGGCCACCTTTGTTTTCAACTTTCAGAAGTTTTTCTATTTCAGCTTTATCAAATTTCAGTGGAATAGAATCTTCCAGTTCACGACCAAACAGGTTTCCTGTTACAAATCCTTCGCGTCTTAATTTTTTTGCTTTGATTGACATGTCTCTTTTTTCAGCTTTTAAAGTATTCATTTATCTTTTCCTCCAAATTACTGAATTCGCTTAGCAGCCTTCAACTTGTCAAAATAATAAGTAGGTTTTGTTAAGTGTTCTTTTTCTTTGCTACAGTTACACTATAGCACCCGGTGTCAAGGGAAAGGGAAAAGCAGGGAGAATTGTAGGGTGAAAAATTAAGGTTTTGAAGGTTGAAAAAGGTGTGATAAATGAAAAAATTAAGGTTGTATAACGGGAATATTCAGAGAATTGTTGTGAAAATGGCGGAAATGTATGGGACGGGATATTTATTTAGAAGAAAAATGACGAAATTAAAAAGGAATCAAAACATGTGTAACATTATTGAAAATGCAAATCCTTTATGATAAAATTTCAAACAGAAACTACTGATATTAGTCGAAATATCGGTATAGAAATGGGGAAGAAACAGTATGGATTTACAGACATTGATCGTTTTGATCATCGAGTTGATCGGAACGATTGCATTTTCAATTTCGGGGGCAATGGTCGGTATTCGCCGAAAGATGGACATTTTCGGCGTGCTGGTGCTTGGAGTGGTGACCGCGGTAGGAGGCGGAATGATGCGTGATGTGATCTTGGGGAAGACACCGAGCGCATTTGTGAAGCGATTTATGTAGAAGTGGCAGTGATTTCTGCATTAGCGCCATTTCTCTTACTTTCTATTAATAAGAGACTGATGCATAGTAAATACCAGACACTCTATGCGGGACTAATGTTCCTGATGGATTCAGTCGGACTTGGTATCTTTACAGCAGTCGGAGTATCCACAGGATGGACAGCAGGATATCATGATAATATGTTTTTCTTAAGTTTCCTTGGAGTACTGACAGGAGTTGGAGGAGGGCTTCTCCGAGATGTGATGGCAGGAGTTCCACCGTATATCTTTGTAAAGCATGTGTATGCCTGTGCGTCAATTGCGGGGGCAATCTGCTGTGTACTGGCATATAGAAGCTGGGGACAGATTCCGGCGCTTGTGATCGGAACAATAGTTGTGCTTGTGATTCGTATCGGAGCAGCGCACTACAGATGGAATCTGCCGTGTGTGAAGCTGGAGGATGAAGAATAACGAATAGGAAAAATAAAAAGAATCTGAAGCGTGCATTTCACGTTACTGTTCACTCCCTGTCAATCACTCCGCTGATTGACACGGAGGATGCGTGTTTTGACTTGAATGCATCTCGCCCCATCGCCAAAGGCGATTTAAAATGGCGAGATGCGTTACTGGTCGCACATCGTGTGAACAGTAACCATTTCACTTGTTGTTCAGATTCTTTTTTTGTATACTAGAGATAAAGAACGGGCATATATGTAAAGAAAGCAGGTGAGATTTATGAACAGAAGATTTAATGTAAACGGTGTTTGTTATCCGGACGAACATTACATGGTGAATATTGATTCCAAGTTGGCAGAGATTAAAGAGCTGGTAGATGAAAAACAATATTTTGTAATAAATCGTGCAAGACAGTATGGAAAGACCACGACATTGAATCTGCTGGTAAAATATCTTGCCGATCAGTATACAGTATTTTTCATTAGCTTTGAAGGGCTTGGAGGAACAGCATTTGAAACAGAAGCAGAGTTCTGTAAGACGATATGTGAATTGCTTTATGATGCGATTCGATATGATGAAGTTCCACAAATAGATGAAGTAGTGAAGGCGATTATTAAAGAAAACATAGGGCAAAATAAGATAGAGGATATGATGAGTCTATCTGCTACACTTTCTGAAATCTGCAAGAACTCAGTGGCTCCTGTTGTGCTGATTATAGATGAGGTGGATCAAGCCAGTAATTATAAAGTGTTTGTAGATTTTCTCGGAATGCTTAGAAGTAAGTTCTTAAAGAGGAACACAAGACCGACATTTCACTCTGTGATATTGGCTGGAGTTTATGATATAAAGAATTTGAAGCACAGAATCAGAGAAGACCGCGAACATCAGATGAACAGTCCATGGAATATCGCAGCAGACTTTCCGGTGGATATGAGTTTTACGGTGGAAGAAATCGAAGGTATGCTGAATGAATATAATGATGAACATTCGTGTGTGATGCTTGTCCGGGAGTGCGCAAAAACAATTTTTGAATATACATCAGGGTATCCATATCTGGTATCAAAAATTTGTAAATTAATAGATGAGCGATGCGGCGAGAATTGGACAAAACAAGGTGTATCTGATGCAGTGAAAATACTATTGCGAGAAGCCAATCCGCTGTTTGATGACCTTCGAAAAAAGATTACGGATTATCCGGAACTAAGAGCAATGTTGTATGCAATTTTGTTCCGTGGGGAGTCATATCCATATAATCCGGATAATTTTGCAATCGATATCGGAACAATGTTCGGATTTATAAAAGAGAAAAATGGTCAGGTTGTGATAGCAAACCGAATTTTTGAAACACGTTTATATAATTTATTTTTATCAGAGGAATTGACAAATAGCATTATCTATCAGTCTGGAGAACGTGACAAGAATCAATTTATCAAAAACGGAGTTCTTGACATGGAGTTGGTTCTTGAGAAGTTTATGATTCATTTTCATGATATTTATGGAGATAATACGAATACATTTGTAGAGGGAAATGGACGGCGTCTATTCCTGTTGTATCTCAAGCCGATTATTAATGGAACAGGAAATTATTATATTGAAGCACAGACAAGAGATCAGACGCGAACAGATATAATCGTAGATTATCTTGGAAAGCAATATGTGATCGAACTGAAGATCTGGCATGGAAATGAGTATAATAAGAGAGGCGAAGAACAACTGGCAGAGTATCTGGAATACTATCATCTGGATAAAGGGTATTTGCTGAGTTTTAATTTCAATAAGAATAAGCAGACAGGGCTGAAAGAAATCCAATTTGGTGACAAGACACTGATAGAAGTAGTGGTATAGTGTAATAATTTAGAGACACCCGTTATTTTATCTTGAGAAGGATGAAAATAGCGGGTGTTTTTATAGTCTTATTTATAAAAACAGTTCATTTTCTTTTCGTCCGGAACAAGCTTTTTTTAACTTCTGGGAAGCAGTAGACAGCATTAGTGGATTCAGCTTGCGGGAATGCGTTGGACAGACGCTGATACAGCGCATACAGGAAATACATTTGTCCTTATCAGTCTGCTTAGGATTGTCAGATGGAATTGCTCCTGACGGGCATTTCGCTGCACACAGTCCACAGGAACCACAGGTATGTGAAGCACCAGGGATAAGCGGAATCGTACCGTATTCGCGGTAAGGTCTGTTACCCGGAACATGTACCGGCAAGTGGTCAGATTTTATGGAGTTATTATCTTTTTCCTTGATTTTCCGTACAAAGTCAGAGAGCACTGTAAGATCATTCTGATCAGGCCTTCCGGTTGCAAACTGATGCATGATGGAATGTTCTGCGACAGCCGCAATAGCTGCCTGGCAGGTGAAGTTCTTTTCAATCAGAGTATCTTCAAGTTCGATCAATGTATCTTCATAAGCACGGTTTCCGTAAACGGTGATTAGAATCGCAGTTGCATTATTTCCGCTCAGAGCTTTGATTCTCTCTAATGCAATGGCAGGAACACGTCCACCGAAGGAAGGAACTCCGATGATACAGAGATCTTCTTTGGAAAAATCATTTGTTAGACCAGAAGTCTTTTCGCATAAATCAATGCTCTGATATACACCAAATTGTTCAGCTATAAATGTAACTATTTTTTCAGTTCCACCGGTTGGACTGAAGTAAATTGCGTATATACTCATAAATATTCTCCCTAATTAAATGTTTTGGCAGATACCATAATTTTAGAGGTTTTAGAGTTATTTTGCAAGTGCCTGGTTGATATTAAAAGATAAAAGTGATATGATTCAAATAGATAAAATATTATCTAAAAATGCATAAAATAGTTAAAAATAGATAAAATATTATCCATAAAGTGAGGTGGATGAATGCAACAGTTAGTATGGGAAACAGCAGAAGAACTTGATCAAAAGCTTGCGCAAAGAGTGCGTAATATTAGAAAGAGACGTTCGATTTCACAGGAAAAATTAGCATCTATGAGTGGTGTGAGTTATGGTTCGATTAAAAGGTTTGAGACGACAGGAATGATTTCATTACTTTCCTTAACGAAGATTGCGATGGCATTGGATATGGCAGATGAACTTAGAGATATTTTTACAAGTGTGCCGTATAGGGATATCCAAGAAGTTATAAATGAGACGAGGTCTCAAAGCAAAAGAAGAGATAGATTTAGATGAGAGTTTATGGAATTATATTAAAGAGAGTAGGAGTTTATTATGAGTTACATCACAACATACACAGGAAATCATTTTGATCCGATAAACCCGGATCCGGAACTAATCAACATTGTAGATATCGCCCATGCACTTCCGATGATCTGCCGAGGAAACGGTCAGGTCAGTACGTTCTGGTCTGTGGGAGAGCATTGTATTCTGTGTGCGAAGGAAGCCGCTGCCAGAGGATACAGCAATCGTGTGATCGAGGGTGCACTTTGCATGATGCAAGTGAGTGTTATATGTCAGACGTGCCGCGCCCGCTGAAGCAGTTTATGACAGTATATAAAGAGCAGGAGATCATTTGCTTGATGTTTTGTAATACCAAGTTCCTAGGTTCATCGCTTGATGAGCAGGAAGAAAAGCTGATCAAAGAGATTGATGATGCGGTATTGTGGTATGATATGAAATATTTACTGGGTGAAGACTCAGAAGGAGACAAGCCGGAGACGTGTATGGTACCTGATTATACGGTGAGAGCATTCAAGGATGTTGAGCAGGAGTACTTGGAAATATTTGAAAAATATAAGGTCTTATAAATATCAAAATGATGAAAAAGGACAGAGAGTTCTGATTGAAAAATGTCAGAACTCTCCGTTTTTTGTAGATATCAGTATTGTGATCTTCATTGCGTATTGCTTAGAACCATAGAGAGGTGTAGTGTTCCCAAAACTATTATCCATTTATTTTACTTTACAACAGCTGTCGCGTTCAATCAGCTGATGCGGCACGATAATCTTTGTTGCAACAAGATTCGGATTCTCAATATGATTGATCATCTGTGATGCCGCCTCGATACCCAGCTGCTTGGAATTAATATCAATTGAAGTAAGCTGTGGAGATGTCGATCTTGCAAATAGAGAGTTGTTGAATGATATAATCGACAAATCATCAGGGATTGAAACATGATTCTGAAGACAGACTCTTTCAAGTGAAACGGCAAGAATATCATCACTTACAACGATTGCAGTTGGCGGTTCATCCTGCAGTAACAGAGAAGAAATTGCTTCTGTGTTATCTCCTGATACATTCAGAACTTCCGCGCAGTATTCTGGACGGAAAGGGATTCCGTGTTTAGTCAATGCCATTTGGTAACCGGTTTTTCTGTCTGCGGCAAAAGTCAGTGAACTGTCGGAACCCAGATAAGCAATCTTGCGATGACCGAGCTGATAGAGATATTCGGTCGCGTCCTCTCCGGCAAGAAGATTATCATTGTCAATATATAATGTCTGATTCGTGTACTGTGTTGCTTTTCCAATCAAGATATAAAGAAGCCCTTCGCTGAAGAGATAATCAATAATCGGATCGTCCTTTCGAGAATAAAGAACGATGAACCCATCTACTTTTCCACTTCGTGACATAGACTGAATCGCTTTTAAGATCTCATCTTCATCTTGACCTGTCACAACAGTAGACATGTATTGTCTCTGGTTACAGTAGTGGCTGATGCCGCGAATTGCTTCAAGATAGAAAGCATTCTCATATACTTCACGGGCAGATGCCGGAAGGATAATCCCGATCGTGCGGGAATACTGAGAAGCAAGATTGCTGGCCTGAAAGTTTACTTCGTAACCAAGTTCGATCATCGCTTTACGAACTTTTTCTTTTGTTTCTGTGCTGATGGATGGGTTATTCTTACAAGTTCTGGAGACAGTGGAAGGTGATACACCTGCCAAAGCGGCCACATCTTTAATTGTTACTGCCATATTTTCCCTCCTGTGAGGAAATGAGGATGTCAGGAGTCTGACACCTATTTTCCTTTATTTTCACGTAACTGTTCAGAGCCAACCTCCAAAATGCTACGCATTTCGTCGGTGTGGCGTATCCGCCAAATAAAATTTCAAAACAGTCTTAAAAATGCAAGCATTTTATACCTGTTTTTTGAATTTGCTTGGCTCTGAACAGTTACATTTTCACAAAAAATTCGTCACCTACTATTTTAGTGAAAGAACGCAATGATGTCAAATCTGTTGCATAGTTTTTTGCATAGAAACTGTTGTGAGAATGTACAAAAACAGAGCATATAAATTGTGCAAAAGGCAGAAATAGAAAATAGATCTATAAATAGAATTGCATTTCGTGCAAAACGTGCATATAATTAATGCAAACGATTGCATAGAATAATGCAACAAAAAGCGTGCCACATGATGCGATGGCATGCAGGGAGATCTAAAGGAGGAATTTAAAGGTGGAAACGAAAGGAAAGAAGAAATTCAATCTCAATTTTGATTTGCTTCAGAAATTAGGTAAAGTTCTGATGACGGTTATCGCAGTTATGCCGGCAGCAGGATTGATGATTATGATAATTGGAAGACAAGAAAAATTTTAGGAATGCAGGCAGAAGGGAACGATGACATTTTCTTTATAGTCCATATGGGCTGGTGGAACGATGAGGAAGAACCACTGAAGAAACAGTGGGAAAAAATGGAAGAGCTGATGAAAAGCCTGGAAAAGAAAGATCGCACCATCTGGTTGATGGGAGATTTCAACAGTCTTGATAATGTGAAACAGGAAGGGTATGAACTGATTTGCAAAAGCGGATGGAAGGACAGTTATTGTCTGGCAGAACAGAAAGATTCCGGTATTACAGTGGAAGAAGAAATCGATGGATGGCGCGATGGAGAAGGTGGTGGCGCTGTGAAAGATGCGAAACGTCTGGATTATATTTTCTGTAACACGCGGAAAAAAGTAAAGTCATCACAAGTGGTATGTAATGGTAAGAATTACCCGGTAGTATCCGATCATTATGGAGTAATGATCGAGGTAGAAGATTAAGAGGAGGAAGATAAAATGAGCGAAAGAGCAGCAGGTATTTTAATGCCAATCAGTAGTTTACCGTCAGAGTATGGAATTGGTTGTTTTTCAAAAAGCGCATATGAATTTGTAGATTGGCTCAAAGGAGCAGGACAGAGTTACTGGCAGATCCTTCCACTTGGACCGACCAGTTATGGAGATTCACCATATCAGTCCTTTTCTACATTTGCAGGGAATCCGTATTTTATCAGTCTGGATGAACTGATCGAGGAAGGTGTTCTGACACGTGCAGAATGTGAGAAAGTAAACTGGGGGAAAGCAAAGGGTTCTATTGATTACGAGAAGATTTATAATGGACGCTATCCATTACTTCGCAAAGCTTATGAGAGAAGTAAGATCAGTGAGAATCCGGAGTATCAGAAATTCGTGAATGAGAATAGCTGGTGGTTGTCAGATTATGCACTGTTCATGGCTGTAAAAGGACGATTCGACAATGTAGAGTGGACAAAATGGGCAGAAGATATTCGTCTCCGTTGGAAATGGGCAATGGATTATTACAGAGAGGAATTGTATTATGATATTGAATTCCAGCAGTATATGCAGTTTAAGTTCCACGAGCAGTGGATGAAATTAAAGACATATGCAAATGAAAATGGAGTCAAGATCATTGGGGATATCCCGATTTATGTTGCAATGGACAGTGCGGATACCTGGGCGCATCCGGAATTATTCCAGTTAGATGAGGAAAATGTTCCGACGGCTGTAGCCGGATGCCCGCCGGATGGATTCTCTGCGACAGGACAGCTGTGGGGAAATCCGCTGTACCGTTGGGACTATCATAGAGAGACAGGATATGCATGGTGGATTTCAAGACTGCATTATGTATTCCAGATGTATGATGTTGTCAGAATCGATCATTTCAGAGGATTTGATGAATACTTTTCCATTCCGCATGGAGCAGAGAATGCGATCGGAGGACATTGGGAGAAAGGTCCTGGAATTGATTTGTTCCGCAAAGTGGAGCAGGCACTTGGATGGAAGCAGGTTATTGCCGAAGATCTTGGTTATGTGACAGATTCTGTCCGTGAGATGGTCCGCGAGAGTGGTTTTCCGGGAATGAAGGTTCTGGAATTTGCATTTGATTCCCGCGACTCAGGATGCGCAAATGATTATCTTCCACATAACTACCCGGTGAATAGTGTGGCTTATACAGGAACTCATGACAACGAGACAATCGTTGGATGGTGGAGCAGTATCACAAAAGAAGAGCAGAAACTGGCGAGAGATTACATGTGCGACCAGTACACACCGGAAAGTGAACTGTATAAATCTCTGATCAGCCTGATTATGCGAAGCAGTGCAAAGCTGTGTGTTATTCCGATGCAGGACTATTTAGGACTTGGAAATAATTGTCGTATAAATACTCCGTCTACGGTAGGAAAGAACTGGAAATGGAGAGTGAATTCAAGACAGTTATCATTGAAGCTGCAGAAGGAAATCTATGATATGGCGCTCAGATACGGAAGAATGAATTGGGAGACAGTCGAGTAGGATTTTAAAAGATAGGATGTTATTAAAAAGAGACGGAGGTTTCTGATTACAAAATGTCAGAAACCTCCGTCTTTTGGTTCTCTTTAAGTAGTTGTTTTTAAGCTACAGTTTTTTTCCTCAACGTCCAAAGTGCAACAACCAGTGTCAATATCTCAGCTGCCGGTATTGCCAGCCAGATTCCATTTAATTCCAAGAACCTCGGAAGAATTGTCAGGAAAAGAAGCAGCAGAGCAAAGGAACGAAGGAAAGTAATCATACCTGAGATATATCCTTTGCCATATGTCATCATACGGATTGCTGCGAAGATATTGATTCCTGAAAATAAGAATCCGAGTCCATATAAGCGCAGGCCGGAAACTGCCATGTCAAAGACTGTGCTGCCGGGAGATGCAAAGAAACGTACCCCAATTGGTGCCAGCAGATAAGTGCATCCGTAGAGAATGATCGGTGCAATCGAAAAGAAGCGATAAGCGTACTTTTCTAAAACACGACAGACAGAAAAATTTCTGTCTCCGTAAGCATATCCTAGTGGCGTTGATAGTCCCATAGAAAATCCAAAATAAATTCCGATACATAAGAACTGTAAATACATGATGATTGAAACAGCAGCAACGCCGTCTTCTCCGGCGAAAAGTAGGGCACTTCGGTTAAAGACAACGGTTGTGATCGCAATCGCAAGCTGGTTTACGAATTCAGAAGTTCCGTTGATCATGCTATGAAATGCTTCCTTTATGGACAGTCCGCGGAATGTAAAATGAAGGAAGTTCGGATGTGTTACAAAGTAAACCACTCCCATTATAAAAGAAAGTAGCAGGCCGAGGAAAGTTGCAAGTGCGGCACCTGTAATTCCCATATGGAGCTGTCCGATAAAAATGTAATCGAAAACAATATTAAAAATCCCTCCGGAAAGTGCTGTCAGAAAACTGTACGTTGGAGAACCGTCAACACGGATGAAATAAGTGAACATCTCTTTTCCAACCACGATCGGAGCACCGAACAGCCACCAGTAGATATAAGCTTTACAATCTGCCATCAGCAGTGAGGTTGCACCAAGCATCTGCAGGATGACCGGCAACCGGAAAAGAATAAGTGCAGAAACAAGAGCGCCAATGACAATGGCAGCAGTCATGCTTATAGAGAAAGTCCGGCTGGCTTCATCATTTTTCTTTCCACCGATATGAAGAGCGGCAAGTGCACTTCCGCCTGTCGCAAAGGCAAGTGCGATACCGTACAGAATATTTACAAGCGGATAGACAACATTGATCGCGGCAAGTGCATTTGTTCCAACATAGGCGGAAACAAAGATTCCGTCAACGATCGTATAAACAGTAGTAAATAATGAGGTCAGATAAGTTGGAATGATAAAGCGTAATAATTTCTTTAATCGAATCTCATCTACAGATTGAAAAATAAGAGTTTTTTCCATTGGGAACCCTCCTTGTTAAAAAAAATCTCTTAGTATATAATAAACCTTAAAGATACATGAAGGTCAATAAAAAGATTTTCTGATCATTATGAATAAGAAGAAACGATACTAGCGTGGAAAAATATGCAAAACATAGAATTCACAAATAAATCAAAAAATGGGATTGATATTCGCAGAAACAGTGACTATAATTTTTTAGTTGGTAAGAGAAGTAATGAGTGGATGAAAGACGTCTAAGGAGGAGTTAGATATGAGCAATCAGGAGAATGTATTTGAAACAATTTTAGCACCTATGACCGGTACAGCAGTAGCAATCACAGAAGTGCCGGATCCTATTTTTATAGAGAAGATTCTTGGAGATGGAATCGCAATCGTTCCGACAGAAGGTAAGGTTGTAAGCCCGGTTGACGGAACTGTATCAAAAGTAGCAGAGACAGGTCACATTTATGCTGTTACTTCCGATAACGGAGTAGAAGTTGTGATACATGTCGGACTTGAGACAGTCGCACTGAATGGAAAATGTTTCCAGATCCATGTAAAAGAAGGAGACAAGGTAAAAGCAGGAGATCTGCTTGCAGATGCAGACCTTGAGTTTATCAAAGAAACAGGACGTAATTTCATCACACCGATCGTCATCGGTTCAAGCCTTGAAGGGAAAGAGCTTGTATGTGAAGAGGGAGAAGTTCAGGCCGGAAAAACAGTTATTATGGAAATTAAGCAGAAATAAGAAGTCAGAAGATATTGTTCCAGAATCGGTTTAGCTTAGAAGGAAGGTTATAGTATGAAAGAAGAAAGATATTCAATCATATTCAGCAGCAAAACAGGAAATACAGCAGAGCTGGCAAATGCGATTCGTGATGCATTGCCGCAGGAGAATTGTGATTATTTCGGAACAAGCGAAATCGAAGAACCGGTATCAGAAATGCTTTATATTGGTTTCTGGACAGATCAGGGAAATGCAGATAAGTCCGCATTGGAATTATTGCAGAAGATAAAGAATAAAAAAGTCTTTCTGTTTGGAACAGCCGGGTTTGGTGAGAATGAAGCATATTTCCAGAAGGTTCTGAATAATGTTAAGAGTTCTATGGATAAAAGCAATCAGGTGGTTGGTGAATATATGTGTCAGGGAAAGATGCCGCAAGCGGTGAGAGACCGTTATGTGAAAATGAAAGAGCAGCCGGATCATATGCCGAATCTTGATCTGCTGATCGCAAATTTTGACCGTGCTTTATCACATCCGGATAAGAAAGATCTGGATAAACTCAGAGAGCTGGTTAGAGGATAGAAATAGTAAGAGGAAAGAAGAAGTCTTCAGTACGAGGGCTTCTTTTTATATGTTAGGAAAGTTCTTTCCTAACATATAAAAAACGCTCCGCTCAGGATGCGCACTGCGGCGTACAAGGTAGGTGTCGCAAGCGACCGCCGCAGGCGCAAGAATGTGCCGAGGCACATTCTTTGTTCTGAAGAAAAAGTAACAGAGGAGATTTCAAAAATAAGAATAAAAGTGTTGAAAGCGTGAATAATAGAAGAAATATATTTAAAAAACGTGAAAAAATTACAAATATAGGCGCGTAAAACGTGAAAAATAAATTGACATAGGCTCATAAAACGTGATAGCTTGAAAAAAGGAGGGGATTCTATGTATTTAAAAAGAAAGATAGATGAGTATCTGTTAGAGTGGAAAGAAAAAGAAGAAAGACTTCCGTTAATTATAAAAGGGGCAAGGCAGATTGGAAAAACGGAATCTATTAATCACTTTGCAAATCAAAAATATGGCAATATTGTAAGTATTAATTTTGTATTGGAACCGAAATATAAAACAATACTGAGTGATGGATATGCTGTTGAAGATATTATAAAGAATATTTCAATGATAGATACATCCAAAAAATTCATCGAGGGAGACACATTGATTATCTTTGATGAATTACAGGAGTTCCCAGATATTGCAACTGCGTTGAAATCATTTAAAATCGATGGAAGATTTGATGTCATATGTAGTGGTTCTTTACTTGGAATCAATTACAGAAAAATCCATAGCAACAGTGTGGGATATAAAACAGATTATGAAATGTTTTCAATGGATTTTGAAGAATTTTTGTGGGCGAAAGGATACTCAGAGAAGAATATTGAAGATATACTAAAACATATGCAGACAGGAACACCTTTTTCAGAAACAGAATTATCAGTTTATAAGAAATTGTTTTTAGAATATTGTGTACTTGGTGGCATGCCTGCAGTAGTAAAAGTATATATTGAAAAAAACCTCTTCACAGATACGATAGAAATCCAGAAGCAGATTCAAATGGATTACGAAGAGGATATTAGAAAATACGCTGAAGGTTTGGATCAGACTAAAATTGTAAGTGTCTATCGGAACGTACCTGTACAGCTTGCAAAAGAAAATAAGAAATTTCAATTAAGTAAAATAGACAAAAAAGCCAGAAGCCGAGAATATATGGGATGTATAACCTGGCTCGAAGATGCAGGCGTGATTACTATATGTTATTGTCTGCAATATCCAGAACTTCCATTGAAAGGAAATTATGATGACTCAAAATTCAAAATCTATTATCCAGATACAGGATTATTGATAGCTTCACTAGATGAGGAGGCACAAGAAGATCTTCGGGCAAATAAAAATCTTGGAGTATACAAAGGAGCTTTATATGAAAATTTTGTAGCAGAGGCATTTGTAAAACAGGGACTTGGACTGTATTATTATAAAAAAGAAAATGCTACTTTGGAAGAGGGTTTTTTGTAAGAACAAAAGATGAGCTGGTTCCGGTAGAAGTGAAGGCAAACAAGAACCGTTCTAAGTCATTGAGACAATTGATATCCAGTGATTCTTATGGGGATATTCATTGGGGAATAAAACTTGCAGATAGTAATGTTGGGATAGAAGACGGAATTTATACATTTCCATACTTTTGTACATTTCTATTAAAACGATATCTAAGGGAAAAAGATGAAGAAAAAATTGTTTGACTTTTAGATTAACAGGAAATATAATAACTACAAACGAGTAGCAAGTAAGCGTAAATCCAGTTTACCGGCTGCTCGTTTTCTTTTATTAAAATAGAAGTAACTGTTCAGAGGCAACCTCCCAAATGCTACGCATTTCGTCGGTGTGGCGTATCCGCCAAATAAAATTTCAAAAACAGTCTTAAAAATGCAAGCATTTTACACCTATTTTATGAAATTTTGCTTGGCTCTGAACAGTTACATTTCCTAT
>ENA-OQHY01000079-OQHY01000079.1-human-gut-metagenome-genome-assembly--contig:-NODE-79-length-51599-cov-2.747610_pt1 | contig 51599 bp, 65 predicted proteins | sample MGYA00242570_ERZ504733 | MGnify/ENA primary metagenome ERZ504733 (study PRJEB26092, sample SAMD00036219) | human gut metagenome | host: Homo sapiens | study: EMG produced TPA metagenomics assembly of... | reverse complement strand
GCTGTACGCGGCGTCACCAAAGAGATCCGTATTCCGACGCTGGAAGAGTGTGACGTTTGCCACGGCAGCGGCGCGAAGCAGGCACCCAACCGCAAACCTGTCCAACCTGTCACGGTTCCGGTCAGGTACAGATGCGTCAGGGCTTCTTCGCCGTGCAGCAGGCGTGTCCGCACTGTCATGGTCGCGGTACGCTGATTAAAGACCCCTGCACAAAATGCCACGGTCATGGTCGCGTTGAGAAAACCAAGACGCTGTCCGTTAAAATCCCGGCAGGCGTGGACACGGGCGACCGTATCCGTCTGGCAGGTGAAGGTGAGGCCGGCGAGCACGGTGCACCAGCAGGCGATCTGTACGTTCAGGTTCAGGTCAAGCAGCACGCCATCTTCGAGCGTGAAGGCAACAACCTGTACTGTGAAGTGCCCATCAACTTCGCCATGGCGGCACTCGGTGGCGAAATTGAAGTGCCAACGCTTGATGGTCGCGTCAATCTGAAGGTTCCAGGCGAAACCCAGACCGGCAAGCTGTTCCGCATGCGTGGTAAAGGTGTTAAATCCGTTCGCGGTGGTGCGCAGGGCGACCTGCTGTGCCGCGTGGTGGTTGAAACCCCGGTTGGCCTGAACGACAAGCAGAAACAGCTGCTGAAAGAGCTGCAGGAAAGTTTTGGCGGCCCGACGGGTGAGAAAAACAGCCCGCGCTCCAAAAGCTTCTTCGATGGCGTCAAAAAATTCTTCGACGATTTGACCCGCTGATCCGTTAGCTGGTGTTCATCTCAAAAAGCCCGGAAGCGATTTCGGGCTTTTTCTTTTTGTAGCTGTCCTCATGGCTATCATTCGGTAAAACTGAATATATACTCAACATTAATCTGCTTTTGCCGAGCTGTTTGGCCTGGTATTATGGTTTTACCGAAGTATTGCTGTAAGAGAGAGCCTACGTGAAATTAATACACCGTTTTTTAGCAGTGAAGCATCAGGCGGCATCATCCTGATTATTGCCGCTGCGGCCGCGATGGCGCTGGCCAATATGGGTTTCACACGCGACTTTTACCACGCGTTTCTGGAAACTCCCGTCGAGCTGAAAGTCGGGGCGCTGGAAATTAACAAGAACATGCTGCTGTGGATCAACGATGCACTGATGGCCGTGTTTTTCCTGCTGGTAGGGCTGGAGGTTAAGCGTGAGCTCGTCCTGGGTTCGCTTGCCAGCCGTCAGCGTGCCGCATTCCCGGTGATTGCCGCATTCGGGGGGATGGTCATTCCGGCGTTGCTCTTCCTGGCGTTCACCTGGCAGGATCCGGTATCGCGTCATGGCTGGGCCATTCCGGCGGCAACGGATATCGCGTTTGCCCTGGGTGTGCTGGCCTTGCTGGGAAGCCGCGTGCCGGTGGCACTGAAAATCTTCCTGATGGCGCTGGCGATCATTGATGACCTGGGCGCGATTGTCATTATTGCGCTGTTCTACACCAGCGACCTGTCGATCCTGTCGTTGAGCGTTGCCGCAGGAGCGATTGCGGTACTGGCGCTGTTGAACATTTGCAACGTGCGCCGCATCGGGATCTACGTGCTGGTGGGGATGGTGCTGTGGACCGCGGTACTGAAATCAGGCGTGCACGCTACGCTCGCCGGGGTCATCGTCGGCTTCTTCGTTCCGCTTAAGCCGCAGGAGGGGAAATCGCCTGCCAAACAGCTGGAGCATGTACTGCACCCGTGGGTCGCCTTTATGATCCTGCCGCTGTTTGCTTTCGCTAATGCAGGCGTTTCGCTGGAAGGGGTAACCCTTGAGGGACTGACCTCAATGCTGCCGCTGGGCATTATTGCCGGACTGTTTATTGGTAAGCCGCTGGTATTAGCCTGTTCTGCTGGCTGGCGCTGAAGCTGAAGCTGGCGTCACTGCCGCACGGTACCACGTTTAAGCAGATCATGGCGGTGGGCGTGCTGTGCGGCATTGGGTTTACCATGTCGATCTTTATCTCAACGCTGGCTTTTGGTGCCCATGCGCCTGAGCTTATCGTCTGGGCGAAGCTGGGTATCCTTATCGGATCGTTACTGGCCGCAGTCACTGGCTATACCTTATTGAAGGTCAAACTGTCCGGACCGGTCGTTCAGGCATAACAGGAAACCGGGAGAAGAACACCTTCTCCCGCTACACGATCAGGGAGCGAAGACACGATGTCTCATTTGAATTACAACCACCTTTACTACTTCTGGCACGTCTATAAGCAGGGCTCGGTCGTGGGGGCGGCAGAGGCGCTCTACCTGACGCCGCAGACCATCACCGGGCAAATCAAAGCGCTGGAAGAGCGGCTGCAGGGCAAGCTCTTTAAGCGCAAGGGCCGTGGGATTGAGCCAAGTGAGCTGGGCGAACTGGTTTTCCGCTATGCGGATAAGATGTTCACCTTAAGTCAGGAGATGCTGGATATCGTTAACTACCGCAAAGAGTCAAACCTGCTCTTTGACGTCGGCGTGGCGGATGCGTTGTCAAAACGGCTGGTCAGCGGCGTGCTGGATGCGGCGGTGGTCGAAGATGAGCAAATCCACCTGCGCTGTTTTGAGTCCACGCACGAGATGCTGCTGGAGCAGCTGAGCCAGCATAAGCTGGATATGATTATCTCGGACTGCCCGATCGACTCTACGCAGCAGGAAGGGCTGTTCTCGGTGAAGATTGGCGAATGCGGGGTTAGCTTCTGGTGCATTAACCCGCCGCCGGAAAAACCGTTTCCTGCCTGTCTGGAGGAGCGTCGTTTGTTGGTGCCAGGCCGGCGCTCCATGCTTGGGCGCAAACTGCTGAACTGGTTTAACTCTCAGGGACTGAAGGTGGAGATCCTCGGCGAGTTTGATGATGCTGCGCTAATGAAAGCCTTTGGTGAGGCGCATAACGCCATCTTCGTTGCACCGACGCTGTACGTGCACGATCTCTATTCAGATAACAAGATTACGGAGATTGGCCGGGTCGATAACGTGATGGAGGAGTATCACGCGATATTTGCAGAAAGGATGATTCAACATCCGGCAGTACAGCGCATCTGTAACCGCGACTACTCGGCGCTGTTTACGCCACCGGCAATCTGAAGATATAAAAAACCCGCGTTAAGCGGGTTCTTTTAAAACAAGCAACAACAAGTGGCGATTAAGCCAGTTTGTTGATCTGCGCGGTCAGGTTTGCTTTATGACGCGCTGCTTTGTTTTTGTGGATCAGACCTTTAGCAGCCTGACGATCCACGATTGGTTGCATTTCATTAAATGCGTTCTGCGCAGCAGCTTTGTCGCCAGCTTCGATAGCTGCGTATACTTCTTGATGAAAGTACGCATCATAGAGCGACGGCTTGCATTGTGCTTACGAGCCTTTTCAGACTGGATAGCACGTTTCTTAGCTGATTTGATATTAGCCAAGGTCCAACTCCCAAATATGATCTATGTGGACAATTCAAAGGCCGAGGAATATGCCTCTATACCTTCTTTTGTCAATGGATTTGTGCAAATAAGCGCCGTTGATTGGCGACGCTACGTTACGTAGTGATGGCGCAGGATTCTACCAGCTTGTCGCTCGTGAATACAGCTTTTCGGCACAAAAACGCAGTCACGGGCAGATTTTTTTGCTGTGAAAGGTCAGCCTGATGAAATCATTACGGCTTTCTGTTTTGCGCGAACAATCGCCGGTTAACCTTAACCGCTGTACAAGGTATACTTTGGCGATTTTCACTGTTTTGAGCCAGACATGAAGCTGATACGCGGCATACATAATCTCAGCAGAGCACCGCACGGGTGCGTGCTGACCATTGGTAATTTCGACGGCGTGCATCGTGGTCATCAGGCGCTGCTGCAGGGATTGCGTAAAGAAGGGGAGGCGCGTGGCCTGCCCGTTGTAGTGATGATTTTTGAGCCGCAGCCGCTGGAGCTGTTTGCCGGCGATAAATCACCGGCTCGCCTCACTCGCCTGCGCGAGAAGTTGCGCTACCTGGCAGAGTCCGGGGTGGACTACGTATTGTGCGTGCGTTTCGATCGCCGCTTTGCCGCGCTCACAGCACAAAATTTCGTTAGTGACCTGCTGGTCAGGCGCCTTGGCGTGCAGTTTCTGGCCGTGGGTGATGATTTCCGCTTTGGCGCTGGTCGTCAGGGCGATTTCTTGCTATTACAGAAGGCTGGCCTCGAGTACGGCTTTGATGTCACCAGCGCAATGACCTTTTGCGAAGGCGGCGTCCGGGTTAGCAGCACTGCGGTGCGTCAGGCGCTGGCCAACGATGAACTGGATACGGCGGAAACGCTGCTGGGACATCCGTTTAGCATTTCAGGCCGTGTGGTCCATGGCGATGCGCTGGGCCGCACCATAGGTTTCCCGACGGCGAATATACCGCTACGTCGTCAGGTCTCCCCGGTTAAAGGGGTATATGCGGTGGAAGTGGCTGGTCTGGGCGATAAACCGTATTTCGGTGTCGCCAATATTGGCACACGTCCTACAGTCGCCGGTGTCCGTCAACAATTAGAAGTGCACCTGCTGGACGTTGTAATGGACCTTTATGGTCGCCATATAGATGTGATACTGCGTAAAAAAATACGCAATGAGCAGCGATTTGCTTCGCTGGATGAACTAAAGGCGCAAATCGCGCGAGATGAATTAACGGCCCGCGAGTTTTTTGGGCGAGTAACCCGCTTAAATGCCTACGTGAAAAATACGGAACCGAGAATCTGATGAGTGACTATAAATCAACCCTGAATTTGCCGGAAACAGGGTTCCCGATGCGCGGCGATCTCGCCAAGCGCGAACCGGGAATGCTGGCGCGTGGACCGATGATGACCCTGTACGGCATCATCCGTGCAGCCAAAAAAGGCAAAAAAACCTTCATTCTGCATGATGGCCCTCCATATGCGAATGGCAGCATTCATATTGGTCACTCTGTAAACAAGATTCTGAAAGACATTATCGTGAAGTCCAAAGGCCTCGCGGGATATGACTCGCCTTACGTTCCGGGCTGGGACTGCATGGTCTGCCAATTGAACTGAAAGTTGAGCAAGAGTTTGGTAAGCCGGGTGAGAAGTTCACCGCGGCAGAATTCCGCGCAAAAATGTCGCGAATACGCGGCCACGCAGGTTGACGGTCAGCGTCAGGACTTTATCCGCCTGGGCGTGCTGGGTGACTGGTCACGTCCGTACCTGACCATGGACTTCAAACCGAAGCCAACATCATCCGTGCGCTGGGTAAAATCATCGGTAACGGCCATCTGCACAAAGGCGCGAAGCCGGTGCACTGGTGCGTGGACTGCGTTCTGCGCTGGCAGAAGCGGAAGTGGAGTATTACGACAAAACCTCTCCGTCTATCGACGTGGCCTTCCACGCGGTCGATCAGGAGGCGGTGAAAGCCAAATTTGGCGTGACCTCTGTCAACGGCCCCATCTCGCTGGTTATCTGGACCACCACCCCGTGGACGCTGCCAGCAAACCGCGCGATCTCCCTGTCCGGTGAGTTCGAGTACGCGCTGGTGCAGGTTGACGGTCAGGCGCTGATCCTGGCGAAAGATCTGGTCGAAAGCGTGCTGAAACGCGCGAACATCGCCGACTACACCGTGCTGGGCACCGTGAAAGGTGACGCGCTGGAGCTGATGCGCTTCAAACACCCGTTCCTGGACTTCGATGTGCCGGCGATTCTGGGCGATCACGTGACGCTGGATGCGGGTACCGGTGCGGTACATACCGCCGGTGGCCACGGTCCTGACGACTACAGCATCAGCCTGAAATACGGTCTTGAAATCGCTAACCCGGTGGTCCTGACGGTTCTTACCTGCCAGGCACCTACCCGGCGCTGGACGGTATCAACGTCTTCAAAGCGAACGACATCATCGTTGACATGCTGCGCACCAGCGGCGCGCTGCTGCACGTTGAGAAAATGCAGCACAGCTATCCGTGCTGCTGGCGTCACAAATCACCGATCATCTTCCGTGCGACCCCACAGTGTTCATCAGCATGGATCAGAAAGGCCTGCGCGAGCAGTCCCTGAAAGAGATCAAAGGCGTGCAGTGATCCCGGACTGGGGTCAGGCGCGTATCGAATCCATGGTCGCTAACCGTCCTGACTGGTGTATCTCCCGTCAGCGTACCTGGGGCGTGCCAATGTCTCTGTTCGTGCACAAAGAGACACAGGAACTGCACCCGAACACCCTGGCGCTGATGGAAGAAGTCGCGAAGCGTGTTGAAGTTGACGGCATTCAGGCATGGTGGGATCTCGATTCCCGCGACATCCTGGGCGCTGATGCAGACAACTACGAGAAAGTGCCTGATACCCTGGACGTGTGGTTTGACTCCGGTTCAACGCACGCGTCTGTTGTTGACGTGCGTCCGGAATTTGCCGGCCACGCGGCAGATATGTATCTGGAAGGTTCTGACCAACACCGCGGCTGGTTCATGTCATCGCTGATGATTTCCACCGCCATGAAAGGTAAAGCACCGTATCGCCAGGTGCTGACCCACGGTTTCACCGTGGATGGTCAGGGCCGTAAGATGTCTAAATCGATCGGTAACACCGTCTCTCCGCAGGACGTGATGAACAAACTGGGCGCGGACATTCTGCGTCTGTGGGTTGCTTCTACCGACTATACCGGCGAAATGGCGGTGTCGGACGAGATCCTGAAACGTGCTGCCGACAGCTATCGTCGTATCCGTAACACCGCGCGCTTCCTGCTGGCGAACCTGAACGGGTTCGATCCGGTAAAAGATATGGTGAAACCGGAAGAGATGGTGGTGCTGGATCGCTGGGCGGTAGGCTGCGCGAAAGCGGCACAGGAAGATATCCTGAAGGCTTACGAATCTTACGATTTCCACGAAGTGGTGCAGCGCCTGATGCGCTTCTGCTCCATCGAGATGGGCTCGTTCTACCTCGACATCATCAAAGACCGCCAGTACACCGCGAAAGCGGACAGCGTGGCGCGTCGTAGCTGCCAGACTGCGCTGTTCCACATCGCAGAAGCGCTGGTTCGCTGGATGGCACCGATCATGTCCTTCACCGCAGATGAAATCTGGGGTTACCTGCCAGGCGACCGTGAGAAGTATGTCTTCACCGGCGAGTGGTATGAAGGTCTGTTCGATCTCTCCAGCACCGAAGCGATGAACGATGCCTTCTGGGACGAGCTGCTGAAAGTGCGTGGCGAAGTGAACAAGGTTATCGAGCAGGCGCGTGCAGACAAGAAAGTCGGCGGCTCGCTGGAAGCGGCAGTTACCCTGTACGCCGAGCCAGAGCTGGCGGCGAAACTGACGGCGCTGGGCGATGAATTACGATTTGTCCTGTTGACCTCCGGTGCGAAAGTTGCGGATTATGCCCAGGCGTCTGCTGATGCACAGCAGAGCGAACTGCTCAAAGGACTGAAAGTCGCACTGAGCAAAGCCGAAGGTGATAAATGCCCGCGTTGCTGGCATTACACCACTGATGTCGGCCAGGTGGCGGAACACGCAGATATCTGCGGACGCTGTGTCAGCAACGTCGCCGGTGACGGCGAGAAACGTAAGTTTGCCTGATGAGTAAAACTCTCTGTTCAACAGGACTGCGCTGGCTGTGGCTGGTGGTGGTAGTGCTGATTATCGATCTGGGCAGCAAGTTCCTGATCCTCCAGAATTTTGCTCTGGGGGAGACGGTGTCGCTGTTCCCGTCGCTTAACCTGCATTACGCGCGTAACTACGGTGCGGCGTTTAGTTTCCTTGCTGACAGCGGTGGCTGGCAGCGCTGGTTCTTTGCAGGTATCGCTATCGGTATCTGCGTGGTGCTATCGCTGCTGATGTACCGTTCGAAGGCAACACAAAAGCTAAATAACATCGCCTATGCGCTGATTATCGGTGGCGCGCTGGGCAACCTGTTTGATCGCCTGTGGCATGGCTTTGTGGTCGATATGATCGACTTCTATGTCGGCGACTGGCACTTCGCGACCTTTAACCTCGCCGACAGCGCAATTTGCATCGGCGCGGCGTTAATCGTGCTGGAAGGCTTCTTGCCGAACGCGGCCGCGAAGAAACAGGCTTAAATGTAAATGCCGGGTGGCGCATGCGCCCCCGGCCTACAGAATGTCTGGCCTCCCGTCTCTCACCGGTGGGTCAAAACAAGCGAGCAATTTGCATGTCTAAATCCGTACAGAGCAACAGCGCGGTCCTCGTTCATTTCACGCTGAAACTGGATGATGGCTCCACGGCTGAATCCACCCGCAATAACGGCAAACCCGCCCTGTTTCGTCTCGGCGACACCTCCCTGTCTGAAGGTCTTGAGCAACAGCTGCTTGGCCTGAAAGAAGGCGAGAAAAAGGCATTTTCGCTGGAGCCGGATGCCGCGTTGGCGTGCCAAGCCCGGACCTTGTTCAGTACTTCTCGCGCCGCGAGTTTATGGATGCAGGTGAGCCGGAAATCGGGGCGATCATGCTCTTTACCGCTATGGATGGCAGCGAAATGCCTGGCGTGATCCGCGAAATCAATGGTGACTCCATCACCGTTGACTTCAACCATCCGCTTGCCGGGCGCACCGTCCATTTTGATATTGAAGTGCTGGAGATCGATCCGGTACTGGAGGCCTGAAATGCAGATCCTGTTGGCTAACCCGCGCGCTTTTGCGCCGGTGTAGACCGCGCTATCAGCATTGTTGAAAACGCGCTCGAGATTTACGGCGCGCGATTTATGTGCGTCACGAAGTGGTGCATAACCGTTATGTCGTCGACAGCCTGCGCGAGCGTGGCGCGATCTTCATTGAGCAGATCAGCGAAGTGCCTGACGGCGCGATCCTGATTTTCTCCGCGCACGGGGTTTCTCAGGCGGTGCGTAACGAAGCGAAAAGCCGCGATCTGACCGTGTTCGACGCCACCTGCCCATTAGTGACCAAAGTGCATATGGAAGTGGCGCGCGCCAGCCGTCGTGGTGAAGAGTCGATCCTGATTGGCCATGCCGGCCACCCGGAAGTCGAAGGTACCATGGGCCAGTACAGCAACCCGGAAGGGGATGTACCTGGTGGAGTCACCGGAAGATGTGTTTACGCTGAACGTCAAAAATGAAACGCGTCTCTCGTTTATGACCCAGACGACGCTCTCCGTTGACGATACGTCGGACGTGATTGACGCCCTGCGCCAGCGCTTCCCGAAAATCGTCGGCCCGCGTAAGGACGACATTTGCTACGCCACCACCAATCGCCAGGAAGCGGTGCGTGCTCTGGCTGAACAGGCGGACGTGGTGCTGGTTGTCGGTTCGAAAAATTCCTCTAACTCCAACCGTCTGGCTGAACTTGCGCAGCGAATGGGGAAAGCGGCCTATCTGATTGATGATTCCAGCGATATCCAGGAAGCGTGGGTGAAAAACATGGCCTGTGTCGGGGTAACCGCAGGCGCCTCGGCTCCGGATATCCTGGTGCAGAACGTGATTTCCCGTCTGCAGGAACTGGGCGGCGGCGAAGCGGTCCCGCTGGAAGGACGCGAAGAGAACATTGTTTTCGAGGTCCCGAAAGAGCTGCGTATCGACGCACGCGAAGTCGAGTAAGTTTCCTCGCGCATGACCCGAATGCCGGCCACGTCAGTGGCCGGCATTTTTATTGCTGATTAACTGTGATTCACCTGACACATTGCGCCTTTGATGCGCAGGTTAATCGTTTAAATTGTTATGCTGGGCGGGTTGTCTCCTCGGGCCGGAGAAGACGATGACTTCAGATATTATCCTGCCGCCTCTGGTGCCTGGGCCAGTGGTACACTTGCCCGCGGCGCACTTATTCTTAAATCCACACGCCTTGCCGATCTCAATGGTTTGTTTGCCGATCGAGACGCCTGGGCACAATGCGATCCGCATCAGACGGTGTATGACGTCGAAATGCTGGAATCGCCTGCACAGGAAGGGGCGTTGTTTGTCGGCGTTACCCATTTACATGCAGGTAAAATCGGCCGGGAATTCTTTATGACCCGCGGCCATTTTCATCAACGTCGTGAACAGGGCGAAGTCTATTTTGGACTGCGGGGAAGTGGCCTGCTTTTACTCCAGACGACATCCGGCGAAACCCGTCTGGAGTGCGTGATGCCGGGATCCGTCCATATTATTGCGCCTTTTACCGCCCACCGTTTAATCAATACCGGTGAGACCACGCTCTCTTCACTCGCGGTCTGGCCCGCCGTCGCCGGACACGACTATGCCGCGTTACCCCACGGTTTTGCCGTGCGGGTATTGGCCACTGACGGTGGCTGGGAGGTTCAGAATGGATAACTTTGGGCTCGACATGACCATCACCCGACACCCGCTGGGGTTCAGCTACGGTGAGGACGTCACTGGCCCGATGCCAGAGATCCGTACGCTTGATGAGATCCGCGCGTCGTTACGGGATCCTGACTGCTCAGGCCCGGAAGACGTTTATGCTATTGCGATGGATGTCGCCCGTCTGGCAGACCGGCAGGAGCTGAAAAAACGCATGCTGCTGTTTGGGGTCGTGACCTACGCGACGGGGACGCTGGGTGAAGAACCGATCCGCAGCCAGGGGCATGTTCACCGTAAAAGCCGTCACAGCGGCTGGTCTCCGCCCGAGCTGTATGAAATCTGGCAGGGGCGCGCCATTATCTATATGCAGGAGTTTGTTGCTGACGATCCCGGGCGCTGTTTCGCCGTACTGGCCGGACCGGGCGAAAAGGTGCTGGTTCCGCCTGGCTGGGGGCATGCCACTATCTCTGCCTCGCCGGATGAACCGCTGACTTTCGGTGCGTGGTGCGACAGGGAATATGGTTTTGAATATGATGCCGTGCGGGCGCGTAAAGGACTGGCCTGGTATCCGCTGCTGCAGGGGAGCCATATCATCTGGCAGCACAACACGCATTATCTGCCGGGGCGGCTACAGATGATCACACCGCGTCGCTACAGCGAATTCGGCCTGACGGATGAGCCTGTCTATACGCAATTTATTGCCGATCCTGCTCGCTTTCAGTTTATCTCTCGCCCGGATAAAGTGGCCGAACTGTGGCATAACTTCCACCCATAAAAAACCGGGGCATTGCCCCGGCTGTCTTATCCGGCAAACAGACCTGATGCGACGCCCAGCGCCGCCAGCGCAAGCAACACAATCATGGCCCTGACCGGGGAGACGCCACGTTTTGCCATCAGATACCAGGTGCCCAGAACCACCAGAAGCGGTAATAGCTGCGGGAAGATACCGTCAAGCATCTGCTGAACATGGATGTTAACCCCGTCACGGGTGATAAATTCCAGTCCGGTGCCCAGCTTAACGTAGCTTGCCGCCACGCCACCCATCACAAATACACCCAGCAGAGACAAAGCTTCGCGCAGTCGCGTTGACTTGCTGCTCACCAGCATCTCGACCGACCCTGAGCCCATCTGGTAGCCTTTCAGAAACAGAAACCAGGATCCCGGGATAATGATGGCCAGCCAGGCGACGGTGTAGAACAACGGGCCAAGAACATTTCCTCCGGCGGCAAGCGCCATACCGATGCTCAGCAAAATGGGGATCAGCATGCCGGGGATCATTGAGTCACCAATCCCCGCGATTGGCCCCATCAGCCCCACCTTCAGGGTATTGATCGTTTCGCCATCAATGGGCTCGCCGTTGGCTTTTTTCTCTTCCAGCCCAAGCGCCATACCGTTTACGATGGCACCGATCTGCGGCTCCGTGTTGTAAAACGAGGCGTGGCGGCGCAGCATCTCGGTGCGCTGGGCGGCATCCGGGTAGAGTTTTTTGGCGACCGGTAACATGCTCAGACAGAAGCCGAACGATTCCAGACGCTCGAAGCTCATCGAAGAGAGGTTATGCATCATCCACGCTCGCCAGCAGCGGCGCAGATCTTTTCGGGTCAGTTTACGGTCTTCCATCAGAATTCATCCTCATCGTCGGCGGGCCTACCCGGCGTGACAGCCTGCGGCGCTTCCGGCTTGTAGTTGTAATGAATTAACGCCAGCAGGGCGCCCACAATCACCAGCGCCACCATGTTGAGCTTCAGGAACACAATGCATATGAAGCCCACCAGGAAGTAGATCAGCATGCTGTAGCTTTTGATGATCTGCTTAAGCAGGATGGCGATCCCAACGGCCGGTAAGATGCCCCCCAGCACGTTCATGGTCGAAAGCACGATGCCGGGCAGGCTGTCCATAAACCCGCTGATGTACTGCGCGCCAAAATAGACGGCGATAAACGTCGGCACAAAGCGCAGAACAAAGTTAATCACCTGCGGCCAGACCGCGCTGTTAAGATAAATTCCGCGCTCATCCCCGAGCTCAAGCGCCACGTCGGCGCGGTGGTTCCAGAACGAGTTCAATACCATCATGGCGTTAAACAGGATCGTTCCGGCAATGCCAATCGTCGCCGCCAGCGCCACGGCCACCTCTGGCCCTTTGCCCGACAGAATCCCCAGTGCGATAGCAGGATAAGCGACAAAATTGAGGTCGGCAGGCATTGAACCGCCGGGGGTGACCATCGCGATATAAACGGCCTGCACCGCCACACCAATCATGATCCCGGTTTTAACGTCGCCCAGAATCAGGCCCACCAGCATCCCCGAAACCAGCGGGCGGGAGATGAGATACCAGCCGCCGGTCAGGCCAAACAGCCAGGGACTACTGAGTGCACCGAGATAGCAAAGCAGACCGATGAGAGAAGCTTCGAAAATCATCATGCGCTCCTTATTTCAGTTTTTGCCGGGCGTCCTGCCAGCTGTAAAAACTGGCATCGGGTACCAGACGAAACTCAATGGCATGCCCCTGTTCAGTCAGCCAGTCAAAGGCTGCTGCCTCCTCTGGCGTTACGGACTGATTAGGGCCAATGGTGGTGGTGTTGGCGCGGGCACTCATTGGCCCGACGTTAATTTTGCCATTGCCGTTCTTCAGGCTTATGCCTGCCTGTTCAAGGCGTTGCAGGGTGACAGGCGATTTGCCAATCACGAAGTAGCGCTTATCGCTGGCAATCACTTTCGGCAGCTTTTCGATGGCGGTCAGGGTATCGAACAGCCACACTCTGGTATCTGACACCGCGCCTTTCATTACCGACGAGAGCAGCGGATCGGCCGCGACGGCATCGTCAATTGCCACGATGCCATCACAGGGCAGCTCTTTGGCCCAGCGTGTGACGAGCTGCCCGTGGATCACCCGGTCGTCAATACGTACAAACGAAATGCTCATATAAGCTCCTTAGAAATCGTCGTTCTGGGCGGATTCCACCCGTTTTGCCTGAACCAGGGTGGGCTGCGTTAATTCGATGAGCTGCGCGGCGGCGGCATGGACATCCCGGGCCATCAGGATGTCGTCGGTGAGCAAGAGCATGGGGAAGTTGACTCCTGCCACCACGGCGACCGGCGGGTGCGTCTGGGGATTAAACGCGTATTCGCAGGCCACATTCCAGGGCGTTCCGCTCTGCATATCGCACAGGACGACGATGCCGTCTGCGCCCGCATCTGCGCGGTGGTATGCCGCAGCGAAATCACGGCGAAACCCCGCTATGCCAGCCTGTGCGTTCAGACATACCGCCTGTCGATGAGGAAGATCGCCATACACCATTTTTCCGCTTTCCAGCAGGGCGGTGGCCAGCGGGCCGTGTGTCGCCACAATAATGTGAATCATGGTTAACCTCTTACCCAGGCTTTAATGGTGGCAATGGATTTACCGCAGCTCGGCCCTGACGGAGAAATACGGTATTCGCCTGCGTCAGCGGGGACGATAAACGTTTCTGCGTAGTGCACGACGAACGGGGCGAATGCGCCGCCGGGGCTGTCTACCGTCGCCTCTTCACCTTCAACAAGATTAAGGACATTCACGCCTCCGTGGGGGGAGTGCGTCACCGGTTCACTGAACCAGTGGCGACGCGTTTCGATGAATTCACGTTCGTGAAGCCCGGTCCGCTCTTCGCGCCAGCCGGTGCCTTCGCCGAGGGGTTCACACTGATTCACAAGATGCTGTTCGACCCACTGCGTATCGCGTTGCCAGTCGATCACCTTTTCGCCATGCGCCAGATGAACCGGGCGGGGCTGCCCATCCATCCCTAGCCGTCCCCAGTCCCAGAGCTTGAAGGTGAAAATGTATGGCGTGGCGCTGATCTCAAGTACCACGGTTCCTGCTCCAGAACAGTGAACCGTACCGGCGGGGATCAAAAAATGATCGTGCTTGTTCGCCGCAAGATGATTGACGAAGCGGGCGTCGTCGAACGGCTTTTCACCGCGGCTGGCCCGTCTGAGGTCGTCCATCATCGCTTCGGGCCGGGTACCCGTTCGGGTCCCCAGATACACCTGAGCCCCTGGCTCTGCCTCAAGGATGTAATAACTCTCATCCTGGGTGTAATGCATACCAAAATGCTGCTGTATGTACTCCGTGGTCGGATGCACCTGAAAACTCAGGTTCTGCCCGCCGAGGGTATCAAGCAGGTCAAAGCGGATGGGAAATTCCGCGCCAAAACGGGCATGCACTTTTTCACCCAGCAGCGCCCGGGGATGCAGCAGCACCAAATCCTGAGAGGGGATCTCGATCCGCACCGCGCCGTAACGAAGCAACAGGCTGTTTTCCTCGGGCACGCAGTCAAAACACCATGCGTAGTTAGGCGCAGAGGGATCGAGATCGAATTTCTGTTTCATCCATTGTCCGCCCCAGACGCCGGGGTCGAAAAAGGGCACTACACGAAAAGGACGTTGGGTGGTGTGTTGCAACCCGGCGCGCAGTGCATCGCCGCCGACCATGGCCGGATTATCCGCTGGGTGGTATCCAGGAGATAATCAGTACGCCGTAGCAGCGGGGTTTTGTGACGATCGAATACGCGCCATTCAATGAAAAAGGCGCGTTTGTAGCGACGCAGAATATCCTCGTGTTGGTTCGCCGCGCCCCAGTTAGCCAGTTCACCGCTGCGCATGCGCTGCTGGATCTCCCAGCGCGGTAAATCGGCGTAGACCAGAATATCGCCTGCATTAACCAGCGCGGCACCCGGCCCGTAAATAACGATTATCCCTTCGCGGCACCGTTCGACCTGCGCCTGCAACGCCTTGCGTTTCACCGGTCGATGAATTCCTCGAGCTGGTGGCAGGAGAGCACGCCGAAGACGCGGTCGTCAGTGAGATGTCGGGCCAGCAACCCGCTTAAAGCATGTTCGTCGAGACGCATCTGTTCGGCATTGAGCGTCAGCGTGGCCCCCAATGCTGGCAGCAGTTTTGTCTCCAGTTCCTCCAGCCTGACGCCGGGGTAGCAGTCAATGACCAGCACGGTGCGTGTATATTGACCCGCTCTGCGGGTAAGCTCGCGCACAATCGCGTCCCAGCCTGCCAGGCACAATCGTCATACCCCTCTACTGCGACTTCCGGGAATTTATCGTAAGTTGCCATCTTTTCTCTCCGTCTTCGTTGCTTAAGGTTATTCGATTAACCTTGTTTGGGAAGGGTGATTAACGCGATTAACCCGCCAGTTTGGCGATAAGTGGCGAAAAGGCGGCCATTATGTGAAGAGGCTCACGCGCAAAAGTGCAAAATTGAGGTTATTCGATTAATCTGATGTGAACGACAAGGAGCGATCATGACGGGTATCACGCTGGCTGATGTGGCAAAACGCGCCGGGGTTTCAACCGCCACCGTATCAATGGTGCTGTGTAATAAAGGGCGGATCTCGCAACGGACCCGGGAGCGCGTACTTCAGGCGCTCGATGAATCGGGCTATGTTTACAATCAGACGGCAGCCAACCTGCGAAACCGCAGCAGTAATCAGGTGGGGCTCCTGTTGCATGACATCACGAACCCTTTTTATGGCGAAATGACGGCAGGTCTAAGCATGAGATGGAACGCCACGACCTTCTGCTGTTTCTGGCAAACAGCGAAGAGTCGTCCGAGCGACAGCAAAAGTTTGTGGATTCGCTTATGCGTAACAACGTCTGTGGCATGGTGCTGTGTGCCGCGCGAGAAACCCCGCAGGCCTTTTTCGATGGTCTTAAGCGACGCAATATTCCGGCAATTATGGTCGTGCGACCGCTAAACGATCCGGACTTTGATTTTGTGGGAACCGATAACTTCCTTGGCACCCAAATGGCGACAGAGCATCTTCTGAGGATGGGGCATCGTCAGATTGCCTTTATCGGCGGTAGCCTGAATTCGGGGTCTCGCGCTCAGCGTATCGGCGGATTACCAGTAAATTACTGGAGTATGGTGTGACGCCGAATCCCGAATGGATCGTCACCTCACAGGCAAGCCAGAGTGATGGCGCACGCGTGGCGGAAGCGTTGTTGATGAACCATCCGCAGATTACCGCGGCAGTGTGTTACCAGGACATTGTTGCCCTTGGCGTTATGCAGTGTTTACGCAAAATGGGGCGCGAGCCGGGACGCCATTTTGCCCTGGTGGGCTTTGACGATATTACCGAGCCGGGCTCGTACAGCCTGCACTGACTACCGTCTCCGTTGCCGCGAAGGAGATAGGACGTAAAGCCGGCGAGCTGCTTTTCAGCCGGATACAGGGGAACCGGGAGCCGGCGAAACGCATTATTTTACCGCCCGCGCTGGTGGTCCGCGAATCGTGCGGTTTTCGCTGAAGATTATGCCTTTTGCTGATATTTCTTCCTGTTTATCATTAAATTCTAATTATCGTCGTTTTCAGTTGGCAGCATCTGCAAAGGCTGGTTAATCTGAAAACGGTTTACATCATTTTAACGTAAGAGAATAACTATGCATGATGCACAGATCCGTGTCGCCATTGCGGGCGCGGGTGGACGTATGGGTCGCCAGCTGATTCAGGCGGCACTACAGATGGATGGCGTGGCACTGGGCGCGGCGCTGGAGCGTGACGGCTCATCGTTGCTTGGCGCTGACGCGGGTGAGCTGGCGGGCGCGGGTAAGACAGGCGTTACCGTGCAGAGCAGCTGGAGGCGGTAAAAAATGACTTTGATGTGTTCATCGATTTTACCCGTCCGGAAGGCACGCTCACGCATCTGGCATTTTGCCGTCAGCACGGTAAAGGAATGGTGATCGGCACCACCGGTTTTGATGATGCCGGGAAGCAGGCTATTCAGGATGCCTCACACGAGATTGCGATTGTCTTCGCCGCAAACTTTAGCGTGGGGGTGAACGTCATGCTGAAGCTGCTGGAGAAGGCAGCGAAGGTCATGGGCAGTTATACCGACATTGAGATTGTTGAAGCGCACCATCGTTATAAAGTCGACGCGCCATCCGGTACGCGCTGGCGATGGGGGAAGCGATTGCTCATGCACTGGATAAAGATTTGAAAGACTGCGCGGTCTACACCCGTGAAGGGCACACCGGTGAACGTGTTCCCGGCACGATTGGTTTTGCTACCGTCCGCGCGGGCGATATCGTCGGCGAACATACGGCGATGTTCGCCGATATTGGGGAACGTGTCGAGATTACGCATAAGGCATCCAGCAGGATGACGTTTGCAAATGGCGCTGTACGCTCCGCCTTGTGGTTAAAAGGCAAGGGAAATGGTCTTTTTGATATGCGAGATGTGCTCGATCTCAACAATTTGTAACCGTTATTACCCATCGTGATGTGGTTATTGCAGTCGTAATGCTTTGATTGCATAGGGCAATATTTTATTGCCCTTTTATTTTATGTGTTTCATAGTAATTTTATTAATTTGCACACTAAAGTTCATCTCTTCCACGTGTTTTGTGTTATCTGAATGTAAATTTTGACCGTCTGGTCCACTTTTTGATGCCACGAAGCGGCCTTTCCCATTAAACTTGCCGCGCAAGCGTTTCCCGCAGTGATTTACCTGATCTTTTTGCCGCTTACGCTCTCCTGGCTCTCTCAGGCTCGCAAAAGAATATGACAAATCTCCGTTTTAAGTTGACTTTTAGCCACCAAATCCCCAGAATGCCGCCGTTTGCCAAAAATCCGCTGGCAACACATTTGCATTGATTCATGACGCGGTTATGAATTAATATGCAAATAAAGTGAGTGAATATTCTCTGGAGGGTGTTTTGATTAAGTCAGCGCTATTGGTTCTGGAAGACGGAACCAGTTTATCGGTCGGGCCATAGGGGCAACGGGTTCGGCGGTTGGGGAAGTCGTTTTCAATACTTCAATGACCGGTTATCAAGAAATCCTCACTGATCCTTCCTATTCTCGCCAAATCGTTACTCTTACTTATCCTCATATCGCAATGTCGGCACCAATGCTGCTGACGAAGAATCCTCTCAGGTACATGCGCAAGGCCTGGTCATTCGCGACCTGCCGCTGATTGCCAGCAACTACCGCAATACCGAGGACCTCTCTTCCTACCTGAAGCGCCATAACATCGTGGCGATTGCTGATATCGATACCCGTAAGCTGACGCGTCTGCTGCGCGAGAAGGGTGCACAAAACGGTTGTATCATCGCAGGAGATAACCTCGATGCAGCCCTGGCGCTGGAAAAAGCGAAAGCTTTCCCGGGTCTGAACGGCATGGACCTGGCGAAAGAAGTGACCACAGCAGAAGCCTACAGCTGGACGCAGGGAAGCTGGACGCTGGCGGGAGACCTGCCGGAAGCGAAAAAAGAGAGCGACCTGCCATTCCACGTGGTGGCGTACGATTTTGGTGCCAAGCGCAACATCCTGCGTATGCTGGTCGACCGCGGCTGCCGCCTGACGGTTGTCCCGGCGAAAACCTCTGCTGAAGAGGTACTGAAGATGAATCCGGACGGTATCTTCCTGTCCAACGGTCCTGGCGACCCGGCACCGTGCGATTACGCTATCGACGCCATCAAATCCTTCCTGGAAACCGATATCCCGGTATTCGGCATCTGTCTGGGTCATCAGCTGCTGGCGCTGGCGAGCGGTGCTAACACCGTGAAGATGAAGTTCGGTCACCACGGTGGGAACCACCCGGTGAAAGATATCGATAACAACACGGTAATGATTACGGCACAGAACCACGGCTTCGCAGTGGATGAGGCGTCAATGCCTGCTAACCTGCGCGTGACCCACAAGTCTCTGTTCGATGGCACCCTGCAGGGGATTCATCGTACCGATAAGCCAGCGTTCAGCTTCCAGGGTCACCCTGAAGCCAGCCCGGGCCCGCACGATGCCGCGCCGCTGTTCGATCACTTCATCGAACTTATTGAGCAATACCGTAAGACCGCTAAATAATCAGGAGCCGAGAAGACCATGCCAAAACGTACAGACATAAAAAGCATCCTGATCCTTGGCGCTGGCCCGATTGTGATCGGCCAGGCCTGCGAATTCGACTACTCCGGCGCCCAGGCGTGTAAAGCCCTGCGCGAAGAGGGTTACCGCGTTATCCTGGTGAACTCTAACCCGGCCACCATCATGACTGACCCGGAAATGGCAGATGCAACCTACATCGAGCCGATTCACTGGGAAGTGGTACGCAAAATCATCGAAAAAGAGCGTCCGGACGCGGTTCTGCCTACCATGGGCGGCCAGACGGCGCTGAACTGCGCGCTGGAGCTGGAGCGTCAGGGCGTGCTGGAAGAGTTCGGCGTGACCATGATTGGTGCGACAGCCGATGCCATTGATAAAGCTGAAGACCGTCGTCGCTTCGACGTGGCGATGAAGAAAATCGGCCTCGACACCGCGCGTTCCGGTATCGCACATACCATGGAAGAAGCGCTGGCCGTGGCGGCTGACGTTGGTTATCCGTGCATTATCCGTCCATCCTTCACCATGGGTGGCACCGGCGGCGGTATCGCCTACAACCGCGAAGAGTTCGAAGAGATTTGTGAACGCGGTCTGGATCTCTCCCCCACCAAAGAGCTGCTGATTGATGAATCGCTGATTGGCTGGAAAGAGTACGAGATGGAAGTGGTGCGTGATAAAAACGACAACTGCATCATCGTCTGCTCCATCGAAAACTTCGATGCGATGGGTATCCACACCGGCGACTCCATCACCGTAGCGCCAGCCCAGACGCTGACCGACAAAGAGTATCAAATCATGCGTAACGCCTCGATGGCGGTACTGCGTGAAATCGGCGTAGAAACGGGTGGCTCTAACGTTCAGTTTGCGGTGAACCCGAAAAACGGTCGCCTGATTGTTATCGAAATGAACCCGCGTGTTTCTCGCTCCTCCGCGCTGGCCTCGAAAGCCACCGGCTTCCCGATTGCGAAAGTGGCCGCGAAACTGGCGGTGGGATATACCCTCGATGAGCTGATGAACGACATCACCGGTGGCCGCACTCCTGCGTCCTTCGAGCCGTCCATCGACTACGTTGTGACCAAGATCCCTCGCTTTAACTTCGAGAAGTTCGCCGGCGCAAACGACCGTCTGACCACACAGATGAAATCTGTTGGCGAAGTGATGGCGATTGGGCGTACTCAGCAGGAATCCCTGCAGAAAGCGCTGCGTGGCCTGGAAGTGGGGGCCACGGGTTTTGACCCGAAAGTGAGTCTGGAAGACCCTGAAGCGCTGACCAAAATTCGCCGCGAGCTGAAAGACGCAGGCGCAGAGCGTATCTGGTACATCGCCGATGCGTTCCGTGCGGGCCTCTCTGTTGATGGCGTGTTCAACCTGACCAACATCGACGCTGGTTCCTGGTGCAGATTGAAGAGCTGGTACGTCTGGAAGAAAGAGTCGCGGACCTGGGCATCAATGGCCTGGACGCTGACTTCCTGCGCGTACTGAAGCGTAAAGCTTCGCCGATGCGCGTCTGGCCAAACTGGCGGGCGTACGTGAAGCGGAAATCCGCAAGCTGCGTGACCAGTATGACCTGCACCCGGTCTACAAACGCGTGGATACCTGTGCAGCGGAGTTCGCGACCGACACCGCTTACATGTACTCCACGTATGAAGATGAGTGTGAAGCGAATCCGTCCGTCGACCGCGACAAGATTATGGTGCTGGGCGGCGGTCCTAACCGTATCGGCCAGGGCATCGAGTTTGACTACTGCTGCGTTCACGCCTCCCTGGCACTGCGCGAAGACGGTTACGAGACCATCATGGTCAACTGTAACCCGGAAACCGTGTCGACCGACTACGATACCTCCGACCGCCTCTACTTTGAGCCGGTAACGCTGGAAGATGTGCTGGAAATCGTGCGTATCGAGAAGCCTAAAGGAGTAATCGTGCAATACGGTGGCCAGACCCCACTGAAACTGGCGCGCGCGCTGGAAGCCGCTGGTGTGCCGGTAATCGGTACCAGCCGGATGCAATCGACCGTGCAGAAGACCGTGAGCGTTTCCAGCAGGCGGTTGACCGTCTGAAGCTGAAACAGCCGGCCAATGCCACCGTCACCGCTATCGAGATGGCTGTTGAGAAGGCGAAAGAGATTGGCTACCCGCTGGTGGTACGCCCTTCGTACGTGTTGGGCGGCCGCGCGATGGAAATCGTCTACGACGAAGCTGACCTGCGTCGCTACTTCCAGACGGCAGTGAGCGTGTCCAACGATGCGCCGGTTCTGCTCGACCGCTTCCTCGACGATGCCGTTGAAGTGGATGTGGATGCCATCTGTGACGGCGAAATGGTGCTGATTGGCGGTATCATGGAGCACATCGAACAGGCAGGCGTTCACTCCGGTGACTCCGCATGTTCCCTGCCAGCGTACACCCTGAGCAGGAAATTCAGGACGTGATGCGCCAGCAGGTGCAGAAGCTGGCCTTCGAACTGCAGGTTCGCGGTCTGATGAACGTCCAGTTCGCTGTCAAAGACAACGAAGTCTACCTGATTGAAGTGAACCCGCGTGCAGCACGTACCGTACCGTTCGTCTCTAAAGCTACCGGTGTTCCGCTGGCGAAAGTGGCGGCGCGCGTGATGGCGGGCCAGACGCTGGCACAGCAGGGCGTGACGAAAGAAATTATCCCACCGTACTACTCGGTGAAAGAAGTGGTACTGCCGTTCAACAAATTCCCGGGCGTCGACCCGCTGTTAGGGCCAGAAATGCGTTCTACCGGGGAAGTGATGGGCGTGGGCCGCACCTTCGCAGAAGCGTTTGCGAAGCGCAGTTAGGCAGTAACTCCACCATGAAAAAATCTGGCCGTGCGCTGCTCTCTGTTCGCGAGGCGATAAAGAGCGCGTGGTTGACCTGGCGGCTAAGCTGCTGAAACAGGGCTTCGAGCTGGATGCAACCCACGGCACGGCCATTGTGCTGGGTGAAGCGGGCATTAATCCGCGTCTGGTGAACAAGGTGCATGAAGGTCGTCCGCACATTCAGGATCGCATCAAGAATGGCGAATACACCTACATCATTAACACCACCGCAGGTCGTCAGGCGATTGAAGACTCCAAGCTGATTCGCCGCAGCGCGCTGCAGTACAAAGTGCATTACGACACTACCCTGAACGGTGGTTTCGCCACCGCGATGGCACTGAACGCTGATGCCACCGAGAAGGTGATTTCCGTTCAGGAAATGCACGCTCAGATTAACAAGTAAGCCAACATACCCGGCAGTATTCGCTGCCGGGTATTATTCCCACCTTCAGAACCTTCTGGTTTTTCAACCGCATTCAGTCAGTTAGCCTAAAATGGTTAGGTCGATAACGAAATTCAACTGAGAGCAGGGGAAAACACCATGCAAAATAAACTACTGATCGCGTCCGTTCTGGCTGCCACCGCCATGTTTACCGTTGCGGGCTGTTCATCTAATCAGGCAGTAAAAACCACGGATGGCCGTACGATAGTGACTGACGGTAAGCCGCAGGTCGATGATGACACCGGTCTGGTTTCCTATAAAAACGCCGAAACGGGTCAAACTGAACAGATCAACCGTGACCAGGTGAAATCCATGGGCGAACTGGATAACTAGTTCAGATTTCTGACGTTAGCCCGTCAATAATATTCACTATTAGCTGTTGAATTACTGACTACACTCTTTTGGTAAAAGAAGGCAGTAAAACAACAGGCTAATTAATGATTCTGATAATTTACGCACATCCGTATCCGCATCACTCGCATGCAAATAAACGGATGCTTGAGCAGGTAAGGACGCTTGATAACGTAGAGATACGTTCCCTCTATCAACTTTATCCCGATTTTAATATCGATATCGCCGCCGAACAGGAGGCGCTCTCTCGTGCCGATTTAATTATCTGGCAGCATCCGATGCAATGGTACAGCACCCCTCCGCTCCTCAAACTGTGGATCGATAAAGTCTTTTCCCACGGCTGGGCGTATGGCCACAACGGTCACGCGCTTAAAGGTAAAAGCCTGATGTGGGCCGTGACCACCGGCGGGGGAGAAAGCCACTTCGATATTGGTGCTTTCCCGGGCTTTGAGGTGCTGTCACAGCCGCTGCAGGCGACGGCGCTCTATTGTGGGCTGAACTGGCTCCCTCCTTTTGCGATGCACTGTACGTTCGTTTGCGATGATGAGACGTTGCAGGCGCAGGCACGCCATTATAAACAACGGTTACTTGAGTGGCAGGAGGCGAACAATGGATAGCATACGCTGATACAGGCGCTGATTTACCTCGGCGCGGCTGCGCTGATTGTACCCGTGGCGGTACGTCTGGGACTGGGTTCGGTGCTGGGTTACCTCATTGCCGGCTGTGTCATTGGACCGTGGGGCTTCCGTCTGGTGACTGATGCCGAGGCGATTCTCCATTTCGCTGAGATCGGCGTCGTGCTGATGCTGTTTGTAATTGGCCTGGAGCTGGATCCCCGGCGGTTATGGAAACTGCGCGCTTCGGTATTTGGTGGGGGAGCGTTGCAGATGGTGGCCTGTGGTCTGCTGCTGGGTGGGTTCTGTATCCTGCTGGGCATGGACTGGAAATCGCGACACTCATCGGCCTGACGTTGGCACTCTCTTCTACGGCCATTGCCATGCAGGCAATGAACGAGCGCAACCTGACGGTCTCTCAGATGGGGCGCAGCGCGTTTTCGGTGCTGCTGTTCCAGGATATTGCAGCCATCCCGCTGGTGGCGATGATCCCGCTGCTGGCCGCAAGCGGTGCCTCAACGACCATGGGAGCTTTTGCGCTTTCCGCGCTGAAAGTGGTTGGTGCCCTGGCGCTGGTTATTCTGCTTGGCCGCTACGTGACCCGTCCGTTGCTGCGCTTTGTCGCTCGCTCCGGCCTGCGTGAAGTTTTCAGTGCCGTTGCGCTGTTCCTGGTGTTTGGCTTTGGTCTGCTGCTCGAGGAAGCCGGCTTATCGATGGCTATGGGGCGTTCCTGGCCGGGGTGCTGCTGGCCAGCTCTGAATATCGCCATGCGCTGGAAAGTGATATCGAGCCGTTTAAGGGATTGCTGCTGGGGCTGTTTTTCATCGGCGTGGGGATGTCTATCGACTTTGGCACGCTGGTAACGCATCCGCTGCGGATCCTCATCCTGCTGGTCGGTTTCCTGGTCATTAAGATGGGCATGCTGTGGCTGATAGCGCGTCCATTAAAGGTGCCCAACAAGCAGCGTCGTTGGTTTGCCGTACTGCTGGGGCAGGGGAGTGAGTTTGCATTCGTGGTCTTTGGCGCGGCGCAGATGGCCAACGTACTGGATGCTGAGTGGGCGAAAGCGCTGACGCTTGCCGTCGCACTGTCGATGGCCGCAACGCCTGTTCTGCTGGTGGTGCTGGCGCGTCTGGAAAAAACGGGGAGCGAGCAAGAACGCGAAGCTGACGAGATCGACGAGGAGCAGCCACGGGTGATCATCGCCGGGTTTGGTCGCTTTGGGCAGATCGTGGGCCGTTTGCTGTTGTCGAGCGGGGTCAAAATGGTGATCCTCGACCACGATCCCGACCATGTTGAGACCCTGCGGAAATTCGACATGAAAGTGTTTTACGGGGATGCAACGCGTGTCGATCTGCTGGAGTCCGCCGGGGCGGCGAAAGCCGAAGTGTTGATTAACGCAATCGACGATCCGGAGACCAGCATGCAGATGGTGGAGCTGGTCAAGGAACACTTCCCCGAGCTGACCATTATCTCTCGCGCCCGCGATGTGGATCACTACATCCGGCTGCGTCAGGCAGGAGTGGAGGCGCCAGAGCGTGAAACGTTCGAAGGTGCGCTCAAGTCTGGCCGGATGGCGCTGGAAAATCTGGGGCTAGGGGCCTATGAAGCCCGTGAACGTGCGGACCTGTTCCGCCGCTTTAACACCGAGATGGTGGAAGAGATGGTGGCGATGGCGGGCAGCACAGCCACCGAGCGTGCAGCGGTGTTTAAACGCACCAGCGCGATGCTGACGGAAATCATTAACGAGGACCGCAATCACCTGTCGCTTATCCAGCGTCACGGCTGGCAGGGCACGGAAGAGGGCAAGCATACCGGCGATCCGGCGGACGAACCGGAGAGTAAACCTTCCACGTGAAGTGGAGTTGCCAGCAATATTAAAAAATTTCTCTATCTTTACTCAGCCGCCAGTCGACGAAAGATTAAGCTTTCCGTATAGTGGCGGCAATTTTTTGCATCCGGGAAATTTTCAATGATCAGTCTGATTGCAGCGCTGGCGGTGGACCGTGTTATCGGTATGGAAAATGCCATGCCGTGGAACCTGCCTGCCGATCTCGCATGGTTTAAACGTACTACGTTAAACAAGCCGGTAGTGATGGGCCGCCTGACCTGGGAGTCGATTGGTCGTCCATTACCGGGCCGTAAAAATATCGTTATCAGTAGCCAGCCTGGCACTGACGATCGCGTCGAATGGGTGAAGTCCGTAGACGAGGCCATTGCCGCATGCGGTAATGCCGAAGAGATCATGGTGATTGGCGGTGGGCGTGTGTACGAACAGTTCCTGCCGAAAGCACAGAAGCTGTATCTGACCCACATTGATGCGGAAGTGGAAGGGGATACGCATTTCCCGGACTACGATCCTGATGAGTGGGAATCTGTCTTCAGTGAATTCCACGACGCGGATGCGCAGAACTCCCACAGCTACTGCTTCGAAATTCTGGAACGTCGCTAAGTGAATGTCCCTCTCCCGTCCGGGGGAGGGAAATCCTCATCAGGAGGCAACGGCCTCGTCTTCCCCTAAGTCCAGCTGTCGGTTGGATGGCTGAACAAAGTACGTTTTATCTTCCCAGCGCAAGCAGGTTAACTCTCCACCCCAGCAGCAGCCGGTATCGAGACCGTAGATCCCCTCCGGTGTACCTTTCCCTTCAAGCGACGCCCAGTGGCCAAACACCACGTTATAGGCGTTGGTCACCGGACCGGGAATGGCAAACCACGGTTTAAGAGGCGCAGGGGCGCTTTCCGGTGTCTCTTTGCAATACATATCCAACTGCCCGTTCGGGAAGCAAAAACGCATGCGGGTGAAAGCGTTCGTAATAAAGCGCAGGCGGGCCAGACCGCTAAGATCTTCGCTCCAGTGATTCGGCATATCGCCGTACATCGCGTCGAGGAAGAAAGGATACGAGTCGCTTGCCAGCACCGCTTCAACGTCACGCGCACAGGTTTTCGCCGTCTCAAGATCCCACTGAGGGGTGATCCCGGCATGCGCCATGACCAGTTTTTTCTCTTCATCGATCTGCAGCAGCGGCTGGCGGCGTAGCCAGTTGATGAGAACATCCGCGTCCGGGGCTTCCAGCAAAGGCGAGAGACGATCTTTGGGTTTGTTGCGACTGATCCCGGCAAAGACGGCCAGCAAATGCAGATCGTGATTGCCCAGTACCATGCGCACGCTGTCGCCCAGTGATTTGACGAAGCGTAGAACGTCCAGCGAGCCAGGGCCACGCGCCACTAAATCGCCCGTCAGCCAGAGCGTATCTTGTCCAGGCGTAAAGTCGACCTGTTTTAACAATGCGATCAGTTCATCGTAGCAACCGTGAACGTCGCCAATCAGATATGTAGACATTAGATTAATGAATGAGTGTTGTAACGGCGAGACGGAACACAGGAATAGCAACGCGGAACACATTGCCATCGACGTCGACCATTTCGTAATGGCCCTGCATGGTGCCCAGCGGCGTTTCGATCACGGCACCGCTGGTATATTGATACTCTTCGCCAGGTCGATGTGGGGCTGTTCACCAACCACACCTTCACCCTGAACTTCGATTTCGCGACCGTTGCCATTGGTGATAAGCCAGTAGCGCCCAAGCAGTTGCACAGGCATCCGCCCCAGATTGCGAATGGTCACGGTGTAAGCGAAGACAAAACGTTCTTCATCCGGTGAGGACTGGGATTCAACATAAAGCTTTGTACATGGACACATACGCGGGGCGAATCAATCATGGCTTAACTCTCCTTCGGCGGCGCATTTTCGCTGATGTAATTAGCCAGCTTGCAGTACTGTTCTACGGAAATATTTTCTGCACGCATTGCCGGGTCAATACCCAACTCAGTCAGCACTTCAACGGTAAACAGATTGCCCAGGCTGTTACGGATCGTTTTACGGCGCTGGTTAAACGCTTCCGTAGTAATGCGGCTCAGCACGCGCAGGTCTTTCACCGGGTACGGCATTATTTTATGCGGTACAAGGCGCACTACCGCAGAGTCCACTTTTGGTGGCGGCGTAAAGGCGGTTGGCGGTACTTCGAGCACCGGGATCACGTTGCAGAAATATTGCGCCATCACGCTCAAACGACCATACGCTTTACTGTTCGGCCCTGCAACCAGACGGTTAACCACCTCTTTTTGCAACATGAAGTGCATGTCGGCAATGGCATCAGTATAGCTAAACAGGTGGAACATTAGCGGTGTGGAAATGTTGTACGGCAGGTTACCGAACACGCGCAGCGGTTGGCCCATTTTTTCCGACAGCTCACCAAAGTTCATGGTCATGGCATCCTGCTGATAAATCGTCAGCTTTGGCCCCAGGAACGGGTGAGTTTGCAGGCGTGCGGCGAGATCGCGGTCGAGTTCGATAACGGTCAGTTCGTCCAGGCGTTCGCCTACGGGTTCAGTCAGAGCGGCAAGACCCGGGCCGATTTCGACCATAGCCTGACCTTTCTGCGGATTAATGGCAGACACGATACTGTCGATCACGAACTGATCGTTGAGGAAGTTTTGCCCGAAGCGTTTTCGGGCTAAGTGGCCCTGATGGACTCGATTAGTCATTGAGTATTAACAATCATTTTGATGGCGAGATTAAGCGCCGTAATAAAACTGCCGACATCCGCTTTCCCCTGGCCTGCCAGATCCAGCGCAGTACCGTGGTCAACGGACGTTCGAATAAAAGGTAAACCGAGGGTGATATTCACCCCGCGGCCAAAGCCCTGGTATTTTAGCACGGGCAGGCCTTGATCGTGGTACATCGCGAGCACGGCGTCCGCATTATCCAGGTATTTTGGCTGGAAAAGGGTATCGGCAGGCAACGGCCCGCTTAAGTTCATCCTTTTGCCCGCATTTCTTGAAGCACCGGAATAATGGTGTCGATCTCTTCGGTACCCATATGTCCGCCTTCACCGGCGTGCGGGTTCAGGCCGCAGACCAGCACATGCGGCTGTTTGATGCCGAATTTGGTTTGCAGGTCGTGATGCAGGATCCCGATGATCTCCCGTAAAAGAGACGGAGTAATGGCATCCGGAATGGCCCTGATGGGCAAATGGGTCGTCACGAGGGCAACGCGCATTGCTTCTGTCGCCAGCATCATGACCACTTTCGGGCTGTGCGAGCGCTCTTCAAAGAACTCCGTGTGCCCGGTAAACGGTATCCCCGCCTCGTTGATAACGCCTTTGTGCACGGGACCGGTGATCAGGGCGGCAAATTCGCCCTTCAGGCAACCGTCGCAGGCACGCGCCAGCGTCTCTACAACATAGTGGCCGTTTTCGGTACTGAGCTGACCCGGGATGACGGGAATACGAAGTGGAACAGGAAGAAGCGTAAGCGTGCCGGCTTGCTGTGGTGCAGGCTGCTGGCCTTCAACGTAGGGGATGAGCGTTAAAGGCAGACCGAGCAGCGTTGCCCGGTCTTGTAACAGTGTTGCATCAGCGCAGACAACCAGTTCCACCGGCCAGCTGCGCTGGGCGAGCTGGACAACGAGGTCAGGCCCAATCCCGGCAGGTTCGCGGGAGTGATCACAACACGATGCTGTTTCATTAGTTGCTCAGTACTTTCACATAAGCGCTGGCGCGTTGTTCCTGCATCCAGGTTGCTGCTTCTTCAGAGAACTTACGGTTAAACAGCATGCGGTAGGCTCTGTCTTTCTGCGCCGCGTCCGTTTTATCAACATTGCGGGTATCCAACAGTTCGATCAGATGCCAGCCGAAGGAGGAGTGCACCGGGGCGCTCATCTGGCCTTTGTTCAGCTTCATCAGTGCGTCACGGAACGCAGGATCGTAGATATCCGCGGCCGCCCAGCCAGATCGCCGCCCTGATTAGCAGAGCCGGGATCCTGAGAGAACTCTTTCGCGGCATTCGCAAACGAGGTTTTTCCGCTCTTAATGTCTGCGGCAATCTGTTGCAGTTTCACGCGCGCCTGATCGTCAGTCATGATAGGTGACGGCTTGAGGAGAATATGGCGAGCGTGAACTTCGGTAACCGAAATGTTCTGACTCTGACCGCGCAGATCGTTCACTTTCAGGATGTGGAAGCCCACGCCTGAACGGATGGGACCCACGATGTCACCTTTCTTCGCCGTGCTCAGCGCCTGAGCAAAGATGGAAGGCAGCTCCTGGATACGTCCCCAGCCCATCTGGCCGCCTTTCAGCGCCTGTTGGTCAGCGGAGTAGGTGATGGCCAGTTTGCCAAAGTCACCGCCGTTACGTGCCTGCTCGACAATCGAACGCGCCTGGCTTTCAGCTTCCGCAGCCTGGTCGGAGGTTGGATTCTCTGGCAGCGGGATCAGAATGTGGCTCAGGTTCAGTTCGGTGCTGGCGTCGTTCTGGTTACCCACCTGTTTTGCCAGCGCGTCCACTTCCTGAGGCAGGATCGTGACGCGGCGACGGACTTCATTGTTACGTACTTCCGAAATCAGCATCTCTTTACGGATCTGATTACGGTACGTTGCATAGCTGATGCCATCATAGGCCAGACGGCTGCGCATCTGGTCCAGGCTCATGTTGTTCTGCTTCGCGATGTTAGCAATGGCCTGATCGAGCTGCTCGTCAGTGACCTTCACACCCATTTTCTGACCCATTTGCAGGACAATCTGATCCATGATCAGACGTTCCAGGATCTGATGGCGCAGGGTAGCGTCATCCGGAAGTTGCTGACCTGCTTCACCCGAATTGAGCTTCACAGATTTCATCAAACCGTCAACGTCGCTTTCGAGCACGACGCCGTTGTTAACCACAGCGGCGACCTTATCAACAACCTGGGGGGCCGCGAAGCTGGTATTCGCGACCATAGCGACACCGAGCAGCAGCGTTTTCCAGTTCTTCATACTTTTTCCATTTCAATTAACCGCAAAGCGGATTACGTTGCAAATTAAGCACATTACAAGGAACTGCGGTACGGCAGAATGTTCGAGCGCAGCATCTGCTGCGTGCCCAGGCCGTAGTTGGAGCTCAGGCCGCGCAGTTCGACATTAAAGCCAATCACGTTATCGTATTTGCCCTGTTCATTCTTGGTATCCCAGCCGTTAAGCTTACGTTCGTAACCGACACGCAGCGCGTAGCAGCAGGAGTTATATTGCAGACCAACCATCTGGTCAGCAGGTTTACTGGTGTTGGTGTCAAAGTAGTAAGCACCGACGATTGACCAGCGATCGGCGATTGGCCAGCTCGCTGCGCCACCCACCTGCGAGATGCCGTCTTTGTACTGATCCGTATTCGCATAGTTTGGCAACGTGGCCTGAATATATTCTGGGCTGGCGTAACGATAGGTCAACTGCAGCATACGGTCTTCATCACGACGGTATTCAATCGCCGCACTGCTTGTCGCAACGTTGTTGAGACGCGTATCGTACTGCACACCCCCGCGTAAACCCCAGCGATCGGTCATACGCCAGTAGGTATCACCCGCCCACACCAGAGAACCCGTTTTGTTGTCTTTTTCCCAGTTAATGTCGTCATCACCGGTCCGGGACTCGGTGAAATAGTAGATTTGACCAACAGAAACGTTAAAACGTTCAACGGCGGCATCATCATAAACGCGCGTTGTGACGCCGGTCGTTAACTGGTTTGCTGACGCAATACGGTCGAGGCCACCGTAGGTACGGTCGCGGAACAGACCGCTGTAGTCAGACTGCAGGAATGAGGAGTCATAGTTCTGAATGTTGCTCTGATCGCGATACGGGACGTACAGATACTGCATACGTGGCTCAAGCGTCTGGGTATAACCCTCCGCCAGAAGACCCATATCGCGTTCGAAGATCAGTTTGCCGTCCATTTTGAACTGCGGCAGGACGCGGTTCACGGATTCTTCGAGATCGGTACCGTAACGGTTGTTATACCAGTCGAGATTCTTCTGCTGGTAATGGGTGGCCATCAGTTTGGCCTCGGTATTCAGGCTCGACCAGTCATTTGACACCGGCAAATTGATGGTTGGCTCGAGGTGAACACGCGTGGATTCCGGCATATCCGAGTTGGTGTTAACGAAGTGCACGGCCTGGGCGTACACGTGGGTGTCAAACGGGCCAACATCGTTCTGGTACCAGTTAACGTCCAGCTGCGGTTCTGCACCATAAGTGCTTCTCGTCTGGGTATCAAAGACCTGGAATTGCTTGGTAGAGACCGTGGCGTTGAAGTTCTCAATAGCGTATCCCACGCTGAATTTCTGCGTGGCGTAGCCATCGGTACTGGACCCGTATTTGGAGTCAAAGTCGTTGAAATAGTAAGGGTCGCTGACTTTGGTGTAGTCGACGTTAAACCGCCAGACCTGGTCCATCACCCCGGCATGTTTCCAGTAGAACAACCAGCGGTGTTTATCACCTTCTGTTGGATGCTCATCCTGGAAGACTTTATCCGACGGCAGATAATCCAGTTCCATCAGGCCAGTACCCGCCTGCGTCAGGTAGCGGAACTCGTTTTCCCACATAACGTTGCCGCGCTTATGGATATAGTGCGGCGTGATCGTGGCGTCCATGTTGGGCGCGATATTCCAGTAATACGGCAGATAGAACTCAAAGTAGTTCGTGGTGCTGTATTTGGCATTCGGGATCAGGAAACCTGAGCGGCGTTTGTCACCCACAGGAAGCTGCAGGTAAGGGCTGTAGAAAACGGGTACCGGACCGAGCTTGAAGCGGGCGTTCCAGATCTCGGCAACCTGCTCTTCACGGTCATGGATGACTTCACTTCCGACCACGCTCCAGGTATTAGACCCGGGCAGACAGGACGTGAAGGAGCCGTTTTCGAGAATCGTATAGCGGTTTTCGCCGCGCTGTTTCATCAGGTCTGCATCACCGCGCCCCTGGCGACCTACCATCTGGTAATCACCTTCCCAGACGTTAGTGTCTTTGGTATTCAGGTTTGACCAGGCTTTCGGACCTTTCAGGATGACCTGATTGTCGTCATAGTGCACATTACCCAGCGCATCCACCGTTCGTACCGGCTCGGCCGCACCTTCCGGCTGCTTCTGGTGTAATTGCACTTCATCTGCCTGCAGACGGCTGTTGCCTGGTTAATATCCACATTGCCAGTAAATGTCGCATTGTCAGGATATGTGCCTTTAGAGCTATCGGCAGTAATGGTTACCGGCAAGCTATTCGTATCGCCCTTTACCAGTGGACGATTATAACTTGGGACGCCAAGCATACACTGCGAGGCGAGATCGGCCGCCAGTCCCTGTTGGCTGTACAGGCGGTGCCAATCATTGTGGCCAGGAGGGTGGGGATACGTTTTTTCATACGTTGTATTTTATTGTTCCGTCATCAGTGGCTACGGCTTACAAACGCTCAGAGACTATCTTACTCATCAGCGCAGTACCAGCGTTAATCCTGCCCGTTTGCGCGCCAGAGTGTTAGGCTCGCTATCGAATGACGAGTATGATAAAGCAAATTATAGGCGATGTCCTTCAATTGACCGTGGCTTGAACACTGTGATGATGACGTTGCGTCGGCCAGGAACATGACTAACCGGGGAGTATATGCAGTATTGGGGTAAAATAATCGGCGTTGCGTTCGCCATCATCATGGGTGCCGGGTTCTGGGGGATCGTACTGGGGCTTATTATCGGCCATATGTTTGATAAGGCTCGCAGCCGCAAAATGGCCTGGTTTGCCAATCAGCGTGAGCGCCAGTCCCTCTTTTTCTCCACCACGTTTGAGGTGATGGGGCACTTAACCAAATCAAAAGGGCGTGTGACGGAAGCCGATATTCAGATAGCCAGCGTCTTTATGGACCGCATGAATCTGCATGGTGACTCCCGTCTCGCGGCACAAAATGCGTTTCGCATCGGCAAAGCGGATAACTATCCGCTGCGCGATAAAATGCGTCAGTTCCGCAGCATCTGCTTCGGCCGTTTTGATTTAATTCGGATGTTTCTGGAGATCCAAATCCAGGCGGCGTTTGCCGATGGTTCACTTCATCCGAATGAACGCGATGTTTTTATACGTTATTGCGGAAGAACTGGGCATCTCCCGTATGCAGTTCGACCAGTTCCTGCGCATGATGCAGGGCGGAGCGCAGTTTGGCGGCGGCTATCACCAGCAGTCCTCTGGCGGTGCCTGGCAGCAGGCGCAGCGGGGTCCGACGCTGGAGGATGCCTGTAACGTGCTGGGGGTGAAGCCATCGGACGATGTAACCACCATCAAGCGTGCCTATCGTAAGCTGATGAGTGAGCACCACCCGGACAAACTGGTCGCGAAAGGCTTACCGCCGGAGATGATGGAGATGGCGAAGCAAAAAGCGCAGGAAATTCAGAAAGCGTACGAGTTGATTAAAGAGAAGAAAAGTTTCAAATAAAAAAGGCCCGACACTGTCGGCTTTTTTAGAAGTCGACTGGGGCTTTAAACGTCATTGCATTGCCAAAAACCGGATGGGTGATGGTGAGCGTCTGCGCATGCAGCTGCAGGCGTGGCGCCAGCGCCAGTGCATCGGGCGGCGCGTAAAATCTGTCCCCCAGTATCGGGTGCCCCAGCGCAAGCATATGGACACGCAACTGGTGCGAGCGCCCGGTAATCGGTTTAAGCAGCACGCGCGCAGTATTATCTGGCGCGTACTCCAGCACTTCATACTCGGTTTGTGCTGCTTTGCCGGTTTCGTAACAGACCTTTTGTTTTGGTCGGTTCGGCCAGTCGCAGATCAGCGGTAAATCCACCAGCCCTTCCGCCGGCTGAGGATGCCCCCAGACACGTGCGACATACTGCTTTTTCGGCTCGCGATCGCGGAACTGGCGTTTCAGCTCGCGTTCCGCCGCTTTATTCAGCGCCACTACAATCACACCGCTGGTGGCCATGTCCAGACGATGGACAGACTCCGCCTGAGGATAATCGCGCTGAATACGCGTCATCACACTGTCTTTGTGCTCATCCAGACGCCCTGGCACGGACAACAAGCCGCTGGGCTTGTTGACCACCATAATGTGCTCATCCTGATAAAGCACCACCAGCCAGGGATCCTGAGGTGGATTGTAAGGCTCCATCACCATCTTGCGCTCCGTTTACTGATGCGTCACAACGATAAGACGCAAGGCATCCAGACGCCAGCCTGCCTGATTAAGGCTTTCCAGCACCTGCTGACGGTTGCTCTCGATCGCCGCCAGCTCGTCATCGCGGATGTTTGGGTTTACCGCTTTCAACGCTTCCAGACGGGAGAGTTCCGCGGACAGTTTGTCGTCGGCTTCTTGACGTGCGGCATCAATCAGCGCCCGGGCCGCTTTTTCAATCTGCGTTTCACCCAGCTGCAGAATAGCGTGTACATCCTGCTGTACCGCGTTGACCAGCTTACTGCCGGTATGGCGGTTCACGGCGCTCAACTGGCGGTTAAAGCTCTCGAATTCAACCTGAGCGGCGAGGTTCGTGCCGTTTTTGTCCAGCAGCAGACGCACAGGCGTTGACGGCAGGAAGCGGTTGAGCTGCAGCTGTTTCGGCGCCTGCGCTTCGACAACGTAAATCAGTTCCAGCAACAGGGTACCCACTGGCAGCGCTTTGTTTTTCAACAACGAGATGGTGCTGCTGCCGGTATCGCCTGAGAGGATCAAATCCAGACCGTTGCGGATCAGCGGGTGCTCCCAGGTGATGAACTGCGCATCTTCGCGCGACAGTGCCACATCACGTTCAAAGGTGATGGTGCATCCATCTTCCGGCAGGCCAGGGAAATCCGGGACCAGCATATGGTCGGACGGGGTCAGGACAATCAAATTCTCGCCACGATCGTCCTGGTTTATGCCAACGATGTCGAACAGGTTCATGGAGAAGCTGATCAGGCTGGTGTCATCATCCTGTTCTTCAATGCTTTCAGCGAGCGCCTGGGCTTTTTCACCGCCGTTGGAGTGGATCTCCAGCAGGCGGTCACGGCCCTGTTCCAGCTGTGATTTCAGCGCTTCATGCTTATCACGGCAGGCTTTGATCAATTCATCAAACCCGTCAGTGTTCTCTGGCGCGGCCAGATAGCCGATCAGATCGGCGTGCACCTGATCGTAAATCGGGCGGCCGGTCGGACAGGTATGCTCAAACGCATCCAGACCTTCGTGGAACCAACGCACCAGTACGGACTGAGCGGTTTTTTCCAGATAAGGAACGTGGATCTGAATATCATGCGCCTGGCCAATACGATCCAGACGGCCGATACGCTGTTCCAGCAGATCCGGGTTGAACGGCAAATCGAACATCACCAGGTTGCTGGCAAACTGGAAGTTACGGCCTTCAGACCCGATTTCAGAGCACAGCAGAACCTGGGCACCGCTGTCCTCTTCTGCAAACCATGCCGCGGCACGGTCACGCTCGACGATGGACATCCCTTCGTGGAACACGGCGGCGCGAATACCTTCGCGTTCGCGCAGGACCTGCTCCAGCTGCAGTGCGGTGGCTGCTTTGGCGCAGATCACCAGCACTTTCTGAGAACGGTGCGCGGTCAAATAGCCCATCAGCACTCAACACGCGGGTCGAAGTTCCACCAGGTGCCGGTATCGCCTTCAAATTCCTGGTAAATCTGTTCCGGGTAGAGCATGTCGCGTGCACGCTCTTCAGCAGTTTTGCGCGCGCCCATAATGCCGGAAACTTTAATGGCCGTCTGGTACTGCGTCGGCAGTGGCAATTTGATGGTATGCAGTTCGCGTTTCGGGAAACCTTTCACCCCGTTACGGGTGTTACGGAACAGGACGCGGCTGGTGCCGTGGCGATCCATCAGCATATCGATCAGTTCTTTACGCGCGGAATCCGCGTTGTCACTGTCGCTGTTGGCCGCCTGCAGCAGAGGCTCAATATCCTGCTCGCCAATCAGATCGCTCAGGGTGTTGAGCTCGTCATTCGAGAGATGTTTACCCGCCAGCAGCAGGGCAACGGCATCGGCGACCGGACGGTAGTTATTCTGCTCTTCAACGAACTGCTCAAAGTCATGGAAGCGGTTTGGATCGAGCAGGCGCAAACGGGCGAAGTGGCTCTCCAGACCTAACTGCTCCGGCGTTGCGGTCAGCAGCAGGACGCCTGGCACGCGCTCGGCAAGCTGCTCGATAGCCATGTATTCCCGGCTTGGTGCGTCTTCGCTCCAGACCAGATGGTGCGCTTCATCGACCACCATCAGGTCCCATTCGGCGTCGCACAGATGCTCAAGACGTTGCTTGCTGCGGCGTACGAAATCCAGAGAGCAGATCACCAGCTGTTCCGTTTCAAACGGGTTGTCCGCATCGTGCTGGGCTTCTGCATAGCGCTCGTCATCAAACAGAGCGAAACGCAGGTTAAAGCGGCGCAGCATCTCGACCAGCCATTGATGCTGCAGGGTTTCCGGTACCACAATCAGCACGCGCTCGGCTGCGCCGGAAAGCAGCTGTTGATGCAGGATCATGCCCGCTTCAATGGTTTTCCCCAGGCCCACTTCATCTGCCAGTAGAACGCGAGGTGCGTGACGGCGGCCCACGTCATGGGCGATGTTCAGCTGGTGGGGAATAAGGCTGGTACGCTGACCGCGCAGGCCGCTCCACGGCATACGGTACTGTTCACTCTGGAACTTGCGCGCGCGATAGCGCAGGGAGAAGCGATCCATACGGTCGATTTGCCCGGCAAACAGGCGATCCTGTGGCTTACTGAATACCAGTTTGCTGTCGAGCAGCACCTCACGCAGGATGACATTGGCCTCGTCGGTGTCCAGGCGAGTCCCGATGTAGGCGAGCAGTCCATTCTCTTCTTTTACGTCTTCGACCTTTAGCTGCCAGCCGTCGTGGCTGGTCACGGTGTCACCCGGGTTGAACATCACGCGGGTCACAGGGGAATCATTGCGGGCGTACAGGCGGTTTTCACCGGTAGCAGGGAAAAGGAGGGTAACCATTCGTGCATCCACGGCAACCACGGTTCCTAATCCAAGTTCGCTTTCTGTATCGCTGATCCAGCGTTGACCAAGTGTAAAAGGCATATTTGTTCGGCTCTAATCGTAAATTGCAGGCAATAGTTCAACCACCGTCAAAAAAGACAGTCATTGAAAAATGGGTCCGGGAATGGAAAGGGCGCTATGGTACTGGATGGCAGCCATTTCGTCACGTGTCAAAATAGGCCAAGTTGCCCTGTCACTAGTGTAGCAAAGTCGTCGTCGATGAAGGGCAAAATTCCGTCCGCGACCGGCTGAAGCTGACGCGTAAGATAGTGCTCGTAATCCAGAGGCGAGTGCTGGTAATCCACGGGTTCCGGGCCGCTGGTGGTCCAGAGGTATTTGATGGTTCCCCGGTTCTGATACTGCGGGGCACGCCCCCGGCGCACGTTCTCCTCATCCGCCAGACGCGCCGCGCGGACGTGCGGCGGAACGTACGCTGGTATTCCGCCAGTGGGCGGCGCAGGCGCTTGCGGTACACCAGCTGGGCGTCGAGTTCACCGGCCATCAGGCTGGCAATTGTTTCACGCACGTAGTCCTGATAAGGCTCGTTGCGAAAGATACGCAGATAAAGCGTTTGCTGAAACTGCTGTGCCAGCGGCGTCCAGTCGGTGCGTACGGTTTCCAGCCCTTTAAAGACCATTCGCTGCTTGTCACCTTCCTGAATAAGACCGGCGTAGCGCTTCTTACTGCCCTGGTCGGTACCGCGAATGGTGGGCATTAAAAAGCGGCTGAAATGGGTTTCAAACTCCAGTTCTAACGCGCTGCTTAACCGCTCTTTTGCAAACTTTTTCCTGCCACCAGGCGTTCACAAAAGCCACCAGTGATTTGCCGATTCGCGCGGCATCCTCTTCTGAATGCGCGCCCTTAAGCCAGACAAAGGTGGAATCCGTATCGCCATAAATAACGTCATAACCCTGGGATTCAATCAACGCTTTGGTCTGGCGCATGATGTCGTGCCCCGCGCATGGTGATAGATGACGCCAGTCGTGGGTCGAAGAAGCGGCAGGCGCTGGTCCCCAGAACCCCGTAAAACGCGTTCATGATAATTTTCAGCGCCTGAGAAAGGGGCTTGTTGCCATGACGCTTAGCCTCGTCGCGACCGTGCCAGATGTTTCCCACGATTTCCGGTAGACAGTGCTTTTCCCGTGAGAAGCGGGCCCCGAGAAAACCTTCTGTGCTGTGCAAATCGTCAGGCTGCGCCATCCCTTCCACCAGCCCGACGGGATCGATCAGGAAGGTGCGAATAATGGACGGATAGAGGCTTTTGTAGTCCAGCACCAGCACGGAGTCATACAACCCGGGCCGGGAATCCATCACGTAACCGCCTGGGCTTGCCTGCGGCGGCACGTCACCGAGGTTGGGGGCGACATAGCCCGCCCGGTGCATACGCGGGAAATAGAGGTGGCTAAAGGCGGCCACGGAGCCACCGTGCCGGTCAGCGGCGAGGCCGTTCACCGTCGCGCGCTCGAGCAGGAAGGGCATGATCTCCGTTTTGTGGAAAATCTGCGTCACCAGTTCACAATCTTTCAGGTTGTAGGTGGCGAGCGCCGGTTTGTCTTCGTTAAAACGTCGGTCGATTTCATCCATTCTGTCCCACGGGTTGTCGATGGATTTCCCTTCGCCGAGTAGCTCCTGCGCCACTGCTTCCAGAGAGAAAGAGGAAAAATTCCAGAAGGCAGATTTGAGCGCCTCAATGCCGTCGATAATCAGGCGGCCATTGGCCTGCGCGAAAACACACCGTTTTTAAAACCGTGCTCGCGCCATTCCAGCTCGCTGTTTCCGCGCCCCAGCATCAGGGGGATGCGATAACGTTCAGCATGTTTTTGCAGCACGCGCAGATCGAACTGCACCACGTTCCAGCCGATCAACACATCGGGATCGCGATCGGCAAACCACTGGTTAAGCTTTTCCAGAAGCTGTGGCCGGCTGTTGACATACTCCAGCCGGAAATCCAGCGCGGACGCGTTGCCATTCGGGGGGCCAAGCATATAAACAACCCGATCCCCGCAGCCTTCCAGGCCGATACAGTACAGCTCACCGTGGCGAGTGGTTTCGATATCCAGCGAGACCCATTTCAACGGCGGCCGGTAGGTAGGGTTGGGTTTGAGACGGGCGTTAATAAGGCTGCCGTTTTGCGCGGTGCCGTCGACCCAGACGGGGGCAGTAATAAACCGCTCCATCAGAAAACGTTCTGGCGGGCGGATATCGGCTTCGTACAGCGTCACGCCAGCGTCGCGCAGCAGTTTTTCATAACGCATCAGCTGGCGATGGGCGCGGCAGTAAAGGCCATATACGGGCTGACGGTGGAAATCTTTCAGTTCAAGCGGCGTCAGGCGCCAGCCATTTTCACCGCGCAGCAGTTGCTTTACTTTCTCAACATGATCGTTCGGGATAAAAGCCACGGATTCCTGCGGCGGCAGGGTCACGTGCAGCGGGCCGTTGTCCGTCGCCAGCCAGAATGCCACCTCGGTGCCCTGAGGAGTATCCCGCCAGTGTCGGGTAAGTAAAAAACCTTCTTGCGCCTGCGCCACGCCGCTATCCCATAAAACAAAACCAGGCTTGATTATAGCCTGGTTGAATATTTTATGCTGGGTATATATACAGTTTACTGCCCGTAATAGCTTTTGCGCCATGTTTACGCAGGTAGTGTTTATCCAGCAGGGTTGGCTGCATATCCGGAAGCTGCGGACCAGCTGGCGGCAGAAAATGCCCATATACGCGACCTCTTCCAGCACAATCGCGTTATGTACCGCATCTTCGGCGTTTTTACCCCAGGCAAAAGGTCCATGGGAGTGCACCAGCACGCCGGGCATTTGCGCAGCGTCGATACCCTGTTTTTCAAACGTTTCGACGATAACGTTGCCGGTTTCCCACTCATACTCGCCGTTGATCTCTTCATCAGTCATCAAACGGGTGCAGGGAATGGTGCCGTAAAAGTAGTCTGCGTGCGTGGTTCCGGTAGCCGGAATGGACTGGCCGGCCTGCGCCAGATGGTCGCATGACGCGAATGGGTATGCACAATACCGCCAATGGTCGGGAAGGCCTGGTAGAGCAGGCGATGCGTTGGCGTGTCGGAGGAGGGTTTTTTCTTTCCTTCCACCACTTCGCCCGTGGCGATGCTGACGACAACCATATCTTCTGCGGTCATTACCGTGTAATCCACCCCTGACGGCTTTATCACGAAGACGCCGTGCTCGCGGTCAACGGCGCTGACGTTGCCCCAGGTCAGCGTCACCAGATTGTGTTTGGGCAGCGCCAGGTTGGCTTCAAGTACCTGACGTTTGAGATCTTCTAACATGCAATCCTCCAGGAAAAGAGGCCCGCCCTGCGGCAGGCCAAAGGTTCCCCTGTTAACGTTTTGAACCGTAATAGACTTCGTTCCAGCGCAGCGCGTCTTTGAACGCGGGCAGGCGGGTATCGTTATCAATGACGGTCAGTTCGATGTCGTGCAGTTCGGCGAACTGACGCATGTCGTTCAGATCCAGCGCGTGGCTGAAGACGGTGTGGTGCGCGCCACCGGCAGGATCCAGGCTTCCGAGGCGGTTGGCAGGTCAGGCTGCGCTTTCCACAGGGCGTTGGCGACCGGCAGTTTTGGCAGAGAATGCGGGGTTTCAACCGCATCCACACAGTTCACCAGCAGGCGGAAACGGTCGCCCAGGTCAATCAGGCTGGCGTTGATGGCAGGACCGGTACGGGTGTTGAAGATCAGACGTGCCGGGTCGGCTTTTCCGCCAATGCAAGGTACTGCACGTCGAGGATCGGTTTCTCTTCAACGGCAATGGAAGGACACACTTCCAGCATATGCGAGCCCAGTACCAGGTCGTTGCCGTTTTCGAGTGGTAGGTGTAGTCCTCCATAAAGGAGGTGCCGCCCTGCAGACCGGTTGACATCACTTTCATAATGCGAAGCAGAGCGGCAGTTTTCCAGTCGCCTTCGCCGGCAAAGCCGTAGCCCTGCTGCATCAGACGTTGTACCGCCAGGCCGGGCAGTTGTTTCAGACCGTGGAGGTCTTCAAAGGTGGTGGTAAAAGCATGGAAGCCACCCTGTTCCAGGAAGCGTTTCATGCCCAGTTCGATACGTGCTGCATCCAGCACGTTCTGGCGTTTGTCACCGTGAATTTGTGCCGCAGGGGTCAGACGGTAGCTGCTTTCGTATTCGTCGACCAGCGCGCTTACGTCGCCATCGCTGATTTCATTCACCACCTGCACCAGGTCGCCCACGGCCCAGGTATTCACCGAGAAACCAAATTTAATTTGTGCGGCAACTTTATCGCCGTCGGTGACCGCCACTTCACGCATGTTGTCGCCGAAGCGCACCACTTTCAGGTGGCGAGTATCTTGTCGGGACACCGCCTGGCGCATCCAGGAGCCGATACGTTTTTGCGCATGCTGATCCTGCCAGTGGCCGGTGACGACCGCATGCTGCTGGCGCATACGTGCGCCGATAAAGCCGAACTCGCGGCCGCCGTGCGCGGTCTGGTTCAGGTTCATAAAGTCCATATCAATGCTGTCCCACGGCAGGGACGCGTTGAACTGGGTATGGAACTGCATCAGTGGTTTATTGAGGATGGCCAGACCGTTGATCCACATTTTGGCCGGTGAGAAGGTGTGCAGCCACACCACCATGCCGGCGCATTTATCGTCGTAGTTCGCGTCGCGGCAGATGTTCGTGATCTCATCCGGGGTCGTGCCGAGCGGTTTGAGCACCAGTTTGCACGGCAGTTTAGCCTCTGCATTGAGCGCGTTGACCACGTGCTCAGCATGTTTCGTCACCTGTTGCAGCGCTTCCGGCCCGTACAGATGTTGCTGCCAATGACAAACCACACTTCATAATTATTAAAAATGGTCATTATTGTGTCCTTAATGTGTCAGGGTTGCCGTAGTGTCCGCGGTGTGTTTGGCCGGGGCGGCGACAGGGAGATAGTGAAGTTCGGCGCTTTTTGCCCATGCTGATAGCGTCTGATAAAGCTGTTCAAAACGCTGCGCCTGCTGAGCACGCGGCTGGAGGGTATTTTCGACAGCGCTCGCCATGTGCTGCTGCGCGGTCGGGATATCGGCATGAACGCCTGCCGCAACGGCCGCGAAGATCGCTGCACCGAGGGCACAGCACTGATCGGAGGCGACAATCTGCAGCGGACGGTTCAGCACGTCACAACAGGCCTGCATGATTACCGGGTTTTTACGGGCGATGCCGCCCAGTGCCATCACGTTGTTGACGTCGATGCCTGCTCGGTGAAGCACTCCATAATGGCGCGCGCCCCAAAGGCAGTTGCGGCAATCAGGCCGCCAAACAGCGCTGGTGCGTCGGTGGCGAGGTTAAGATCGGTGATCACCCTTTCAGGCGCTGGTTGGCAAATGGCGTACGGCGACCGTTGAACCAGTCGAGCACTACCGGCAGATGATCGAGAGAAGGATTCTTTGCCCACGCGGCGGTGAGCTGCGGCAAAAGCTGCTTTTTACTTTCGGCAATCTGGTCTTCAGCTCAGGATGCGCCGCGGCCAGCTGATCCAGCGGCCAGCCCAGCACGCGGCCAAACCAGGCGTAGATATCGCCAAAGGCGGACTGACCCGCTTCCAGACCGATAAACTCCGGTACGACGCTGCCGTCAACCTGGCCGCAGATGCCTTTTACCGCCCGATCGCCTACGCTGGCTTTATCCGCGGTAAGAATGTCGCAGGTGGAGGTGCCGATTACCTTCACCAGCTGTTTGGCTGGGCGCCAGCGCCCACCGCGCCCATGTGGCAGTCAAACGCCCCGCCGGAGATCCGCCACGTTTTGCGGCAGACCCAGGCGCGTCGCCCACTCTTCACAAGCGTACCCACCGGAATATCGGCGGTGAAGGTGTCGGTGAACAGCGGGTATTGCAGACTCGTGTTGATGACGGGATCGAGCTCATCGAAGAACGCCGCCGGTGGCAGGCCACCCCAGCTTTCATGCCACAGGGATTTGTGTCCGGCGCTGCAGCGTCCGCGGCGGATATCCTGCGGACGCGTGGTACCGGAGAGCAGGCTGGTACCCAGTCGCACAGTTCAATCCAGGATACCGCGGCCTGCGCAACGGATGCGTCCGCGCGGGTTACGTGGAGGATCTTGGCCCAGAACCATTCACTGGAGTAAATACCGCCGATGTAGCGCGAGTAGTCCGTTTTACCGGGCTGGTGACACAAGCGGGTAATGGCTTCGGCCTCTTCAACGGCGGTGTGATCTTTCCACAGCACGAACATGGCGTTTGGGTTATCAGCAAACTCCGGACGCAGCGCCAGAACATGGCCTTCGGCATCCACAGGGGCAGGCGTTGAGCCGGTACTGTCGACGCCAATCCCGACGATCTCTGCCCGCTGGGCGTCGGTCAGTTCAGCCAGCACGGTTTTGATTGCCGCTTCCATCGACTCAATGTATCACGTGGATGGTGACGGAACTGGTTATTTGGCGCATCGCAGTAGCGCCCCTCTTGCCAGCGCGGGTACCACTCAACGCTGGTTGCTATTTCCTGGCCGCTTGTACAGTCCACTGCCAGAGCGCGAACCGAGTCGCTGCCAAAATCGAGGCCAATCGCAATTGCCATGGTGTTGCTCCATCAAAAAACAGGTATGAGAGAACATTAGAGACTGGAGGCGAAAATCGTCAGGCAGGATCCGCTAATCTTATGGACTAAATTGCTGTTGCAATAGAAAGTGTGACGCCGTGCAAATAATCAATGTGGACATTTCTGCCGCACTTATAGACACTTTTGTTACTGCTGATCTGCCCCCGTGGGCGGATAAATCAGGGGGAAAGGCTGAAACATGGCGGACGTAAAAGAGGCGTGATGCTTTTTGGATCTTTTCGCGGGCCATTTTTATACTGCTTTTATCGATATGGACAATTGGTTTCCTTCAGGACCTTGGGAGAACTGAATCTATGGCCGAAACGCAAAACGATCCCTTATTACCGGGCTACTCGTTTAATGCTCACCTGGTGGCGGGGCTGACCCCTATTGAGGCTGAGGGATATCTCGATTTTTACGTCGACCGACCGCTCGGGATGAAAGGGTATATTCTGAACCTGACGGTGCGTGGGGAAGGGATTATCAAAAATAACGATCAGCAGTTTGTCTGCCGTCCGGGCGATATGCTGCTGTTTCCGCCGGGAGAGATCCACCACTACGGGCGTCACCCGGAGGCCAAAGAGTGGTATCACCAGTGGGTCTACTTCCGCCCGCGCGCTACTGGCAGGAGTGGCTCTCGTGGCCGGCTATTTTTGCGCACACCGGTTTTATCGCCCGGACGAGGTTCATCTGGCTCAGTTCCGCGAACTCTTGCCCAAATTATTGAAGCGGGGCAGGCGGGTGGCCGGTATGCCGAACTGCTGGCGATTAACCTGCTTGAACAGGTGCTGTTGCGCCGGATGGAGGCGATAAACGCGTCACTTAATCCTCCGCTGGACAACCGCGTGCGCGACGCCTGCCAGTACATCAGCGACCATCTGCCGACAGCCAGTTCGATATCGCCAGCGTCGCCCAGCATGTGTGTCTCTCACCGTCGCGGCTGTCACATCTGTTCCGTCAGCAGCTGGGCGTTAGCGTCCTGAGCTGGCGTGAGGACCAGCGTATCAGCCAGGCGAAGCTCCTGCTCAGCACCACCCGCATGCCCATTGCCACCGTGGGGCGCAATGTGGGCTTTGAAGACCAGCTCTATTTCTCCCGGGTATTTAAAAAATGCACCGGTGCCAGCCCCAGTGAATTCCGGGCAGGATGTGAATAAACGGTAAAAAAAGATAAACAAGCAGGTGAACTGTGGAAGCAACCTGTAAACTATTCAGACAATTGTTGTCTTGACGCGGTGCAGGGCGCTAAGCAGAATCCTGATTCGTTTTCTGACCGGAATAGTTATGCAGGCATTGCTGGAACATTTTATCACCCAGTCCGTTATGTATTCGCTTATCGCCGTTGCGCTGGTGGCGTTTCTGGAATCGCTTGCACTTGTTGGGTTGATCCTCCCCGGCACGGTGATGATGGCGGGGCTGGGCGCGTTGATTGGCAGCGGTGAAGTGAATTTCTGGCAGGCGTGGATGGCGGGGATTATTGGCTGTTTACTTGGCGACTGGATCTCCTTCTGGCTGGGTGGCGCTTTAAGAAACCGCTGCACCGCTGGTCGTTCATGAAAAAGAACAAAGCCTTGCTGGATAAAACCGAACACGCGCTGCATCAACACAGCATGTTCACGATCCTCGTCGGTCGCTTTGTTGGACCAACGCGTCCGCTGGTGCCGATGGTCGCGGGGATGCTGGATCTGCCTGTTGCGAAATTCGTGGTGCCGAACATCATCGGCTGTGTTTTCTGGCCGCCGTTCTACTTTCTGCCGGGGATCCTGGCAGGGGCCACCGTTGATATTCCTGACGGAATGCAAAGCGGTGAGTTTAAAGTGGTTGTTGCTGGCTACGGCCCTGCTGTTGTGGATCGCTGCCTGGTTGTGCTGGCGACTGTGGCGCAGCGCGAAAGCGAATGTTGATCGCCTGACGCGTTATCTGCCACGCTCGCGCCTGTTGTGGCTCGCGCCGTTAATGCTGGGGGTTGCCGTGGTGGCGCTGGTCGCCTGATTCGCCACCCGCTGATGCCGGTGTACGGTGAAATCCTCTTGAAGGTGGTGAGCCGTTAATCTGTTTCCCTCTCCCGTGGGAGAGGGTCAGCCCGCACTAATGCCCAACAATGAAGACGCCCCTGCGTGACCACTGAGCAGTTCCTCTGTGCCGCCATCCCAGGCAATTCGCCCTTCTGCAATGACCACCGATCGTGGCGCAATCCGCGCGGCATCCTCAATGCTGTGCGAAACCATCAGCATTGTCAGTTGCTGACGCTGGCACACGTCCTGCACCAGGGTAAGCATCTCCTGGCGCAAGGCAGGATCGAGTGCAGAGAAGGCTCATCCAGAAGCAGTATGGGCTGCTCGCGCACCAGGCAGCGTGCCAGCGCTACCCGCTGACGCTGCCCGCCGGAGAGCGCTTCAGGGAGGCGGTCAATAAACGCGGTAATGCCCATCTGAGCGGCAATCAGCTCCAGCTTCTGGCGCTGACCGTCGTTGAGTTTCAGGCCAGGATCCATACCCAGGGCGATGTTTTGCCGCACCGTAAGATGCATGAACAGATTATTTTCCTGGAACAGCATCGACACCGGACGTCGGGCGGGTGGCGTGCGCGTATGGTCGCGGTTTTCAATCACTATCGACCCGCTGGCCGGTTGCAGAAAACCGGCAATCAGGTTGAGCAAAGTACTCTTTCCGGCCCCGCTCGGACCCAGAACCGCAATCATCTCTCCCTGACGAACCGAAAGGGAGAAGCGCATTGGCAGATGCTGGTAGAGCCAGGTTACATCAGTCAGTTTTAACATTACGCCCCGGAAGTTTTTCGATAACGGTAAATAAGGCAAAGCAGAGTACCAGTAACAGCAGCGCTGTGACGGCTCCCTCCTGGCTACGATAGGAGCCAATTTGCTGGTACAGCCAGTACGGCAGGGTGCGGAAATCTTCATTACCGAAGAGCGCCACGACACCAAAATCACCAATTGAGAGCACACAGGCGAAGGCTAGAGCCTGGGCCAGCGGGCGTTTCAGCGCACGCAGTTCGATAATCTTTAGCCGCTGCCAGCCCTGCAGACCGAGCGAATGGCACAGCAGCGCGTAGCGGCTGTTGATGTCTCGCATCGGATTTTCCAGCACCTTCAGAGCGTAGGGGATCGCCATCAGGGCATTGGTGAAAATCACGATGCGTCGGCGTTTTCCGGCAGGCCAATAGTGCTGTTGAACAGTAAAAAGAACCCCGTCGCCAGTACAATGCCGGGCATCGCCAGGATCAGCATGCCTGTCAGCTCCAGGGCGTGCCCGGCTTTACGGGCCTGACGCGCGTAAAGCTCGCGGCTGCTCCATAAAAGCATCATGGTCAGCATGACACACAGCAGCCCGGCGGCCAGCGCGATCCGTAACGAGGTCCACGTTGCCTGCCAGAGAACGGGCTGCTGCAACACGGTAACGAGATTCAGGTTCAGGCCATCGACGATGACGGCCATCAGCGGCGGAAGCAGAAGCAGCAGCGCCAGCGTGATAAGCAGCAGGTCAGCGATCCGGCTATGCATGCTGTCCTGCGGGTCGCGCCAGCCGGTTATCTGATTACTGCCCGGCGGGATGGCTTTGCTCAGACGCTGGCTCAGCAGCACAAGGTACAGGCAGCAAACCATCTGCACCATCGCCAGCAGCGCGGCGCGGCCGGGGTCATAGTCGTAACTGAGCGCCTGGTAAATTGCCAGTTCGATGGTGGTGGCCTGCGGGCCGCCGCCGAGTGAAAGCACGGTGGCAAAACTGGCGAAACAGAGCATAAAGATCAGAGCCGCAACCGGCGGGATCTGACGACGCAGCCACGGCCATTCGACCAGGCGGAAGAAGGATACGCCGCGCATGCCCAACTGGGCGGCAAGCTGGCGCTGTTCACCGGGGATGTTTTCCAGTGCCTGTAAAAAGAGTCTGGTCGCCATCGGCATATTGAAAAAGACGTGCGCCAGCAGAATGCCCTTCAGTCCGTAGGGCGAGAAGCGCCACTCCAGACCCAGCAGGCTGAAAAGTGAAGCCAGCCACCCCTGACGACCATAGACGCTCAGGATGCCAAACACGGCCACCAGGACCGGCAGGATCAGCGTCATGGCGCACAGGCGCAGCAGGGCCTGCCTGCCGGGGAAACGGCGACGATAAAGCGCGCGTGCCAGGAAAATGGCGGGGATAACCGACAGCAGCGCAGAGAGAAAGGCCTGCCAGAAAGAGAAACGGATAACGTGCCAGAGATAGCTGTCGTGCCAGAGCGCGAACAGGTCGCTCTCTGGCGCGTTAAACCACAAGGCAAGGAATGCGCCCAGACTGACCGCCACCATCAATACGGCGGCGAGCAGCCCAGGAATTAACCAGCCGGGAATTAACGGCTGACGGCGCGTTGCCATTCACTTACCCATGCTGCTCGCTGCGCGGCAACCTGCTGAGGCGTAAACTCCAGCGAGGTTTGCGGTTTGGTCAGTTTCTCAAAGCCCGCTGGCAACGCCACGCTGGTCACGGGGTACATCCAGTTACCCGCTGGAATGGCGTTCTGGAATGCCGGGGAGACCATAAATTTCAGGAACTTCTCGGCCAGTTCGGGCTGTTTGCTGGATGCCGTGCGGGCTGCCACTTCGACCTGCATATAGTGCCCTTCAGCAAAACTGGCGGCGGCGTAATTGTCTTTTTTCTCGGCGATGATGTGATAAGCGGGGAGGTGGTGTAGCTCAGAACCAGATCACTTTCCCCTTTCAGGAACAGACCGTAGGCTTCGCTCCAGCCTTTTGTCACGGTGACGGTTTTGGCGGCCAGCTTCTGCCACGCTTGCGGAGCGTCATCGCCGTAGACTTTCTGCATCCACAGCAGCAGCCCCAGGCCTGGCGTACTGGTGCGAGGATCTTCATAAATAACGCGCCATTTTTGCTCGCTTTCGACCAGTTCCTTCAGACTTTTCGGCGGGTTTTTAAGCTTGTTTTTGTCGTAAACAAACGCGAAGTAACCGTAATCGAACGGCACAAAGGTGTCGTTCTGCCAGCCGCCCGGGACGCTGACGGCATCGGTGGCGACGCCGCTTTTGGCAAACAGTTTGGTTTTCGAGGCGGCCTCCAGCAGGTTGTTATCCAGCCCAAGCACCACATCGGCTTTACTGTTTTTGCCTTCCATGCGCAGGCGGTTAAGCAGCGAGACGCCATCTTCCAGCGCCACGAACTTCAGTTCGCACTGACAATCAGCTTCAAAGGCTTTTTTCACCACCGGACCCGGGCCCCAGTCGGCTGAGAAGGAGTCGTAGGTGTAGACCGTCAGGACGGGCTTCGCGACAGCAGGCAGCGCAAACAGCGCCAGAAGGGGGAGAACTTTTTTTAACACTTTGCACCTCAAGGTTGAGTGGCAAAGGATTTTGAGTGACAGCCTCAAATCCCTTCGCCGGCGTTATCCGGATCAGGTTCGACGGGTATTATCTCAGCGCACATCAGTGATGCAGCACCCCGTTGAGAACGGCGCTATTGTAATGATTTGGCAAATATTACGAAAGTGTTATGGCTCCGGCGGGGAAAACCAGGCGGATTTAAAATCAAACCAGCCCAGCGTATTCATTCTGACACCGCGCATACTACGCTGCCCCTGGATCATCAGCCAGTGATGGATCAACGGCACGATCGCTTGTTCAGCCAGCAACTGCTGGCACCATGAGGCCAGATTCATGTCGCCAGCGCGCCAGCGTGCCGCGTCCTGCTGCCAGTCCCGGTCTATGCAGTGCTGGATAAGCGGGACCTCATACAGGTGAGAGAAGAGCGAGAAATCAAGCGGCAGGGTAAAGTTGGCGCTGTTGAGCCAGATGTCGCTGACGATTTCTCCCTGATGCCATTCATCGTAATCCACCTCTTTGACATCCAGCTTCACCCCAACGGCGGCCAGCAGTCGGGTCATGATTCTGGCGATAAAGCGGTGCTCAACGTGCTCGCGATAGTAGGTCAGGGTGATGGACTCCAGCCCGGCGGGCTTGTCGCAGTATGTCGGACGGGCGTGATGCCAGCGAGGAAGCAGACCATACGCCGGGAACCAGTAGGTTGGTACTGCTCCTCGCATGATAAATCAGGCTGGAGGGCGACAACACGTGCTTATCCATTTGCGCACCTCATGGTTTGCCCCGCGATGGGTACGGCTGTCGAACAGCAGGTAGTAGCACCCTTCTTCGAGCCGGCTCTCCACGGCCTTTTCGCCCGTGGTAGGCCCTTCCAGCGTCAGCCCGGCGCTCAGCTCTTCGTTGAGATCCGGTAATACCCACACGTTCACTTCGTCGATCAGCGCCCGGTAGCCAAAATAGTCATCAAAAGCGCGGATTTTCAGCTGGTTGTTGTTATTGCGCGATACAGAGTAGGGGCCGGTGCCGATCGGCAGGCTGGCAAAATTATTCATCGATTCCCATTCACCGGGCAAAATCATCGACGGCACATAGCCCAGCAGCCACGGAAGCCATTTGTCCGGCTGAGACAGTTCAACATCCAGTGTCCATGCCGTAGGGGAGTGAACGCGTGAAATATGGGAATAGAGCGGTAGCGTGCAGGCGCGCTCTAAAGAGGCAATTACATCGACCATCTCCAGCTCGCGGCCGTGGTGGAAATGAATACCAGGACGTAGAAAAAAGCGCCAGTGAAGAGGAGAAAGTTGCTGCCAGTGGTGCGCAATATCCGCTTCCAGTTCCCCATTTTCCTCATTTATGCGCGTCAGGCCGCTGAATATTTGTCGGGCCATATGGGTTTCAGAGCGGCGTAACGCCGTGCCGGGCAACAGGTTTTTCATCGGTCGATAGTAGAGCACCCGCAGAATGTGGCGACCCTGACGAAAGCTGCGCCCGAGATGCGACACCAGCATCTGGCGTACTGCCGCTTTGTCCCCCACCAGCTGCACCAACTGGTCGATGCGGTCCTGTTCCAGCAGGTCTTCCGCTCGCTGCTGCTGCAACGCCAGCCCGGTATACAGGAAGGTCAGGCGGGAGCGTTTTCCGCGACCCGCCTCCGGCCTCCCAGTTGAGCCAGCCCTGCTGCTGCATGGTATTAAGCAGCGTGCGCATGTGCCGGCGCGAACAGCTGAGCAGGTCCGCCAGCTCGTTCAGCGTGTCTCCTGCGATCGCCCCTCGCAGCATTGCCAGAGGCGGATAAATTGTTGTTGCAGACGACCAGAGGCATAAAAGGGGAACTCCTGACAAAAATCAGCAATTTATTAATCCCTATATTAGGCCAATAATTCTTCCCGATGAAGTGAGGAGGTAAATTATGAAGAGGTCTACCGCACGTCAGTTTTATCAGCGTTATTTTTCAGCGACGCAGGGAGCGTCCTGGCTGGCCCGCCAGTGTGCAGAGCAACGGTTGAAAATCCTGGAAGATCTGATGCAGTGGGACGTTACGAAACCGACCTCTTCTTGCTAACTCGCCTCGATCATGTGTGACTGAGTATTGGTGCTTATCACCCGCCAGCAAAATGTTTTTGCTGGCTTTTTTCGTTTACTATTCACCCACTTTCGATTCGCTTTCACAAGGACTTGCGCATGCTCTGGTTGATGACGATGGGGCGACGCCTGAACGGCGTGTATGCCGCTTTTATGCTGGTGGCCTTTATGATGGGCGTGGCGGGGGCATTGCAGGCTCCGACGCTGAGTCTGTTTCTCAGCCGTGAGGTGGGGGCGCAGCCGTTTTGGGTGGGGCTGTTTTATACCGTGAACGCCATCGCCGGGATCCTGGTCAGTCTGGCACTGGCAAAACGATCGGACAATCGGGGCGATCGTCGCAACTGATCCTCTTTTGCTGCGCCATGGCCGTGGGTAACGCGCTGCTGTTTGCCTTCAATCGCCATTACCTGACGCTGATTACCTGCGGCGTGCTTCTGGCGTCGCTCGCCAATACCGCCATGCCGCAGCTGTTCGCGCTGGCCCGTGAATACGCGGATAACTCGGCGCGGG
>ENA-OQHY01000078-OQHY01000078.1-human-gut-metagenome-genome-assembly--contig:-NODE-78-length-51947-cov-5.616577_pt1 | contig 51947 bp, 78 predicted proteins | sample MGYA00242570_ERZ504733 | MGnify/ENA primary metagenome ERZ504733 (study PRJEB26092, sample SAMD00036219) | human gut metagenome | host: Homo sapiens | study: EMG produced TPA metagenomics assembly of... | reverse complement strand
TGTGTAATCTTAAACGATCTGACCTTTACCTGAAAGAGAAATTATCAAAGTAGAAGGCAAAGGAAGCAAGCAGCGCCTGGTTCCCATTTCTTCACGTGCCATACGCGAACTGGAACTGTATTTCCCAGACCGCAACGAAGGACTGATAAAACCCGGATATGAAGATTTTGTATTTATCAGCCGCTTCGGAAAAACATTTCACGCATCATGGTGTTCCACATCATCAAAGAACTGGCAGAACAAACCGGACTGAAGAAAACCATCAGCCCTCATACTTTCCGCCATTCCTTCGCTACCCATCTGCTGGAAGGAGGAGCCAATCTGCGCGCCATACAGTGCATGCTAGGGCATGAAAGCATAGGCACTACCGAAATCTATACCCACCTTGACCGCAGCCGATTACGGCAGGAAATTCTGGAACATCACCCTAGAAATCGACATAAAAATTAGAGAAATGCGTTTTTTTTAAGCTTTTTTCGAACGGACCTACAAAAAAAAACAGATAATGATTAACACGTAATAGAGTTTTTCTTATCTTTGCCCCAAATAATCAATAAAAAAATTATTCATTTATACAAACTAAATATTTAACATCATGATTAAGAAGTTGTATTTGCCGTTAGTGGCATTGTTAGTCCTTGCTTTCTCTTCATGTAGCAAGATGGGCGAATTATCTCCTGACTACTTCACTACCAACCCTGAAGTGTTGGAAGCTATTGGTGGTAAGGTACCTGTAACTATTACAGAAAATTCCCGGAAAAATACTTCAAGAAAAACGCAACAGTTGAAGTTACTCCGGTTTTGAGATGGGAAGGTGGCGAAGCTAAAGGTCAGCCAGCTACATTCCAGGGTGAAAAAGTACAAGGTAACGACCAGACTATCTCTTACAAGACTGGTGGTACTTATACAATGAAAGCCTCTTTCGACTATGTTCCTGAAATGGCTAAATCTGAACTTTACCTGGATTTCAAAATTAAGAAAGGTAAAAAAGAATACACTATTCCTTCGTTTAACTTTATGATTCATAGTTTCTAAGAGGAGAGAAATATAGTAAGGTTAAAGATTTCCAGCGCCCTTGTAATGATACGTAAATACGTTGACACACGTATTTTTACGTAGTAATATATAAATATGATAAGACAGTAATTGTTCCTTATCACTCCAAGGACTTGAAAAAAGGATTGGAGCAGGCAATACTTAAACAGGCAGGGCTTAGATAGTCCTGTCGCTTGAAAGAGAGGTTATTTGATGAAGAATAGATTATTTTATCCAGCTGTTTTTCATAAAGCAGAAGAAGGCGGTTTCTGGGTTAGCTTTCCAGATTTTCCTGAATGCATGACACAGGGCGATAGCATGGATGAAGCATATGAAATGGCGATAGATGCATTAGGTTTGTCATTGTCCAGTATAGAAGATGAAGGAACTGATATCCCAAAAGCATCAGAATTTGAAACGGTGGATCCTGAAGATGGGATTTTGGTAATTATAGAATTTGATATGGCAGAGTATCGGAGAAAGCACAGATCAAAGGCTGTAAAAAAGACGCTCAGTATTCCAGAATGGTTAAATGAAGCGGCTATTCGAGAGAATCTTAATTTCTCTCAGATTCTTCAAGAAGCGCTTATGATGAAATTAGGAGTAAATGGAAGACAGCGGTAATATGTCTAAAAATTGTTCCTAAGCCCTTTGTGTATTATCAAATCTTTGGATGTTCCACAAGATCAAATGCAGAGTTATGAATCAGATAATCATAAGCAGCTGCAATCTCTTCCGGGGTATATGTGATATCATGCATGATTGCATATTTTACAGAATCTGCGAGCCCAAAGGTATAAAATCGCGCAATTGTCTCGCGACTGAGTATCTGGAGCTTCGCAGGTGATTTCAATGGATATTTGTTTAATAATCTAAGCAATGTATCATAAATAAATTGGAACATCAGATGATCGAAGGAGTTAGGACCTTCGATCAAATAAAGTCTCTTATAAAATTCTTTGTCTTTAGAAAGACAGGTGAAAAGAAGACGGAGAAGATCGTCTTCCATGTCATTTTCAATCAGTACCCGGATTTTATCTTTGATTTCCTTTTCGAGGATATATTCGAGAATTTCATATTTGTCCTGAAAATGTCTATAAAAAGTCGGACGGATTACATCCGCTCCGTCGGTAATCATCTTAACTGTAATCTTTTCAAAAGGCATCTTCATAATAAGTTCTTTGAAAGAGAGTGCCAGCAAATCTTTTGTCAGTTCTTTTTTCACTTCTGTCATTTGTTCAAATCCTTCTACAATGGAAATATTATACCATAAAAAAGAGAATGTGATTAAAAAAGTTTCTAAGATTGACAGTTCTTTAACATGACTTTTCAAGAACATAGTGTTGAGATTTCTTGATATTTCGGATACATTTCACATGATTTGTAGCCGAAAAAGAACAACAGAAAGAAAATGTTCAAACCACAACACATTCAAAAAAATCTGAATCTTACATGAAAAAAAGGAAAATGCTAAAGTATGGAATAATAGCTTATACTTAAGAAAGGTTCCTTGAAAAGTAAGGAAAAGGTGAAAAAAATGGCAGGATTAAAATTTCAGGCAGAAAGAGCAGCATTTGGTTTGGCAGCAGATAAAGTACTTAAATATATGAACAAGACAGATGATAGAACGAAAGCACTTCTTAAGCTTGTAGATCTTACAGAAAATTTTGCAAAAGATCGTTTCCAGCCAGGGTCTTATGAAGCTGCAAGAAAGATGATTCAGGATCCGGACAACAAATGGGTTCAGTATCTGAACAGACTTTTTGATGAAGTAGATCCGCATGTCCTTAAGACAACAGCATTAAATCTTGGATTTGACGCAATGCTTTATGGAACAAAGTTAATGCACGAGTCACGTGAAAAATATCAGTGTAACATTCCATGGCTGATTCTGATGGACCCAACCAGCGCATGTAATCTGAAATGTACCGGATGCTGGGCAGCAGAGTACGGACATCTTTTGAATCTTTCTTTTGAAGATATGGATCGTGTGATCACACAGGGAAAAGAACTTGGAATTTATCTTTATATGCTGACAGGCGGAGAGCCTCTCGTGAGAAAGAAAGATGTCATCCGTTTGTGCGAGAAACACAACGACTGCGTATTCCACGCATTTACAAACGGAACACTTGTAGATGATGAGTTCTGCCAGGAGATGCAGCGTGTTGGTAATCTGTCATTGTCCATCAGTCTGGAAGGATACGAGGAAGTCAACGACGGACGCCGTGGAAAAGGCGTTTATCAGAAAGTTATGCATGCAATGGATCTTTTGAAAACATACGGCTTGATTTTTGGAACATCAATCTGCTATACACGCGCTAATATTGATACAGTAACATCCGACAAATTCCTTGATATGATTATTGAAAAAGGATGTCGTTATGCATGGTATTTCCACTACATGCCGGTTGGAAATGATGCAGCACTGGATCTGCTTCCAACAAAAGAGCAGAGAGAATACATGTATCACCGCATCCGTGAGATCCGTGGATTGACAGGTGGAAAACAGCTCTTTGCATTCGATTTCCAGAATGATGGAGAGTTTGTAGGAGGATGTATTGCCGGCGGAAGAAATTACTTCCATATTAATGCAAATGGAGATGCAGAGCCATGTGTATTTGTTCATTATTCAAGTGCAAATATTAAAGAAGTAAGCGTTCTTGATGCATTACGCCAGCCACTGTTTATGGCTTACCATAACAATCAGCCATTTAACAACAATCATCTGCGTCCGTGCCCAATGCTCGAAAACCCGGAAAAACTGCAGCAGATGGTACACGAAACCGGCGCAAAATCAACAGACCTACAGTCCCCGGAAAGTGTAGAACATCTCTGCGGAAAATGCGAACATTATGCCAAAGAGTGGAGAACAAAAGCAGACGAACTTTGGGGAAAGAAATAATTTCGGAAACATAATCGTAGTCGATAACGTTTCTTTTTCACTTTACGTTTTGATGGTCGTATTTGTTTTCTGGATTCACTCCGATTGGAACAGAAATTTTTATTTTGAGTTATGTGAGCAAGGACAGTACTACTGTTGCCATAGGCACATGTAAGGCAGGAGCGTTCCGAATACACTTTGTTCAGTATGTTAATAAGAGCCAGAACAGGCACCACACACGGTAACTGTTCTGGCTCTTATGTTACATACTTTCAAAGGGATGAGGTAGAGCGGGCCGGTGCCCATGGTAATAGTAGGGCTGTCCTTGCGTATCATTCTAATGAAAGTATTCGATTTAATTGTATGAATCCAAGTTCAACAAATTCCTCTTACTTCTTCTGTGATTCTACTTCCTGCATTTTCATAGCACGAACTTTCAGAGGAAGTCCGAACAGGTTGATGAATCCGTCAGCGTCATGATGATCATACAGATCTCCTGTTGTGAAGCTTGCAAGGGATTCGCTGTACAGTGAGTATGGAGATGTCTCTCCGGCACGGATGATATTTCCTTTATAGAGACGGAACTTAACTTCTCCTGTTACATACTGCTGTGTAACATCAACAAATGCCTGGATTGCTTCACGAAGTGGTGTATACCATTTTCCTTCGTATACGATCTGAGCAAATTTATTTCCAAGATCTTTCTTAACTTCATATGTAGCACGATCGAGAACGAGCTCTTCAAGCTGGTCATGTGCTTCCATAAGGATTGTTCCACCAGGAGTCTCGTAAACACCACGTGATTTCATTCCAACAACACGGTTCTCAACGATATCAACGATTCCGATTCCATGTTTTCCTCCGAGACGGTTCAGTTCTGTGATGATTTCAGAAACTTTCATCTCTTTTCCGTTTACGCTCTTTGGAACACCTGCTTCAAATGTCATTGTAACGTATTCATCTTTGTCTGGTGCTTTCTCTGGTGTTGTGCTCAGCACGAGAAGATCATCGTAGTTTGGCTCATTTGCCGGATTCTCAAGTTCAAGTCCTTCATGCTGATGTGCCACAGGTTACGGTCACGGCTGTAGCTGTGCTTTGCGTCAAATGGAAGATCAATTCCATGAGCTTTACAATAATCGATCTCGTCTTCACGGGACTGCATTGTCCATACATCTGTCATACGCCATGGAGCGATGATCTTGATGTCCGGAGCAAGAGCTTTGATACCAAGCTCGAAACGGATCTGGTCATTTCCTTTTCCTGTTGCACCGTGACAGATTGCAACAGCGCCTTCTTTACGTGCAATCTCAACCAGTTTTTTAGCGATTGCCGGACGAGCCATGGAAGTTCCGAGAAGGTATTTGTTCTCATAAACAGCTCCGGCCTTTACACAAGGAACGATGAAGTCATCACAGAATTCATCAATGATATTTTCAATATATAATTTAGAAGCTCCGGAAAGTTTTGCTCTTTCATCCAGGCCATCCAGTTCTTCTCCCTGTCCACAATCGATGCAACAGCAGATAACGTCATAGTTAAATGTTTCTTTCAGCCACGGGATGATTGCTGTAGTATCAAGACCACCTGAATATGCTAATACAACTTTTTCTTTACTCATTTTATTGCCTCCTAAATGTATTTTTATAAATTTCTGTTTCCTCAGTTTCTTGAGTTCTAAAGTTTGCCGCTTTAATAAGCTAAAACCTACTATACACCACATTTTATAATTATGCAAGTATTATTTTGAAAAAATGAATAAAATGCATAAAATTACATATAATGTACAAAAAATGAATAAAACGAAGAAAAATGAGTGAAAATATGCAAGATGTGACGGAGAAGATGTGAAACTAGAAAAACAAAAAAGTTAGGTACTGTTATTTTGAATTGTGATATATTTGACGAATATGTTAAAAATATATCGTGAAAAGCTGTTGATTTTAGTAAATGTGTCTGATAATATAAAGATATCAAAGAAACTGACCTAAAAAATATTTAGATAGTCAGACGAAAACGGATCACAACCTATCTGTTTAATATAAAAGTCAGAAGGGCATGTGAGCAAGAAAGAGAGGGAAAACAAATGGGATTTCTTACAGGAAAGACAGCAATCATTACGGGAGGAGGACGTGCAGTACTAAGTGATGGCAGCTGTGGATCCATCGGATATGGTATTGCAACAGCTTATGCCAAAGAAGGTGCGAATCTTGTTCTTACAGGAAGAAATGTAAAGAAGCTGGAAGACGCGAAAGAAGAGTTGGAACGTCTCTATGGAGTGAAAGTGCTTGCAGTACAGGCAGATGTCAATGCGGGAGCAGATAACAAGGCAGCAGTTGAGCACGTTGTAAAGCAGGCAGTTGAGGAATTCGGAAGATTGATGTTCTTATTAATAATGCACAGGCTTCTGCATCAGGAGTAACTCTTGCAGATCATACAACAGAGCAGTTTGATCTTGCGATTTATTCAGGACTTTATGCAACATTTTATTATATGCAGGCATGTTATCCATATTTGAAGGAAACACAGGGATCCGTAATCAACTTTGCATCAGGAGCAGGCCTTTTCGGTAATTACGGACAGTGTGCGTATGCAGCAGCGAAGGAAGGTGTCAGAGGACTGACAAGAGTAGCAGCTACAGAATGGGGAGTAGACGGAATCAATGTGAATATTGTGTGCCCGCTTGCATGGACAGCACAGCTTGAAAACTTCCAGAAAGCATATCCGGATGCATTTAAGGCGAATGTAAAGATGCCGCCGGCAGGACATTACGGAGATGTAGAGAAAGAGATTGGAAGAGCGTGTGTACAGCTTGCATCACCGGATTTCAAATATATGAACGGCGAGACAATTACATTAGAAGGCGGAATGGGACTTAGACCTTAATCATTCTTTGGAAAATAAGAATGATATTTTCTATATAGAAGATAGATAAATAGAAGAAAAGTAGATCGGCGATGATAGACGTAGGAATAGTTACGTTTATCATCGCTGTTTTATGTAGCAAAAAACTTTTTGAAAAAAATACTTGCATATTATACATGAAAGATGTATTATTATGCACATGAAAATGAATAACGTGTATTTTTATACATTCATTTTAAGAAAAGCTTTACATCCCGATTAAAGTGGTATATTATAAGGAGAAATGATTGCGGTAATACGTTACCGTGGTACAGCAAACAAGTAATTCCCGGGAGTATTTCGAGGGAATGAGAAAAGAAAGGACTTGAGAATGATGATTAAGGTCGGAATTATTGGAGCAACCGGTTATGCAGGCGGCGAGCTCGTAAGAATATTGATGGGACATAAAGATGCAGAGATTGTCTGGTACGGATCCAGAAGTTATGTAGATCAGAAATATGCAGATGTATATAGAAACATGTTTCAGATTGTAGATGCAAAATGCATGGATGATAACATGGATGAGCTTGCCGAACAGATAGATGTGATCTTCACAGCAACCCCGCAGGGACTGTGTGCATCTCTGATCAATGAAGAAATCCTTTCAAAGACAAAGATCATTGATCTCAGTGCAGATTTCCGTCTGAAAGATGTGAAGGTTTACGAAGAGTGGTATAAAATCGAACACAAAGCACCGCAGTATATTGATGAAGCTGTCTATGGATTGTGCGAGATCAACCGAGACAAAGTGAAGGATGCACGTATCGTGGCCAATCCGGGATGTTATACAACATGTTCTATCCTGACAGCATATCCGCTTGCAAAGGAAGGACTGATCGATATGAGCACTCTGATCATCGATGCGAAGTCTGGAACATCAGGTGCAGGAAGAGGAGCAAAGCTTCCGAATCTTTACTGTGAAGTGAATGAAAATATTAAGGCATATGGAGTTGCAACACACCGCCATACACCTGAAATTGAAGAACAGCTTGGATACGCAGCAGGAGAGAAAGTTGTGTTGAACTTCACACCGCATTTAGTTCCGATGAATCGAGGAATTCTTGCTACAGAGTACGCAAAGCTTACGAAAAAAGTTACATATGAAGAAGTAAAAGCAATTTATGATAAATATTATGCAGATGAGAAATTTGTTCGTGTTCTGGAGAAAGATCAGTGTCCGGAGACCAAATGGGTAGAAGGAAGCAACTACGTAGACATTGGATTTAAGATCGATGAGAGAACAGGACGAATCATTATGATGGGAGCCATTGACAACCTTGTAAAAGGTGCCGCAGGACAGGCGGTTCAGAATATGAATCTGCTGTTTGGTCTTCCGGAGAGTGAAGGACTTGAACTCGTTCCGATGTTCCCATAGGTTATATTGATAAAGGTGGTATGTATGATACGTGTAATGACAATAGAGGATTATGATGAAGTATATAAATTGTGGAAGAAGATCCGGGGATTCGGAATCCGCAGTATCGATGATTCAAAAGAAGGTGTCGAAAGGTTTCTGCGACGGAATCCGACAACGAGTTTTGTCGCAGTGAAAGAAGGAAAAATCGTCGGAAGTATTCTCTGTGGTCATGATGGAAGACAGGGAAGTCTCTATCATGTATGTGTGGATGAGGCATACCGAAGACATGGAATCGGAAAAGACATGGTCGTGCATACAATGAAAGCACTCCAGGCAGAGAAGATCAATAAGGTTTGTCTGATCGCATTTGCACAGAATAATGTAGGAAATGCATTTTGGAATACAATCGGATGGACGGAACGACTTGATGTGAATTATTATGATTTTATTTTAAATGAAGAAAATATTACAGCATTCAATGAACAATAAGCAGAAAGGAAGCAAGTTATATGAAGATAATCGAAGGCGGAGTTACCGCAGCAAAAGGATTTGAAGCAGCAGCAACAGCAGCAGGAATCAAATACCAGGGACGTACAGATATGGCGATCATTTACAGTGAGAAACCGTGTAAAGTCGCCGGAACATTTACAACGAATGTAGTAAAGGCAGCTCCGGTGAAGTGGGACAGACAGATTGTAAGAGAGCAAACAGAAATCACAGGCAGTTATTGTAAACTCTGGAATTGCAAATGCGTGTACCGGAGAGGAAGGTATGAAATACTGTGAAGAGACAGCAAAAGAGGCAGGAAAAGTTCTTGGAATCGATGAGAAAGGTGTTCTTGTAGGTTCTACAGGAGTTATCGGAATGCAGATTCCAATCGATAAGATCAAAGCCGGAATTACAGAACTTGCCAAGGAAAAGAAAGCTGATCTGGCAAGTGGAACAGAAGCTGCGAAAGCAATCATGACAACTGATACGAAGAAAAAAGAAGTTGCGGTTACATTTATGGCAGGAGATACAGAAGTGACGATCGGAGGAATGGCGAAAGGTTCCGGAATGATTCATCCGAACATGTGTACAATGCTTGCATTTATTACAACGGATGCAAAAATTTCCAAAAAAGCACTTCAGGCGGCAATGAGCAGTGATGTTGAGGATACTTATAACATGATCTCTGTTGACGGAGATACTTCAACAAATGATACAGCACTCCTTCTCGCAAATGGAATGGCCGGAAATGAGAAGATCAAAGAAGGCACACCGGCATTCGACGCATTCAAAGAGGCGCTTCATTATGTAAACGAGACACTTGCGAAGGCAATGGCGGGAGACGGAGAAGGTGCAACAGCACTTTTTGAAGTAAAGGTTGTCGGAGCACAGACAAAAGAGCAGGCAAAGGTTCTTGCAAAATCTGTTGTATGCTCGAATCTTACAAAGGCTGCGATCGCAGGACATGATGCGAACTGGGGAAGAATCCTTTGTGCAATGGGATATTCCGGAGCAAAGTTTGATCCGGAGCAGGTAGATCTGTTCTTCGAGAGCAGTGCAGGAAAGCTTCAGATCATTGCTAATGGAACAGCGACAGATTATAGCGAAGAAAAGGCAACAGAGATCCTTTCACAGGAAAAAGTGACAGCGATTGCTGACTTGAAAGCCGGAGATGCAGAAGCTACTGCGTGGGGCTGTGACCTGACACATGGATACATTGATATCAATGCGGATTACAGAAGTTAACCTATAGAGAAATTATTGTTTCTTTAAAGACGCTGAAAAAATAGAAAATACAGAAAAAGGGAGACAGAAAAAATGACAAGCAATATGCAGAAATATCTGGATAAAGCGCAGGTGCTGATCGAGGCACTTCCTTATATCCAGCGCTTTAACCGTAAAATCATCGTAGTAAAATATGGCGGAAGTGCATGGTAGATGAAAGCCTGAAACGCAGAGTGATCGAGGATGTTACACTTCTGAAACTGTGTGGATTCAAACCGATCATCGTGCATGGCGGTGGTAAGGAAATCAGCAAGTGGGTTGGAAAAGTCGGAAAGGAAGCAGAGTTTATCAACGGACTTCGTGTGACAGATGCAGAGACAATGGAGATTGCGGAGATGGTTCTTGGTCGTGTAAATAAGAGTCTTGTACAGCTTGTAGAGAGTCTTGGCGTGCGTGCGATCGGAATCAGTGGAAAGGATGGAAATCTACTCCAGGTTGAGAAGAAGCTTTCAGACGGACAGGATATCGGATTCGTAGGAGATGTCAAGAAAGTAAATGCAGAGATTTTGTATGACCTTTTGGAAAAAGATTTCCTTCCGATCATTTGCCCGGTTGGTATGGATGAGGAATACAATACTTATAATATCAACGCAGATGATGCAGCCTGTGCAATCGCCCGTGCCATGAAGGTTGAGAAGCTTGCGTTCCTGACAGATATTGAAGGTGTTTATAAAGATCCGAAAGATCCATCTACATTGATTTCTGAACTGGAGATCAAAGAAGCCAAGGAATTGATTACAGACGGATATATTGGAGGTGGAATGCTTCCAAAGCTTCAGAATTGTATTGATGCGATTGAAAATGGTGTGTCACGTGTACATATTCTGGACGGAAGAATCCCACATTGCCTGTTGCTTGAAATCTTTACAAACAAAGGAATCGGTACAGCAATTTTAAATCAGAAAGAAAGCAGGTATTATGATGGTGAACAGTAAAATACAGGCGGCAGAAGAGAACCTGATCCATGTATACAATCGATTCCCGATTGCACTGGATCACGGAGAAGGAATGTATCTGTATGATACAGAAGGAAAAGAATATCTTGACTTTGCAGCAGGATTTGCTGTGTCAGGACTTGGATATGATAATAAAGAACTGAATCAGGCATTAAAAGACCAAATTGACAAGTTATACCATACATCAAATCTTTATTTTCACGAGAGCTGTGGAGAGGCAGCAAAAGAACTGAATCGCATTTCCGGAATGGACAGAGTTTTCTTTACAAACAGTGGTGGTGAGGCAAACGAAGGTGCCTTGAAAGCAGCCAGAAGATATGCTTACACAAAGAAGACAGGAAGATATGAATTTATAGCAATGCAGAATTCTTTTCATGGAAGAAGCTTCGGAGCAGTTTCTGTGACAGGACATGATTCTTATCGAGAACCGTTTGAGCCGGTTGTTCCAGGTGTGAGATTTGCAGAGTTTAATGATCTTGACAGTGTGAAAGCACTGGTAAATGATAAGACTTGTGCAATTATTTTGGAACCGCTGCAGGGCGAAGGGGGAATCAATCTTGCAACACAGGAATTTATGGAAGGAATCCGTAAAATCTGTGATGAAAATGGAATCCTGATGATCTGTGATGAAGTGCAGTGTGGAATGGGAAGAACCGGAAATATGTTTGCATGGCAGGGATTTGGTGTAAAACCGGATATTCTGACTATGGCGAAAGCAATCGGAAACGGAATTCCGGTCGGTGCATTTGCAATGACAGAAGAAGTGGCAAAATATTCTCTGCAGCCGGGAGATCACGGCGCAACATACGGTGGAAACCCATTAGCATGTACTGCAGTCAAGAAAGTAATCGAGATCTTTGAACGTGAGGATATTGTGGGGCATGTGAATCAGGTTGCTCCATATCTGACAAAAAAACTGGATGAGCTTGTGGATGAGCTGGACTGTGTTGTCAAAAGAAAAGGAAAAGGTCTGATGCAGGGAATCGAGATTACAAAACCTCTTGCAGAAGTAAATAAAAAGACAATCGAAGAAGGGCTTTTGATCATTCAGGCGCAAGGAAATGTCATCCGTTTTGTTCCACCGCTGATTGTAGAAGAAAAGCATATCGATGAGATGATCGAAAAACTGAAACGTGCACTTGTATAAGAGATCTTATACATAAAAAAGCCGGCATTTGCTTATACTATTTCTATAGGGAGGTATGAGCTTATGGCCGGTTTTTTGATTGCACTGCTATCAGGTGCGCTGATGAGTGTACAGGGAGTGTTCAACACGCAGGTGACAAAGACGACAGGAGTCTGGGTAAGCAATGGGTGGGTACAGCTTTCAGCATTTCTTTTGTGTCTGTTTGTCTGGCTGGCAACAGGAAGAGACTCTGTTACAGCACTTATGGAAGTCCAGCCGCGTTATATGTTGCTGGGAGGTGTGATCGGAGCAGGAATCACATGGACTGTGATTAAAAGTGTGGATGCTCTGGGACCTGCAAGGTCAGCACTTTTCATTGTTGTTTCCCAGCTGGCGGTTGCTTATCTGATCTCATTATCCGGAATGTTCGGAATGGAAAAAGAACCATTTTCATGGAGAAAACTGATTGGATTGCTGATCGCAGCCGGTGGAATTGTTCTTTTCCAATGGGAATAGACAGTTTTACGGGTATTGTAATAAGTCTGTAACAAAGCGTTAAATTGTCTATTGTATTTTTGAGAAAAATTCGTTACAATATTTATGTCCGGTTTTAAGGGGAAGTCTGACTGTCTGAGAACAGTGAGGCAATAGGATGAAGAACGGATGGAAGAAAATATGCAGATGCCGTAAAGGCAGATGCTAAAAGGAATTGTATTGACTTTAACTTTGGCTTTTTTGACCATGGGATTGTGTGGCTGTGCAGAGAAGCAAGACGCAGCGGAAGAACTTGAAGAGTTCACACTGGAGGGGGAATCTGATGTAGAGAAGAATTCCTCAAATTCCAAAACAGAGTCAGAAAAAGGATCTCAGGGTGGCACAGATGCAGAAGAAGGACTGCCGGAGACGTTATATGTTCATGTATGTGGAGCTGTGAATGCTCCGGGGGTGTACGAACTGAGGACAGATGCACGGATTTACGAAGCATTGGAAGCGGCCGGTGGAATGACAGAAGATGCTGCTGCAGATTGGATCAATCAGGCAGAAGCTTTGAGTGATGGAGAGCGAATCTATGTGCCAACGCAGGAAGAAGCAGAGGAGTCAGCACAATCTGTTTCCGGTCAGTGGGCAGATCCGAATGGAAATGCAGGTGGATCAGTCAGTGATAAAATTAATATAAATACAGCCACAAAAGAAGAATTAATGACCTTGAGTGGAATCGGAGCATCAAAGGCAGAGAGTATTCTGAAGTACAGGCAGGAGCATGGAAACTTTCAGAGTATAGAGGATCTCAAGAAGATCGAGGGAATCAAGGATGGCGTATTTAATAAGATAAAAGACGATATTACGGTATAGGAGCAGGCAGAAGAACGGCCAGAAAGAGGAGTATGAGCAAGAAGATATTAGTTGTTGATGATGAAAAATTAATCGTAAAGGGGATCCGGTTCAGTCTGGAACAGGAAGGAATGGAAGTGGATTGCGCTTATGATGGAGAAGAAGCATTAGAATATGCGAGAAGATGTGAGTATGATCTTGTACTTCTTGATGTCATGCTTCCGAAACTGGATGGTTTCCAGGTATGTCAGCAGATTCGTGAATTTTCAGATATGCCGATTGTTATGTTGACTGCAAGAGTGAGGATATGGATAAGATCCTTGGTCTGGAATATGGTGCGGATGATTATATCACAAAGCCGTTCAATATTCTTGAAGTGAAGGCAAGAATCAAGGCAATCATGCGCAGAACAGCGAAACGCAAGGAAGAGCCGGCCGGCAGTCCGGTGCTTGTGAAAGGGAATATGAAGATTGATTGCGAAGGACGCCGTGTTTTCATCGGGGAACGTGAGATCAATCTTACAGCGAAGGAATTTGATGTGCTTGAGCTTCTGGCGATGAATCCGAATAAGGTTTACAGCAGAGAGAATCTGCTGAATCTGATCTGGGGATATGATTATCCGGGTGATGCAAGAACTGTAGATGTACATATCCGTCGTTTACGAGAGAAGATAGAACAGAATCCAAGTGAACCAAAATACGTACATACGAAGTGGGGAGTGGGTTATTATTTCCAGGGGTAAGAATACATTTTCATTTAAGAAAAAGATCTTTAACAATCTTAGATTCCGAATTTTTATTATAGTGCTTCTTGCCGGGCTTGTGCCCAGCGTAGTAGCACTATTTGGAATCGTAAAAGTCTATGAGTCACGTGCTGTGTCACTTCGAACAGCAGAAATTCAGAATCAATGTACAATTTTAACGAATCAGATCAGTGCGAGCCACTATTTTGAGGACACTTCACAAGAGGTGGTCAATGACAGTCTGAATCAGCTGACTAACATTTATAACGGAAGAGTTATGGTAATTGATGATCAGCTGAGGGTAGTCAAGGATACTTACAGTCTGGATGAGGGAAAGCTGGATGTATCTGAAAGTGTAGTGCGCTGTATGAAGGGGACGAGCACGAATAATTATGATAAGAAGAATCATTATATCGAGGTGACTGCACCGATTGCAATACCCGGAGAGGATCAGATTCGCGGTGTAATGCTGGCAAGTGTTTCAACTGATAGTATTGAGGATTCTCTGGATGTATTATACACACAGGGAAGCGTGATTATTGGTCTTGTGATGATTTTTCTGACGATTGTTGCAGTGTTTGCAGCAGATCGTGTAGTACGTCCGCTACATCAGATTGCAGCTACGATCGAGAATGTAAGTGCAGGGTATAGCGACGATGTTCTGCATGTGGATACATTTACAGAAACAAAGAGTATCAGCGAAGCGATCAATAAGATGATGGGAAGGCTGAAGCTTTTGGATGATTCCAGGGAAGAATTTGTATCCAATGTATCTCACGAACTGAAGACCCCGATGACATCGATGAAAGTACTGGCGGATTCACTTCTGGAGCAGGAGAATCTTCCGGTTGAGATGTATCAGGAATTCATGGGTGATATCGCAAAAGAGATTGACCGTGAGAATAAGATTATTACAGATCTTTTATCACTTGTGAAGATGGACAAGAAGGGTCAGACGCTGAATATTGAATCCGTTAATATTAATGAACTTCTGGAACAGATTTTGAAGAGATTAAAACCAATTGCAGAGAAAAAGAATGTGGAGATCGTAATGGAGAGTTTTCGGCCGGTCACAGCTGAAATCGATGAGACAAAACTGTCACTTGCGATTTCTAATCTGGTAGAAAATGCAGTAAGTATAATCATGATAATGGATGGGTTCATGTATCATTGAATGCAGACCACAAATTTTTCTATGTAAAAGTAGAAGATTCAGGAATCGGAATTCCGAAAGAGGATCAGGCGCATGTTTTTGAACGTTTCTTCCGTGTGGATAAATCTCATTCCAGAGAGATCGGAGGAACGGGACTTGGACTTGCAATTGCGCGAAATGCTGTGATTGCACATAGAGGTGCGATTAAAGTATATAGTGAAGAAGGCGAAGGAACAACATTTACTGTGAGAATTCCACTGATCTATACAGCTTCTTAGGAGAAAAGTTATGAAAAAAAGAAAAGGAATCGCAGTGTTGCTTATTCTGATTCTTTCTCTCGCAGTAACTGCGTGTGGGGATCGTTATGGAGTAAAGGAAGGCGAATCTTACATTTACTGTATGAATACAGACAAGACAGGACTTGTAAAGGTTGCAGCTAAGATCAGCGGCAATTCTGCGATAAAAAAGGCGGAATCTGTAATCGATGAGATGAAGAAACCAACGAATGAAATTGAATATACACAGGCAATTCCGGAACAGGTGAAATTGCTCGACTGTGCTTTAAAGGGCAGTATCCTTGAGATTGATTTCAGTGAAGAATATTATGAAGTGAAATCCTTAGATGAGAAACTGATGCGGGCAGCAATTGTGCAGTCACTGCTTCAGATTGATGGAATTGATGCAGTATCTGTCCGTGTGGAAGGGGAACCGCTCAAAGATAATGAGGGAAATGATGTTGGCTTAATGAATGAGGATGACATTGTTGATGCAACAGGATCCTCGTTAAGTTCTTATCAAACGGATACACTGACATTGTATTTTGCAGATCAGAATGGATCCAAACTGGTCAAGCAAGAGGTTGATGTTCATTACAGCAGTAATGTCTTGAAAGAAAAGCTGATTGTAGAAAAGCTGATGCAAGGTCCATCTGAGGAGGGGGCATATCCAACGATCAATCCGGCGGCTAATCTGTTGAGTGTAACGACAAAGGATGGAATCTGTTATGTGAATTTTGACAGCACATTTCTGATCAGTGCGTATGATGTACTGCCTGAGATCACGATTTATTCTATTGTGGATTCTCTTGTAGAGGGAGCAGGAGTAAGGCAGGTACAGATTACGATCAATGGTGAATCGAATGCAAAATACATGGAGAAGGTGGACTTGTCACAGCCATTGAATGAAGAGCAGGACTGGATAGCAGCAGATAACAAAGAATGAGAAAACGCCCGCTCTGTATGGTATGTCTTATACTGCTTGCCATACAGCTTGTAAGAGTGAGTTTTTTACAGAATACAAAAGATCAGAAACCGTCCCTTGCAGAAACATTGATTTCAGATGAGAAAGATGTGATTTGCGAGGGCACGGTTTATAAAATTGATAAGTTTTAGAATGAAAATCGACAAGAGGTTATAAAGCCTCTGCCGATTTTCTTTTTTTATAGGAAACAGCAGAAAAGAAGAGCGTGCAGAGCGTAAAAACTCTGACACGCTTATTTTTTTTACCATAAAAGCAAATGAGGACGGAAAGGAGCATAGAACATGGCGAAACGAAAGTACAAGCGTCTGCATTACGAGGACAGGCAGACCATAGAGGCTATGAGTAAGCAGGGCAGCAGTGTAAGTGATATTGCAGAGGCACTGGGAACGCATAGGGACACAATTTATAGGGAGTTCAAACGCTGCAACGCCACACTGAAAACCTACACGGCGGCAGCAGGGCAGCAGGCGTTATAAACAAGAATAACAAAGAGAGGTAAGACACATGAAAAAGTAGATTTTAATAAATTGCAGGCAGGCGACTTAGTAGAAGTGCCACGCACACAGTTTGCACCTATGCGTAGCGGCTGGAATGGCTGGTTATTCAGTGAGGCAGTAGTAATAAGAAAGGGCGTAGGAAGAAAAAGCAAAAAGAATGTAGTCGTAGTGGAAATGAGAACACCAGCAGGAAAGAACAGCTACGGGACTATAGAGGCTACATTTTACGCAGAGAATGTTTTTACTACGCCAGCAGCAAAGAACGCAAGAAACATTTTGAAGAAATACGGAATAGAGGACGCAGAGAGCTTTTACAAATTCATTGAGCGGGACGACGTAACGGGCTGCGATTGGATAAGATTTTTAATAGAAAAAGGCTTTTTATTTAATGAGTAGGCGGCAGCAGCCGCCACGAGTGCCGTTAGTTCAGCGGTTAGAGCAGCCGCCTCATAAGCGGCAAGTCGTGGGTTCAAATCCCACACGGCACATTGTGTAGCAGGCATGGCGAGCTGCGGCAGAGGGCAGCAGGCTAATAGCTGCAATCTGTATACCGTGGAAAAATAGCGGCGGTCATACCAGCCAGAAGTATGTGGACAGTCAACAGGTTTTCAGTTGCTTTTTAATGCGAAAAGCAGCCCGCACGGTAAAACCAAACGCCAGAACAGGAGAGCGGCACACATGGAAAGACAGAGAGCGCCGCCGAAAGGAAGAGAGGCAGAGAATGGCAGCAGAGGCATTGATAGTAGAGGACGCATACCAGAGAGGCTATGCAGATGCCATAGCAGATATGCGAAAGAAAAAAGAGCAGAGGCGGCAGCGGGAGCAGGCAAAGAAAGCCCGCCGCTGGTATTTCATTAAGCAGAAAGCCTACGGGCTTGCAATGCTGGCAGTTACCGTGCTGGCGGCATGGGCGACAGAGGGCGACATAACAATAGCGGTTATTACCGTACCGCTGGGGCTTATGTGCCTTTTCAGTAAAAAAATGCTGATAGTAGACAACTACTATTTTGCTACAGAAGAGAGGGCAATACATGGACGAAAAAACAATACAGCGTATTAAAAAGCTGCAAGCGCTGGCAGAGCGGGGCGTAGGCGGCGAGAAAACGACAGCGCAAAAGAAACTTGCAAAGCTGCTTAAGGATAACGGTATAAATTCCTTAGACGAACTGCAAAAGGAAGAGTATGAATATACGATATTTTCCTACAAAGGAAAGCACGAAATAAAACTGCTGCGGCAGTGTATGTATAAGGTCATGGGTGCTAAATCTGACAGAACAGCATACAAGCCATACGGACGGCGGCAGAAAATCGGCATATATTGCACGAAAGCGCAGAAAATCGAAATAGAGTTAGAGTTTGAATTTTACAGAAACGTATTTTATGAGGAATTAAGTACATTTATGGACGCTTTCATACAGGCACAGAAGATTTTCCCAGAAGATGCACCAGTAGGAGACTACGACGAATTTAACGAAAGAGATATGAAAATAGCGTTTATGGCTACGGGGATAGAACAGCGTAGCAGGGCTGCAATGATAGAGGAAAGCGAGGCGGGAAATGAGAAAACGAAAACGACAGGCAGTTAAGAAACTGATACAGTGCGCAGCCGTTATAGCGGTAGGCGTGCTGGCAATCATTTTGTTTATGCTGGCTATCTGGTACAGAGGAAAGAACAGCGAGCCAGTAACAGACGAACAGGTAGCAGCGCAGATGCAGCAGGCAGAGCCGCTGGTTATTGAAACACCAGAGGCAGCCACAGAGGGCAGCATAAGAGTATATGACTATGACGGCTGCTGTATTTACGCCTACTACGGCAAAATTCGGATAAATAACGACGGTAAAGACGGCAAGGACATTGACGTAGAGGCAATAGGCTACTTAGAGGGCTACCAAGAACATAAAGAAGAAAGCGGGGCGGGGGAATGAGCCACAAATATTACAGCCCTTTACGCCCGTTATCACTGGGGGCATTTCCAAAGCCGCAGGGAAACGAGATTTTACATATAGAAAATTTTAAGGAACGGCAGAACGTACCAGAGATAGCACGGCAGGCGTGGGGATACATTGAGTACAAAGAGGCGCTTACAGAAATAGAGGCGGCAGCTTATGAGCTGATACCGTCAAACTGCATTTCTGAAATGGAAAACTTAGAGGCAAGGAGATAAAGGCAATGAGCGAGGTATATATACGCAGCCAGAATAAAGAAAAGCTGTATAGACTGGGCGGTAATTACGCCTGCGTAGAGTATGGAGAGTACGAGGACATAAAGAAAAAGAGAGGCGGCGCAGAGGCAGACAAAAAGCGCCACGTAATTTGCATAAGTGACGGGTGTTTAGAGGAAATCGGAGAGTATGCCACAAAAGAGCGCTGCTTAGAGGTTCTGGACGAGATACAGAAAGCGTGCGTAAGCTATCTGTTTACGGCTGGCGGTGCAGCTATAGTAAGGGGCGGCATGGACGTACAGCCGTTTGCAGCAGTAATACCGAGGTTGTACGAAATGCCGGAGAAATAGGAGAGGCAGACAGTGACAGTAGAGGAATTTATAGGCACGCTGGAGAGTTCAGACCGCCTGCGCATTATCGAGGGAAAAGCAGAGGTTTACGTAGGGTATCTGGCAGCGTTCAAACCGTTTGCAGACCATGAGATAAGCGAGGAATACCGAAAATACAGAGAGCATGAGGTAAAGAAGTTTAGGGCAGTGCCGGAGATAACGCACAAACGCTGGAAAGAGCTGGGGCTTATGAAACCATTAGAGCCAGACCAGACAGCACAGTATAAGTTTAGTGATTTGCAGATGTCACTTTACTACACCATATACATACAGGAAAGGAAAGGACAGGAAGTATGACAAAGAAAAAGCCGGATTTTTTACGGGATTTAGATACTGCAATCATGGACGAGCTTACAGGTGGCGGTATCAAGGAAAATGCAGCGGGACTGGTAGGAACGCTTACACAGATTAAGGAAATTAAGCAGCTATGCGGGCTGCCGTTTTGTGGTTATATGGCAAAGCTGGAAACAGTAAGACCAAGCGGCGTGCCGGACGAGGTAACGGTAGTATTTGCAGAGGACGTACCATACAGGGCTTGCAACGGCATAGAATTTGACGTTATGCAGGAATTTGTAGAGGGCAGCAGGCTTTTACTGACAGGTAAGGTGCAGACGCTTAAGGACTTCCAGAGCGGTAGACTGCTGGTATATATTCTGGCAGATTTTGTGGCGGTATCGGAAAAGGCAGTAGAGCAGGACGAGGCAGCAGTAAGAGGCGTTATAGCGAATAAGCAACATACAGAGAAACACCGAGAGGCAAGCGCATTACTGATATTACGGTAAAGGTAAGAAATGAGCTTACAGGCGGCAGCTGCTTTTTACCGTGCATCTGCTGGCAGGAACAGGCAGACGAGGCGGCGCAGTGGCAGCAGGGCGACACTGTAGAGCTGCTGGGACGGTATCAGAGCCGCCAGTATGAAAAGGTGCTTGATACAGCCACAGGAGAAAGAGAACAGCGCACAGCTTATGAGGTATCGGTACGGCTGATTAGAAGAAAGGAAGAGGTAGAAAATGAGTGTTGAACATATCGGCAAGGGCTATGTAAAAATCTGCGTGAGTGAGGAAGAGTTAGAGAACAGCATAGCTGGGCTTAGCCAGTTAAAACCTATTTTGCAAACGCAAGCAATGAAAGGGAACGGAAGAAACACAAAGCAGGGGCTTATTGACGCAGCAGAGCTGGGAAAACATTTTGATACAGCGATAGATGCAATGACTATGCTTTTGGCTGGGTTTAAGGAAGAAAGCGAGGCACAGAATGAAGAGTAAAACAATTTTAGGAGCAGACGGCGCAACAAAAATGCAGCAGATTACAGTAGGGATACACGGAAAGGGCGGCGAGGCAGGCATAAAGGCAATACAGCAGCTTGCAGGCATGGTGGACAGCTTAAAGCAGTGCCAGACACCACAGGAAGTATACGACAGATATTTACAGATTACGGGGTACTGTAAATGCTGCGTTGATTGTAATTTTATAGACCAAAAGGGAGCAGACGAGCTGATGTGCTTAGCAGCATATCTGGCAGGAAATGAACAGGCACGGGCAGAGGCACAACAGAAAGCGGGTAAAAAGGCATGAGAAAGGTTTATATATGCAGCCCATACAGGGCGAAAGACGGCGCAGAGCTGGACAGAAACATAGATTATGCGCAGCAGCTGACACGGCAGGCGTTAGAGGCGGGCTTAGCACCCATTACGCCGCATTTATATATGACGCAGTGCATGGACGATAAAAAGCCGGAAGAGCGGGCAAGGGGCATGGCTGCGGGGCTTGCGCTGCTGAAAGGCTGCGATTTTGTTATTGCTGGTGTGAAATACGGCATAACAGAGGGAATGGACAGAGAAATACATACAGCAAATATGCTGGGAATTGCGGTTATAGATGCAAACCAGATTAAACGGCATCTGGAATATGAGGAAAAGCGACAGGAGAGGGCGGCGAGCGATTACGCAAAGCTGCATAGCTGCGAATTTTGCAAGGGCAGCAAATTATACAGCTGCACGGGCTACGATTGCAGAGAGCCGTACAGACGGCTTATGAGTATGCCTTAAGCCGCATAAGAGAGCGGCAGGAAACATGAAAAAATAAAAGCGCCTACGGTGGGGAAACACCATAGGCGCTAAGCTATACAGCTTTGAAATACTATAAAAATTATAAGCTATGTATGGCACAAAGTCAAGAAATTTAACGGGCAGGCAGCCCGTTTTAACACTTGATAAAAGTATTAACGAACCGACAGAGAGGTAGATATATGCCATACGTAGAGAGGGTAACAAAAGCGGGAAATACGATAGAGATAGAGAGGTACTTACCAGCAGGTACAAAAAGAAAGGTATCAGCAGAGGGATAAAGTAAAGCCAACAAAAGAAGAGCAGGAGAAAGTAAACACCAGACAGGCAGAGAGAAAGTTAAGGATACTCATAAATGCAAACTATGGCTATGGGGACTACCATTTAGTGCTTGACTATATCCGCAGGAAAGGAGAGCCGGACAGAACGCCGGAGCAGATGCGGCAGGACATAGACGTATTTTGAGGGAGTGCAGAAAGGAGTACAGAAAAGCAGGGTTAGAGTTCAAATACATACACGTTATGGAGATAGGCAAGAAAGGTGCGAGGCATCACCACCTTGTAGTAAATAAAATTGATACAGAGATTTTACAACGCTGCTGGTATAAGGCATACGAGGGGCATAACAGGGTTAAGGTATTCCCACTGGACGATAGCGGCAACTATGCAGAGCTGGCAAGTTATTTAATCAAGTACACAGGAACGCACAAAAAGGGTACTGACGGAGCATTACAGGGCAAGCGCTGGAATTGCAGCAAGAATTTAGTAAGACCAGAACCAGAGTACCACATAATTTCAGACCGTGAGTATTTCAAGAAAGAGCCAAAAGCAATAAAGGGCTATTACGTGGACAAGAACAGCGTAAGCATGGGGGTACACAGTCCAGAGTATTACGGCTACGGGTATTTAAGATACACATTAGTAAAAATAACAGATAGGGGGGTTGAAATGCAGATAATCAAGGGCGTTGCCATTGCAGCAGTGTTGATAATAGCCGGACTGCTGGCACTGATTGTGGCAGCATATCTGGCGTTTAGAATTGCAGCGGCTATTTTTGAGCAGCAGGAGAGCTGGAAAGACAACGGCAGCAGAAGGCAGAAAACATGATAGAAAAAATTAAATACTGGTTATTCCAGAAAGGCAAGGACTGTAAGCGCTGCTGCCTATGGTGCAGATACTACGATATATGCCGCTGGGACGTACTGGGAAATGCAGGACTACAAAGCGAGGAAACAATAGCGCTTTTGGCGATAGAGAACAGCAAGCCGCATAAGGACGGGCTGCTTTTTAGAATTTGCCAGTATGTAGAATTTAAACAGAGAGCGAGGCGAGAAAATGAGAAACTTTAGACTGGACGACGAAAGCGGGCATCAAGAGGCATTATTTAGCTGGGCTGCATACAGAACAGGCTTATGCCGGAACTGCAATATATGTATCATGTGCCAAACGGCGGCAAACGTGATAAAGCAACAGCAGCGGTGCTTAAGAGGCAGGGCGTAAAGGCTGGCGTGCCAGACATTATGCTACCAGCTGCAAGGGCTGGGTATAATGGGCTTTACATAGAGCTTAAGGCAGGCGAGAACACGACGACCAAGAAACAAAAAGAGTGGTTAGAGTATCTGCGGCAGCAGGGCTATTATACCGCCGTCTGCTACGGCTGGCAGCCAGCAGCGCAGCTGATAGAGCAGTATTTATTACATTCAGACGAGCTTACAAAAGAACAGGAAACAGTAACCATGCGTTAGAGGCGAACGCAGGAAAGAGAGGCAAAGAATGAAAACAATAAGCATTTTGAATTTAAAGGGTGGCGTAGCCAAGACCTTTACAGCGGCAAACATGGCGTATGAGCTTTACAGGCGAGGTTATACGGTGCTGCTGATTGACAACGATAAGCAGGGAAACTTAAGCAAGGCGTACAGCAGATATGATGCAGAGAACGTAGCACCAGTTACAAGGCTACTGGCTGGGGACTGGGAAAACGCAGACGAGCTGATACAGCATACAGAGTATGAGGGTATCGACATTGTAACGGCGAATATGTCACTTTTGGGGCTACATGGAATTTAACCAAAGAGGACAGCGAAAACCAGATAAAGAGATATAAAGCGCTGGTATATGCAAAGATGCAGTATTACGGAGATTGCACCATATACGGCAAGTATGATTACTGCATCATTGATAACCCGCCGGATATTGGGCTTAATGTTGTAAATGCGCTGGCAATCACGGACGAGGTAATAGTACCCGTAAAGGTGGACGAGGACGCTTTAGAGGGGCTGGACATTGTGACAGAGCAGATAGAGGACGCAAAGGTATTTAACCCAGCATTAAAGCTGGCAGGCGTGCTGATTACGTCATACCAGAACACAGACGGCGAGGCAGCAGGCGTAGAGTGGCTGGAACAAAAGACAGATTTTAATATTTTGGGTATTATTCGGTATTCCAAGAAAGTAGCAGAAAATACTTTCATGCGTAAGCCGATTTATGAGTATAGCCCATGCTGCGGAGCGGCGCAGGGGTACAAGAAATTTGTAACAGCGTATACAGGGAAAGCGAGGTAGCAAGCGTGGCACATAAAGAGAGATTATGCGTTTACTGGCATTGCCGCAGGACTGGCGGTACGGAGTGCTGGAACTGGGGCAGCAAATTTGCAGGGAAGAAATGCCCGAAAAGCGACGCTTGCGAGCATTGGAGAACGTGCGAAATGTGCAACGGAGTAATGGGACAGTGTAAGAAAAAACAAAGGATTGAGAAAGCGAGGTAGAGAATATGGCAAAGTTTGGTATTAACGACATTCTGAACGCAAAGACGAAAGCAGCAGGGCAGCAGGCACAGACGGACGGATACAAAGAGATTTATTTAAGTCCTTATGAGGTAAAGGCAGCGCAGGAGAATACACACCAGAAATTAGAGAACATAGAAGAGCTGGCAGACAGCTTTTTACACGTAGGACAGGAACAGCCTACAGTATTGGCGAGAGTAAACGGGGAATACCGTATAATCGACGGACACAGACGTAATGCGGCAAATATTTTGAACTTAGAGCGGGGGCATAAGGAGTATGAGAAAGTGCTTTACCGCTTTATGGATATGAGCGAGGCAATGTATGAGCTGCGCTTATTGGCTGGCAACGGATATACGCAGGAACTTACAGCCTATGAAAAAACCAGATTAGTAGAGCGCACCAAAGCTGCACTTATCAGAGCCAAGGAAGAGGACGGCTTAGAGATACAAGGCAAAATGCGTGATTTAGTGGCGGCTATGATAAACGAAAGCAGCACAAACGTAGCCAGAATGGACGCAATCAACAACAACGCAACGCCGGAGATTAAAGAGCAGCTGAAAGAGGGCAATTTAGGTATCACTGCTGCATACGAGGCAGCAAAGCTGGACGAGGACGAGCAGAAAGAAATAGCGGAAAAAGCAGCAGCAGGCGAAAATGTGAGGGCAAAGGAAATAGCGGAAAAGGTAGCAGAGAAAAAGGCAGGGGACGATTACGAAACACCGCACCCAGAAAGCATAACGTCTTTGTGCTATTCCTGCCAGAAATACAAGGACTGCAACGTAAAAACGGGAACGTGCCAGAAATGCGACCAGTACATAAACAAGGCAGAGGCTGAAAAGACGGACGAACAGCGGTACAGCGAAGAGCAGGACGCTATAGACCGCCAGACAAAGAAGAAATTGCAGGAGCGGGCAGACGCAGAAAAAATGGAGCATCTGCCAAGCGAGGGAGACACAGAGCATAAACAGCATGAGATAAAAATAGTGGCATCTTATTACGAGGACGTAGTAAGCGGGAAAAAGAGCTTTGAGCTGCGGAAGAACGACAGAGGCTATAAACAGGGCGACAGCCTTAAAATGCTGGAATTTAAGGACGGTAAGCATACAGGGCGCACGATTGACGCAGATATTATTTATATGCTGGAAGATTATACAGGGCTTACAGAGGGCTACTGTATTCTGGGTATCAGAGTAACAGACTATACGGGTAAGGTGTCCGAAACGGACACAGAAAGCGGGGCGGTAAATGTTTGAGTTTATGGACGGCGTAGTAGATGCGATGGAAGAAACGGGAAAGGTAGTAGTAGACGGGGTGGTATATTGCCTGATATGCGTAGCTAAACTGGCGTTGATAATAACAGCGCCAGTATGGCGCTGCCGTATACGATATGGAGAAAGGGGCGTAAGCAGTGAAATACAGACAGTGGAAAAAGAACTATAAGAAAAAGCATGGAGTAAACCCGCCGTTAGAGCTGGACAAGCGAAAACAGCGCAGGCTTGCAAGAAAAATGGCAAGACAGATAAATAAAACCTTGCCAACAGCAGCAGAAACATTGACGGCAGCTATTAACCGCTGGGCGCAGAGCATAAAGCCAGCACTGGCGACATTATGCGAGAACGTAGCAGCGGCGTTTAGCAATATGGCAGCAGGATTGAGAGAAGAAAGCGAGGCGGTAGAAAATGACTAATATTTTACTGGGAATTATAGCACTGGAATTGCTGGCTATATTTTCAAAGCTGGACAAACTGGAAGAGAGGGGCAGAGAGAATGAATAACGTATCACTTACAGGGCGGCTTACAAGAGAGCCAGAGCTTAGATATGGCGGGCAGGACAATAGCACAGCTATTACCCGCTTTACGCTTGCGGTAGACGACGGGAAAGACACAGATTTTATAAATATTAAGTGTTTCGGGCGTACTGCGGAATGGGCGCAGAAATGGTTAAGCAAAGGCAGCAGGGCAGAGGTTACGGGCAAGATTAAAACAGGCAGCTACGAGAGCCAGCGCACGGGCAGCAAGGTATATTACACAGAGGTTGTGGCAAATAGCGTAGGATTTGGAGAGAGCAAAGCAGAGGCAGAGGCGAGAGGGCAGCAGCTGCCGGAGAGTGACGGGTTTATGAATATCCCAGAGGGAGCAGACGAAGAGCTGCCGTTTAATTAACAGAAAGCGAGGTACAGAACATGGAGCAGGAAGAAACAAAGACAACAGCGGCAACAGGGGTAGAAATGCCGCCAGAGGTTGAAAGCTGGGTACAGCTGCACGAAAGCGAATTAACAGAGCTGATGCAGAAACAGGCAAAGGCTGCAATAACGGAACTGAAACGACAGGAAAAGCAGGAGCGAAAGAAAGAGAAATACCACAACACTTTTACGCTTATGAAATGCTACCGTGATGCGGTTTTCCATATCGAGAACGCAATAAGCGACGGGCAGCAGTTAGAACTTAAAGGCATGACGGACGAGCAGCAGCGTACATACTTAGAGAGTATCAGACGCACACGCTTTAAGACATTGATAATGACAGCACATATAGACAAAGCGGTAGAAGAGATAGAGCGCCGCAGAGAGGCAGCAGGCAGAGGTGTAGAGTACAAGGCTTTTGAAATGTATTTCATGCAGGGCATGGACTATGCGGAAATTGCAGAGGAACTGGATACAGGAAAGAACACACCGAGGCGCTGGGTTACGGGCATCATAAACGAGCTGTCAGTATTATTGTGGGGGATTGACGAAGAGAGGGTAAAGTAAGTGTTTGAAAAAATAAAAGCATGGATAAAAAGAAAGCGGGAAACAGCGAGAGAACAGCAGGCGGCAGACAGGTTGATAAAGCATATAGAGCAGGCGTTAGGATTTGAACTTACGAGTGGCAGAGGTTATATATAATAACTGGGATATGGCAGCCGCCAGAGGGACGGCTACACGGAAGAACGACAGCATATATATTGCGGCTATTATTAGACCAGAGTAAGCCACTGCTGCTATATGAGTTTTCACAGGTGGCAGCGTATGCGGATAACCCATTTATGGGGCGGCAATATCAGCCAGTACCCATGCAGTATGCAGGCTGGTTTAGACACGAGATAAGGAGTATATACGAGCAGCTAAGAGCAGCAGGCGTGCCAGTAAGAGAAATGATAACAGAGCAGCAGCGGGTAATATCGTGGTAAAAACGTGGTGTTTACATGGGAAAACAAAAGAGATACAATGGTAGCATGAAATGAGTAGGCGATAGCTTAAGCCATGTGCGGCAGCAGTTGCCTACTCTTTTTCTATTCATTCTTTAGCCTCCACCCAGCGCATGAAACTTAGGGCGCTGGGGAATGAAGAAAGAGAGGGGACAGTATGAAAGCATGGGCTAAGAGTTTTTATTTATCAGCGGCATGGGAAAAAACCAGAGCCGCTTATTTAATGTCACAAGATTATATTTGTGAACGCTGCGGGCAGCCCGCAAAGATAGTGCATCATAAGCGCTGGCTTAACAGAGAGAACATAAACGACATAAGCATTACGTTGTGCTGGGATAACTTAGAGGCGTTGTGCCAAGACTGCCACAACAAGGAACACCACAAACAGGAGAGGCATAAGCGGTATCAGTTCGACGAGAACGGCGGCATACTCCCCCCATATCAGAAAAATAATTAAAGGGGGCGAATACCGAGGGGGATACCCTAAAATTACCCTACGGGCGTGCGCACGGGTGGTGTAGGGGGTGTGGTGCGGCGCAGGAATGGAAAGCGGGGTAAAGGAATGGCAACAAAGAAAGAGAAAACCAAAGAACAGAGGATAAAGACCGAAAAGACCAGACTTAAGGGAATTTTCAAGGACTTAGACGAAAACAAAAGAAAATTAGTAACGCCGCTGATAGAAAAGGCTGCATTTATGAGCATTGAGCTGGACGACTTGCAGGCGAAACTTGAAAAAGACGGCTGGACGAGTGAGTACCAGAACGGGCAGAACCAGTGGGGAACAAAGAAAAGCCCAGAGGCAGAAACTTACATAGCGCTTAGTAAGAACTATGCAGCAGTGATTAAGCAGCTTACGGAATTAGTACCAGCTGCGAAACGAAAGACAAGCAGGCTGGCGGCTTTGCGGGAAGAGTAGCAATATTGCCGCCTTATCGAAATTATATCTATGAGTACACGCAAAGATTACAAGCGGACGAAATCATAGGCAGGGAAAAGTGGAATAAAAGAAAATACTAACAAATCATTATAAAACGGGCTGGACAAAAGCAGGAGTATTTTTTAATGCAAAGGCTGCGAATAAGGCTATACGTTCATAGAGAACTTTTGCCACCACAGCAAAGGACGTAATGATTTAATCAAGTTGGAGCTATGGCAGAAAGCCATAGTTTCTGTTATTTTTGGCATACAGGACGCAGAAAAAATACGTATTTTCCGTGAAATTTTTATTGTAATTGGCAGAAAAAACGGAAAAAGTTTATTTGCATCTGCGATTATTGCATATATGGCGTACTTAGAGCCGGAGTATGGACAAGAAATATACTGCTTAGCGCCGAAATTAGACCAAGCGGCGCTGGTGTATGACGGATTTTATCAAATGGTACAGGCAGAGGACGAGTTAGCGGAGCTGGCAAAGAAACGGCGCAGCGATATTTATATTGCGGAGAGCAACACGGTAATAAAACCGATTGCTTTTAATGCCAAGAAGTCAGACGGATTTAACCCGCAGCTTGTGGTATGCGATGAAATGGCAGCATGGAGCGGGGACGCTGGACTAAAGCAGTATGAGGTTATGAAATCCGCTTTAGGTGCACGTACTCAACCTATGATATTGAGCATAAGCACTGCCGGATATATCAACGACAGTATTTATGATGAACTAATGAAACGTAGCACAAGTTTCTTGAAAGGAAACAGCAAAGAGCGCAGGCTATTACCATTCCTTTACATGATTGATGATGTGGAGAAGTGGAACGACATAGACGAACTGAAAAAGGCTAACCCTAACATGGGCGTATCCGTAAAAGAAAGTTTCTTTATGGACGAGATAGCAGTAGCAGAGGGCAGCTTAAGTAAAAAAGCAGAGTTCCTTACAAAGTATTGCAATATCAAGCAGAACAGCTCTATTGCATGGCTGGAATATCAGACAGTAGAGAACGCCGGAGTAGAAAAGACCTTAGAGGACTTTAGGGACTGCTACGCAGTGGGCGGTATCGACTTAAGCCAGACAACGGACTTAACAGCAGCCAGTGTGGTTATTCAGAAAGACGGTACACTGTATGCGTTTACACAGTTCTTTATGCCACGGGGCAGACTGGAATACTTACAGGCTACGGACGGCGTGCCGTATGACATATTCGTTAAAAAGGGGCTGATAATCTTAAGCGGCGAGAATTACGTAGATTACCACGACGTTTACGGCTGGTTTACTATGCTGCTGGAAGATTACGGCATACGACCGTTGAAAATCGGCTACGACAGATACAGCGCCCAGTACCTTATTACCGATATGGCAAATTATGGTTTTCACATGGACGACGTTTACCAAGGCGAGAACCTTACACCAGTTATACGGGAGTTTGAGGGCATCATAAAAGACGGCGATTTTAAGATTGCGACAACAATTTACTAAAGACGCATTTCTTAAATGTTGCGCTTAAGCACAACATGGAGACAAGAAAATTCAGACCTATAAAAATCGAGCAGCGGGCGCATATCGACGGCTTTGTATCTGTCATAGATGCAATGACCGTGCGACAGAAATACTGGGAAGAGTGCGGCGAGCTGCTTAAAAATGCCGCATAGAAAGGAGTGTAAACGGCATGAAATTTTTAGACTATCTTTTTCATGGCAAAGAATTAAAAGCCATAGGTAATTATTTCAAAATGCTGAACGGATACAGCCCGACGTTTACCAGCTTTAGCGGAGGCGTGTATGAAATGGATTTAACCAGAACGGCTATAAATAATTTTGCTACACATTGCAGCAAGCTAAAGCCGGAGATAGAGGGCAGCGCTCTTAAGTCACTGGAAAAGACACTACAGCATAAGCCCAACTACTTCATGGATACAACAAAATTTATAAAGCGTCTGGCAACGTATGTAGCGGTGGAACACACCGCTTTTATTATACCTATCGAGGACGAATACGGGCGCTTGTGTGGCTGGTATCCACTGCGGGCTGAACGCTGCGAGGTGGTAGAGAGTGAGGGGCAGTTATATTTACGGTATCTGTTTGCGAATGGCAGCTATGGAGCTATTGAGTTTGAGCGTGTAGGCATTATGACAGACTTTGAATATAAAGACGACCTTTTTGGAGAGGACAACAGCACGCTTGCACCAACTATGCAGCTGATACATACGCAGAATGAGGGAATTATAAACGCTGTAAAAAATTCGGCAAATATCCGTTTTCTGGCAAAGGTGGCAAATATGCTGAAACCAGATGATATAAAGAAAGAACGGAAACGCTTTACAGAGGACAACTTAAGCGCAGACAACGATAGCGGCATGATTATTTATGATAACAAGTTTAGTGAGCTGAAACAGGTAGAAAGTAAACCGTACACACCAAACGCATTGCAGATGCAGCACATACAAGAAAATGTATGTACGCATTTTGGTACAAATATGGACATTCTGCAAAATAAATTTGATGAAAATACGTGGAACGCCTACTACGAGGGAAAAATAGAACCGTTTGCAATACAACTATCGCTTGTTATGACAAATATGAGCTTTACAGAGAGAGAAAGAGCCTGCGGCAATGCTATTTTCTTTTCTGCAAATCGCCTGCAATACGCCAGCAACGCCACAAAGTTAAGCGTAAGCACACAGCTTTTTGACCGTGCGTTACTGAACAGAAACGGCGTGATGGATATATGGAACATGGCACACGTTGAGGACGGGGAAAAGTATTATATCCGAAAGGAATATACAGAGGTAAGCGAGCTGAACAAAGGAAGTGAGCAGCCAGTTATCATACAGCAAGTACAACAGCAGACAGAACCAGCAGCAGGAGAAGAGCCGCAGAACGGACAGAAAGAGAAAGAGGGTGTAAATAATGCCAGTTAAGAAAGAACGGAATATAGAACGCTGGTAGCACCTCTGGTAGCGCAGAGTTCCGGCGAAAAGCGTATACAGTCGGAGTGCTACGTAGAGGGCTACGCCACTACATTTAATGCGCCATACCTTTTATATGAGTTTGAGGACGGCACAAAGATTTACGAAAGAATAGACGCACACGCATTAGACAGCGCAGACATGAGCGACGTTATTATGCAGTACGACCATGAGGGTAGAGTATTTGCCAGACAGTCAAATAATACGCTGATTTTAGAGCCGGACGCAAAGGGGCTTTTTGTGGCAGCAGACTTAAGCCGGACAGACTTAGCTCGTGGACTGTATCAGGACATAAACGCAGGAATGATTACTAAAATGTCATGGGCGTTTACAGTGGCAGAGGAAAGTTACGACAGAGAAACACATACAAGAACAATTTTGAAAATCAAAAAGGTTTATGACGTATCAGCCGTGAGTATTCCGGCAAATAACGATACTGAAATAAGCGCCCGTGCTTTTGCGAGTAGGAGTTATGAGCGGGAGCGGCAGGAGTTGCTTAAGAGGCGGGCAGCAATACTAAAGATTAAGGCGAGCTTATAAAAATCAAAACAAAAAAGGAGAACACAGACTATGAGATTAAAGGAAATTGAGGCAAGATTAGCCGAAATCAAAGAAGAGCTTAACACCAGAGCGGCAGAGCTTACGGACGAGGAAATTACAAAACTGGAAACAGAGGTAACAGACTTACAGGAAGAGCGTACCGCTTTACTGGCAGCGGCAGAGAAACGTAAAAAGCTGCTTGAAAGAATTGCAGCAGGAGAGCCAACAGGTGGAGCGGGAGCAGATACCACGCTGCTTAGAAAATTTCAAGGGAGCAGGCGGCGCAGGAGCAGGAGAACCAGAGGACAAATACGACACTACGGCATACAGAAAAGCGTTTATGAATTATGTATGCAGAGGCGTTGCTATTCCGGCAGAGTACAGAGCAGCTGAAACCACCACCACAGCAGACAGCGGCGCTGTAATTCCGACAACTATTATGAATGAAATTATCCAGAAACTGGAAAGCTACGGCAGCATTTATGCAAAGGTGCGTAAGATTAACGTACAGGGCGGCGTTTCCATTCCGATTGCAGACTTAAAGCCTACTGCACACTGGATTACAGAGGCAAAGAGCAGCGACGACCAGAAAGCATCTGCTAAAAATTCCGTAACTTTCAATTATTACGGTTTGGAGTGCAAAATTTCCCAGAGCATTTTAGCAAATGTAGTAACATTGAAAATGTTTACTGATTTGTTCGTACCTATGGCAACAGAGGCAATGGTAAAGGCTATCGAAATTGCCATTTTCAACGGTACAGGCGAGGGGCAGCCGCTGGGCGTTCTGAAAGACAGCAGGGTAACAGCTGTAATTATTCTGACACCGGAAGAGTATGCAAGCTGGAACGGCTGGCACAAGGTAAAAGGCAAAATGAAAAAGGCGTACAGAAACGGCAGCTTTGTTATGAACCAGTCCACTTTTGATACTGGCATTGACGGCATGGAAGATAAGAACGGGCAGCCTATCGGACGCACAAACTACGGCGTGAACGGAGAGGAAACATACCGTTTTATGGGTAAGAATGTGGAAACTGTAGAGGACGACGTTTTACCGAGCTGGGACGACGCAAACGAGGGCGACGTAATCGCAGTATTTATGAATTTCTCTGATTACGTTATCAATACCAACATGGAAATGCAGGTAGTGAAATGGACAGACCACGACAACAACAAGATTAAGAATAAGTGCTTAATGGTAGTGGACGGCAAAGTAGCTGACGCTGCGGGCATTATCTTAGTTAAAAAGGGTGTAACAGCAGTGTAAGAAAGCGAGGTAGAGCATGAAAGGATACTTAGACGCAAAAGAGCTGGAAAGCTATAAGAAAGAGGATTTGCAGGAACTGGCAAAGCAGCTGGGCGTAGATGCAGAGGGAACAAAGAAAGAAATTGCTACACGCTGCGCAGCGGTTGAGGTAGACATACCGGACGAAAGCGAGCTTACAGAAGAGGATAAAAGAGCAGCGGCAGAGGCAGCAGCGAAAGCCGAAGAAGAGAGAAAGGCGGCAGAGGAAGCAGCGAAAGCCGAGGAAGAGAGAAAGGCGGCAGAGGCAGCAGCAAAAGCCGAGGAAGAAAAGAAAACAGCAGGGCTGGTAAAAGTGAGAGCAAAGAACCGTTTTCTTGATAAGGAATTGAACCAGATTAAGGATACAGGAGATACTTACACAGTAACCAGAGAACGTGCAGCAGTCTGGTAAATGCAGGAGTAGCGGAAGAAACAGAGTAAGAAAGAGGGTGCAGGCTATGGCAGCAACTGCCACAACATTAACCGAAAAGATGCGGGCGGCGCTGCGTATCAGCAGCACAAGCGAAAAAATCACGGAAGAAATAAACGACTGCATAGCCGCCTGCAAAATGGATTTGCAGGACGTAGGCGTAAAGAAACTGGAAGAAACAGACGCACTGATTATTAGAGCCATTACGCTATACTGCAAGGCAGAATTTGGATACTCTGATAAATCAGAGCAATTCTGGAAATCTTACGAGTGCCTTAAAATGCACTTAAGCCTATCCAGTGAATACACAGGCGGCGTTACGCCAGATACTGCGGACGACGAAGTAGGAGAGCAGGATATTAAGAATTTGTTTGGATAGGAGAAATAAGAGTAATGGCAATTAAGAGAGTTACATACGATACCCTTAAATTTCTGGTAGCGGAAATTAAAGAACGCTATGCAGAAAAAGGCGACATAGGGGCGCTGGGGGGGGCTTGATAAGGTAGCTGTAGAAAATCTTACAGAAGATTTGAAAAGCCTTATAAACGGGAAAGCAGATGCAGCTACAACACTTGCAGGCTATGGAATTAAAGACGGAATGACCGCAACAGAGGTAGCCGCCGCTATTTCCACAGCGATTGCAGGGACAGACCACTTAAGCCGTGTAATGGTAGACAGCACGGGAGACATTGATACAGTAGCGGACGACGCAGAAAAGAAAATTTACATGGTAAAAAATGCCAGTGGAGAGGCAGGAAACCTTTACAGCGAATACATGGTAATTAACGGTAAACTGGAAAAGGTGGGAGACTGGAAAGTAGACTTAAGCAGTTATGCAAAGACTACGGAAGTAACGGCAGCCATTGCAAATGCACTGACAACATACGCAAAGACCGCAGACGTAACAAAAGCAATCAACGAGGCAGTAGCGGGACTTATCCAGCTGGACGATTTAAGCGTAACAGTTACGGGCGCAGGCAATGTGATTACAGGGCTTGCGTATGATAACAAAACAGGCAAATTTACAGCTACAAAAGGAATAACGGCACTGACAGCAGCAGACCTTACAGAAATTACGCAGCAGGAAATAAAAGCCTTGTTTGCATAAGTGAGGTGCTGGCATGAGGTGGTTTAGCTTTACCAGCTTAAAGGCATTGGTACAGGAAATGAAAGCCAGAGAAAGCAGCAATATGCAGGCTGTAAATAATACGTTTTCAGAAGTTTACGAAAACATGGAAACATTGGACGGGCGCATAGATGCCTTAGAGCATAAAACAGATGCTGCATATCTGGGTAACTGCTATTGCGGTAGCGTTTATTTGGGCTATGTGTCCGAAACGGACACCTAAAAGAGAGGTAAGGTATGGACTGGATAGACGAAATAACGCTGATAAGCGAGGCAAGCGAAAAAGACAGGGTAAACAAAAACGGATTTGCGACAAAGCCGAAAGAAAGCACCCGTACTGTATTTTGTAATAAAAAATCAGTGGGGTATAGCGAGTATTTCAAGAGCCAGCAGACAGGAAAGCTGGTAGAGGCAAAGTACGAGGTACATAAGGCAGATTATGGCGGCGAGGACGTAGTAGAAGTAAACGGGCGGCGCTATTTTGTACTTAAGACCTACGATACAGGAACAGACACCATAGAGCTTACGCTTACAGATTTACGCCACAGAAACGAGGTGTAAGCATGGGAGAGTTTAACACAGTCGGGCTGGAAGATATTATAGACGCTTTCAGCCGGAGAGAGGCGGCTACAGTTGAGGCAGTCCCCAAAATGCTTAAAGCTGGTGCTGATGTGCTGATAGAGGCACAGAGAGCAGAGGCACAGGCAATGGGACTGAACGAAACGGGCGGTTTTATCAATTCCATAAAAGCCACGGACGTAAAGGGCGACGATACGGAGAAATACGTAGAGATATACCACAGGGACGGGCAAAGCATGGAAACGACAGAAAAGGAGATAAAAGCAAGGTGCGCTATGCAACAATCGGCTTTGTGGCAGAGTACGGCACAAGTAGCCACGCTGCACGCCCTTATATGACAGTGGCAAACGAAAAGGCGCACGAAAAGGTAGTAGAGGCACAGCGCAGTATATGGGAGAGTGAAACAGGCGAATGAGTATACAGGAGATTTTAGAAAGCGCAGGGTTGCCAGCCCAGAGAGGCGTTTACACTGGACGGGATAAGCCAGACGCATATTATACGTTTCTGCGGCTGCTGGGTACGCCTGCGGTAAATGCAGACGACGAAGAGAAAGAGCGCAGGGAAATGTATAGAGTTACGCTTTTCCATAAGGGCGATTTTGAGGCGCAGCTTGATAAGACAAAAGAGGTATTGAAAGCAGCAGGCGTTTATATTAACAGCATAGACGCAGAAAGCTACGAAACAGAAACGGGGTACTGGTTAGTGCCTATCACAGTCGAGATTTTGAAAGAGGAGTGATTAAACAATGACACTGGGACTGAAAGATTTATATTACGCCGTATGCACAGAGGCAGACGGAGCAGAGAGCTACGGGACACCTAAGAAAATGGCAGAGGCAATGAGCGCCGATTTATCCGTAAAGACAGCAGACGGCAGCTTGTATGCAGACGACACATTAAGCGAGAGCGTCACGGAGTTTGCAAGCGGAACGCTTAAGCTGGGAATTAAAGACCTTACGCCGGAAGTGCTGGCAGAGTTGCTGGGGCAGGCAGTAGATAAGAACAGCGTAGTATGGGCGGGAAAAGAGGACGAGCCGCCGTATGTTGCTGTAGGGTTCAGAGCTAAGAAAACGGGTGGTAAATACCGTTACGTATGGCTGCTTAAAGCAAAATTTAAAGTACCGTCTGAAAAGTACGAAACAAAGGGCGAGAGTATCAAGTTTAACACGCCGGACATTGAGGCATCTTTTACAACAAGAAAGAAAGATAGCTTGTGGAAAGCAGACTTTGTGGGAACAGAGGAAAGCGCAGCGGCTAAAACGTGGTTTACAGCAGTGCCGGAAAAGGCAGCAGCAATGGGAAGTGTATAAAACAGGAAAGGAGAGAGGCGTAGCATGGGCTGCGCCTTAATTTTATATCATGGGAGCATTAAAGAGCGGGGCTTTTCCCGTAGAGCTGAACGGCAAAGAATATGGTTTACTTTTTTCGCTGAACGCATTAGACGAAGTACAGGAAAAGTTTGGGGGCTACGACAAATTAAGTGAGGTATTCAATAAAGATAACCCAAACCTTTTTAAAGATACAAGGTGGTTACTTACGCTGCTTATTAACGAGGCACTTTTAGCAGAGGACGAAAACGCCCAGCTGCTTGAAGAGAAGAGGGTAGGCAGACTGATACACGCAGGAAATTTGCAGGAAGTACAGAACGCTATTTTTAAATCGTTCTACAGAGGAACTGCGGGAGACAACAGCGACACAGAGAACGAAAACGACGGAGAAGAAACAACAGAAGAGGGAAACAGGGCAGCCGTGCAGGAAAATTAGATACTGCACGGCTTTTGTATATTGCAGTAGTGCTTTTGAGATACAGGGAACGTGAGGCATGGAGAAAAACACCATACCAGATAACGACACTGTTTAAATATCACAAGGAATATAACCCGCACATTTTCCGACAGGAACAGGCGGGAACACCAGCAGCTACAGAAAACATGGACGATATAGACATAGCGTTAGGGGGCTTTTAATTATGGCAGATAAGACGCAGAACGTCAAAACAAGGTTAAGTTTTGACGGAGAGGCAGAGTATAAAGCAGCCTGCAAGGAAATTAACAGCACCCTTAAAGTGCTTAATTCTGAAATGAAACTTGTAACGGCTGAATATAAGGACAATGCAAGCAGCGTAGATGCGCTGAAAGCAAAGCAGGCGGTACTACAGAAAACATACGACGAGCAGGCAAAAAAGGTAAAAGAAACCGAGGCGGCTTTAGAAAAATGTCGCAAGGCAACAGGAGACAGTAGCGAAGAAAGTAAAAAACTTGAAACCCAGTTAAATTACCAGAAAGCAGCGCTTGTAAAGACAGAGCAGGAATTAGGCAAAACGACTGACGAAATGGAAAAAGCAGAAAAAGCCGCTGACGAAATGGGAAAGGAAATAAAAGACAGCGGGGAACAGGCAGACGACGCAAAGGGAAAATTTTCTGGATTTACAAGCGTGCTAAGCGGAATGGGTACAGCGCTTAAAGCAGCAGCAGCGGCGACGGCGGCAGCAGTTGCGGGAGCGGCAACAGCCATAGGAGCGCTTACCACAAAAGCGATAGAGGGATACGCAGCACAGGAACAGCTTGTAGGCGGTGTAGAAACTCTTTTCAAAACGTCGTCTGATACGGTTGTTGGTTATGCAAACGACGCATATAAAACAGCCGGAATGTCTGCAAATGAGTACATGGAAACAGTTACCAGCTTTTCAGCGTCGCTGCTTGCCAGTATGAATAATGACACGGCAGCGGCAGCAGAAAGGCAAACGTGGCAATTACGGATATGTCAGACAATGCAAATAAAATGGGTACTGATATATCGCTTATACAGAACGCCTATAACGGTTTTGCAAAGCAGAATTATACCATGCTGGATAACTTAAAACTGGGATATGGCGGCACAAAAGAGGAAATGCAGCGACTGCTTGATGATGCAAGCAAGCTATCCGGCATTAAGTATGATATTTCATCATATTCAGACGTTGTAGACGCTATTCACGTCGTACAGACGGAAATGGGAATAACAGGGACAACGGCAAAAGAGGCAAGTACAACAATAGAGGGTTCGGTTAGTTCTATGAGTTCAGCGTGGGACAACTGGGTAGCTGGAATGGCAGACAGCGAGGCGAATTTCTCACAGCTTACAAGCAATCTGGTAGACAGTATTGTAACAGTGGTAGGGAATATAGCACCGAGGGTAATAGAAACAGTGCCGAGGCTGGTAAGCGGACTGGGAGAAATCGTAGAGCAGCTTGCAACGTATATACCACAGGTTATACAGGAGTTATTACCGCCTTTAATGAGCGGCGTACAGGACTTGCTTAATACGCTGGTTGGAATGCTGCCGGAAATGATAAGCATAATCGGGCAGATTATACCGACAATCATAGATACGCTGCTTACTATATTACCGCAGCTTTTAGAGGCAGGCGTACAGATTATTACGGAATTGGCGCAAGGTATCGCACAAGCGTTACCTACATTGCTGCAACAATCGTAACGGTGGTTACGAACATTGTAACCATGCTGATAGAAAATATACCGTTGCTGATTACAGCAGCATTACAGCTGCTTACGGGGCTGGCACAGGCTGGTAGCAGCGCTGCCGGTACTGATTGAGGCACTGCCGGAAATCATAACGGCTATCATAAATGCACTGGTTGAGGGCATACCGCTTATTATCGAAAGTGCGGGCGATATTATAGTCGCATTGATTGACGGCATCATAGATGCAATACCGCTTTTAATCGCAGCCATTCCGCAGATTATAGCAGCCATTGTAACAGGACTGATTACGGGGCTGCCTAAGATTTTGACGGCGGCAGGCAAGCTGGTAACAACAATCATAAATAAAATAAAAGAGCTACCTACTCTGATACCGCAGGCAATCGCTGCGGGCGTTGAGAAAATAGCAGAGTGGGGCGCAAATATGCAGGAAAAAGGCGGCACAGTTATAACAAATTTTGTAACGAAAGTTATAGATATTGTTAAGGAGCTGCCGCAGAAAATCTGGAACAGTATAGTAAGCGCAGTAACCAGAGTGGCTACGTGGGGCGCAAATATGCAGACCAAAGCCAAAGAAGTAATGAACACAATGCTTACGAACATTGTAACGATTGTGAAAGAAACGCCTGCTAAAATCTGGAACAGTATAGTAAGCGCAGTAACCAGAGTGGCTACGTGGGGTAACAACATGCTTACGAAAGCCAAAGAGGTAATGAATGCCATGGTAACAGGCGTTATTACGATTGTTAAGGAACTGCCGCAGAAAATCTGGAACAGCATAGTAGGAGCAGTTACCAGAGTGGCTACGTGGGGTACAAATATGCTTACGAAAGCCAAAGAGGTAATGAATACAATGGTAACAGGCATTGTTACTATCGTAAAGGAAATACCAGAGAAGATATACAACAGCATTTCCGGCGCAATTTCCAAAGTGGCTACATGGGGTACAGAAGTAAAGAACAAAGCCGTAGAGGGCATGAAAAATGTAATTACTGGCATAACCGACGTATTTAAGGATATTGGCAGTACGTTTGCTGGGTTCGGTAAGAACATGGTAGAGGGCATCTGGAACGGCATACATGGAGCTACGCAGTGGATAAAGGACAAAATAAGCGGCTGGGTAGGTAATGTTACCGACTTCCTTAAGGGGTTATTTGGAATTAACAGCCCGTCTAAGCTGATGCGTGACGAAATCGGCGTATATCTGGCGCAGGGTATCGGCGTTGGCTTTTCTGATGAAATCGGCGGCGTTAAGAAAATGATTGAGGACAGCGTACCGCAGGAGTTCGACGTAGGCGCAAAGGTAAACGTAGGCAAAGAGCTTACAGACGATTACGACGACAAAAAGCCAAAGCCGAGAGGTGGCGGCAGTGCAGCAGGCGGCGTAGTTGTCAATCAGTATATTTATGCGAATACTACGGACTACGCAAAGCAGCAGAAAGAGGCAGCCCGACAGTTCAGAATGATAGCAAGGACGGTGTAACGCATGGAAAATGAAAAACTGACTTACATAAATTCAAGGGGCGAGCGGTTAGAGCTGGGAGTAGACAGCGTATACCATTGCAACATAAGTAAAGACGTAGAGGGCATTTCCGGCGTTACGAGCGTCATTTACAGCACAAACAGTATGGGACAGCACGGCGACACCTACGTAGGGCAGCGTATCGAGGCAAGGGACATAGACGTAGTGGGGCATATCAACACACGGGATAAGGCGCAGGCATTGGAACTGCGCCGCCGTATGCTTAAGATATTTAACCCAGAGCTTAGCGCTACGCTGGTGTATGAGTACGGCGGCTTTAAGCGTGTGATTGATTGCAGGGCGTATGGAGAGCCTAAGATACTAAAGAAAGAGGTACTTTATGAGTTTGATTTACAGATAGAGTGCCTTAACCCGTTCTGGCGGGAGGAGGAAGAAACAAAGGAAGATATAGCAAGCTGGGTGGCTGCGTGGCATTTCCCTTGCGTTATCGAAAAGGACAGCACAAAGAGCATGATATACGGATACCGAGCGGAAAGCGTAATAGTGGACTGCTACAACGAGGGCGACGTATCCACAGGAATGAGGATAAGGTTTACAGCACTGGGGACAGTTTCAAACCCGATACTGCTTAATGTGGATACAGAGGAATTTATACAGATTAACGCCACCATGAAAACGGGCGACGTGATAGAGATTAACACGAAGTACGGCAGCAAGGGCGCTAAGCTGATAAGGGACGGCGTAGAAACCGACTATTTCCGCTACATTGATGTAGACAGTACATTTATGCAGCTTGCCATAGGCGACAATATGTTTAGATATGATGCAGCCAGCGGCGTAAATTCTCTGGAAGTATCCATATTCTACAGCAAGGAATTTTTAGGAGTGTGACGGTATGGAGCTTAGAGTATTCGATAAGACGGTGCAGCCGCTGGGAGCTATAGACGAGCTGGCAAGCCTGCTATGGCATACAAAGTATTTTGACGTAGGAACTTTTAGCCTGCTTGCGCCGATTACGGACAATAACAGCCGTTTGCTGGTAGAGGGCAATTTAATAACCAAGCACGACGGGAAAAAGGAAGTAAAGACCGCTGACGGCGGCGTATGGCGCAGGGCAGCGCAGATAACCTACGTACACATTACCAAAGACGAGAACGGCTTAGAGCAGTTAGAGGCACAGGGCTATATGCTTAGCTGGTGGCTTAATAAGCGCTGCATTTATCCGCAGATTGTGGCAACAGGTACAAACCAGTATCTTATAAACCTTATGGTAAAGAACAACTGCGGCAGCACAGCAGGCACAAAGCGGCGCTTTCCGTTGTTTACATTTCTGGCGCAGGAAACCATAGACGGTGTGGCGGTTGAATATGCAAACGAGGTATACGCACAGCTGGGGCAGGAAGTAAAAGCAAGGGCGCAGGCTGGAAAGCTGGGCTATGACATTCTGCTTAACGAAAGAGAGGGACTGTTTGGCTTTTATCTGTATAAGGGCAATGACCTTACAGCCACAAATACCGAGGGTAACACACCCTGCATATTTTCAAGAGATTTTGATAATGTCAACGAGCAGGAATATACAGCCAGTATAGAGAACTGCGGCAACTTTATTTATGTGCAGGGAGCAGCTGACGACGACGGCAGCCAGCCAGTAACCACAGTGGACGGCGAGGGCGCAACGGGGCTGGATTTAGTAGAGGTATTCTGCGACGCTACGGACATTGCCAGAAAGTACCAGCAGGGGGAAACAGAGGTAACAATACCGCTGAATACCTATATTGCAATGCTGAAAACGAGAGGCGGCGCAGAGCTGGAAAACTACGGCAAGAACATAAATTTTGTAAGTACCATAAATACAAATTCAAACTTAAAATTTAAGGCTGATTTTGATTTAGGCGACCGTATTACTTGCAAAGAAACCAAGTGGGGCATACAGATAGATGCACGCATTACAGAAGTAACAGAAACATACCAGAAAGGCGAGGAAACCATAGAGGCGACTTTTGGCGACAGCTGCCGACACTGGTAGACCAGATTAGGAAAGTGAGGTAGCAGAAATGGCAAACAGCTTACCGTTTAATGCCGTGGCAGTAGACGGAGAGTACGACAGGTATATAAAGCCGAGGATTGGGCGTGGTACTTTGCTACTTTCATTGCAAACGGCATTTTTCCAAAGCCGAGCGACGGGCTACAGGTAGTAGCTTACAGCGGCATGGAAATAAGAGTAAATGCAGCTATGCCTTTATAAACGCTACGCCTTTAGAAATCCTGCAACGCTTAGCGTAACACTGGATACGGCAGAGGGAGCGCTTAACAGGGTGGACAGGGTAGTAGTTCGCTGGGATTTGCCGCAAAGAGATATGTATATTGCGGTGCTGAAAGGCACACCGTCTGCAAAGCCGACAGCAACGGCAGTAACACGCACTACGGAAATATGGGAGCTTGCGCTTGCAGATATTTACGTAGGCAAGGGCGTAACAAGGATACAGACGCAGAACATCACAGACCAGCGGTTTAATAGCGCAGTCTGCGGCATTGTAACAGGAACGGTGGAAGAGATAGACGCAAGCGTGCTTACAAAGCAGTTTACGGACTTTTTCAACACCTACAGCACAGCCGTGCTGGACGAGTTCAGCGCATATAAGCAGAGTATGGAAAAGTACCTTACAGAGATTGCGGGCGTATATGACAGCTACGTAAGCAAGACAGAGGCTTATTTGCGCAGTATGAGAGCCAGTTTAACGAAAGATACAGCAGTTTTGAAAGCACGCTTGACAACTGGGACAAGGAACTTTTAAGCGCCTATACAGAATTTATGGCAAAAATTAAGCTATTCCAGTCGGACGCTGAAAACGAATTTAACACATGGTTTGAGAGTATCAAGGACAAGCTGGGCGAGGACATAGCAGGCAGCCTGCAACTGCAAATTGAAGAGCTGGCAGCAGCCATGCAGGAAGTGAAAAAGCAGGCAGAGGCTGGCACGAAAGAAACCAAAGAGGCAATAGCAGCGCTGGACGAGCGGCTTAAGAGAGTAGAAAGCGGCTGGGGCATTGACTATAGCATGATGCTGTACTGGGATTGTGTTACATGGGTGCGGCATACATGAGCCAGCATTACGAAAGAACAGTAGAAACGGCAGTGTTAGGGGCTACCTACGTGGGTAATTCCTATCTTGCAAATACATTTTAGAAAGGCGGCAGACCATGAAAGGATTTCCTAAAGTATTAAAGACAAAAGAGGACTATTACAACTGCCTTGCTATGGTAGCAAGCGGAGAACTGGCGGCAGCGGATTTGCTGGCAAAAATCGAGAGCGCAGAGAATCAGCGTTATATTGAGTGCGGCGTAGCAGCTGTAGAGGAAGAGAAAAAGGCGGTTACGGTATATTACTGCGACGAGGCAGCGGTAGGTATGAAATTCGTAGCGGGCGACGTATCCGGCACGGTGCAGGGAGTAACACATATCCAGACCGACGAGGCAGCGGCAGCAGGAGAGGCAGGAAACGACAGAACAGCCCTTACACTTTCCAAAGCGGTAAAAGCGGGCTGCAAGGTAATTGCGCTGGAACGCACAGACACCGTGGCAGGAATGACAACAAACGACATTGCAGCACTGAAAGGAGTATTAAAGCAGTATGAGTAGATTATTAGTGGACGACGTTACAAAGACCGACGCAAGGGCGCTTTTGAACGTAAATAAAATGGCTACAATCAGCGATATTGTAGCACCGAGCAATGAGTACATTTACGCCAGCGGAGCAAATGAACTGACCGTAGTAGAGGGTTGCGTAATTGCCGTGGGTGGTGCTGGAATTTTCAAGACAGCAAACACCATTCTTACGGCTGCTAATCTGGACGCAGGCAGCGCTTTTGCGGTAGGTAAGGACTATTACGTATATATCTGCGACAGCAGAATTGACAGCGCAGACGAGAAATACGTAATTTCCCTTAACTCTACATACCCGACAGGCTGGAACGCTACAAACAGCCGTAAAATCGGCGGCTTTCATTATGGACGCTGCCGCAAGGTGGACAGCAATTTACAGCCGCTTAATGGCAGCAGTGTTATTTTTGGCACAGGCTGGGAAAGTGCAGTAAGCAACGGCATTGTACCACGTTCTGTATGGACACTGGGACACCGCCCGAAATGCAGCCCAGAGGGCATGGTATATTTAGGCGGCGGCACATGGGTAGATATTTACCTTAATTCTGACGACGGAGCAAAGGGCTTGAAATCAGAGTACGGCTGCGCACCTATGACGGGTACAGAAAGCATGAACTGGTACAACTTTGTAGAACGTCTGGCAAAGAGCGGCAAACGCCTGCCGAACTATGCGGAATTTTGTGCTTATGCTTTTGGCAGCACTGCTGGACTGGATAACGCAAATACAAACGCATGGAGCGCCACCAGCAACACAGGTAGGGGCGTAACAGGCAGTGTGGTAAATGCCGTTTCTTCCGTGGGCGTTGTAGATGCGTGGGGCGTGTCTGGGAGTGGCTGGACGAGCTTATTACAAGAGCGGAACACGCCACAAATGCAGACTACCACGCAAGCGTAGCGTGGGACTGGGACAAGAAAAGCCCATTGAACACAGGCGAGAAGTCTTACAACGTTGGTAACATTTACCAGTATTACGCATATTCTCTGGCGGCGCTGGTAGCGGGCGGCTACTGGATCAATGGGGCGAATTGCGGCGCTCGTGCCGTGAATTGCTTCGATTACCCGTGGGATGTCTCTCCGGGCATTGGCGCTCGTGGGGCGTGTGACTCTCTGTAGACGCGGGCGAAAGCCCAGCCGGATAAACGGGGGTAAGGCATGGACATACAGACAAAAACAGATATTATACACCAGAAAATATACGATTTTCTGCTATATATTTACCCTCTGCTTACGAAGTACCCAAAGTATGAGAAATTCAGTTTACAGACGGCGACAAGAAACGCAATTCTTGAAATGCTGCAAGAGGTTATAAAGTGGGATAAGACGGCAACGAAAAGCCACTTATACACGGTAGATACGGCATTGCAGGAAAGTAAAGAATTGCTGCGGCTGGCGCATGACTTGAAGTATAGCGCTATGAACGCACGACACTACGGCGAGAGCTGCCGCAAGCTGAAAGAAATAGGCGTTATGCTGGGCGAACTGATAGAAGAGGTAAAGACCAGAAAATAGCAGGATATGGGGCAGCTGCTTACTTACAGCCTCTGGCGGCGCTGATAGCGGGCGGCAACTGGAACAATGGGGCGAATTGCGGCGCTCGTGCCGTGAATTGCAACAATTACCCGTGGAATGTCAATACGAACATTGGCGCTCGTGGGGCGTGTGACTTAGTGAGAACATTACAGGCACAGAGTTCTACGGAATACTGGCAAGGACTTAGAAAGGGATAAGACCGAGTGTTTAATATCCTATAGTCAGAGCGGCTGTCCCGCCGTGAGGCAAAGAGAAAAAATACGGCTGCTGGTTAGTAGCTACGGCGAAAGGCAGGAGCTTAATACTTGAAGAGAGTAGGATACATTACCGATAAGGACGGGCGGCGCATTACGCTTTAGAGGCTATGGGCGACTATGGAAACGTACAGAAAGCTATAACAAAGCCAGAAAGTGTAAACGCCACAGAAAAGACGTACTGATTTTTACGAAAGACAAAGAGGAAAACTTAGACAAGGTGCGGAAGATATTCTAAACCTTGCCTATGAGCCGAGCGAATACCATTACTTTAAGGTGTACGAACCGAAAGAGCGGCAGATAATGGCGCTGCCGTTCTATGACAGGGTGGTACAGCACGCCATAAACAACGTGTTAGAGCCTATATTTGATAAGAGGTTTATATCGCAGTCTTACGCCTGCCGGAAAGGTAAAGGTATGCACGCTGCGTCTGATACGCTAAAAGAGTGGCTGTATGAGTGGAACAAATACCACCCAGACCAGCCGCTTTATGCTATCAAGGCAGATATACACCACTATTTCCAGAGCATAGACCATGCGGTATTAAAAACTGAAATACGTAAGGTTATAAAAGACGCTGGGGTACTGGCATTGCTGGACAGGATAATAGACCACAACGGCAATATGCCGGACGGCGTAGGGATACCAGTAGGAAACCTTACCAGTCAGTTATTTGCAAATATCTATCTGGACGCATTAGACCAGTTTATTAAGCATGAGCTGGGCGTAGAGGCGTACATACGATATATGGACGACTTTGTAATATTAAGCCCAGACAAGGAACAGCTGCGCAGCTGGCTTGCACGGATAGAGCAATTCTTACGGGAAGAGCTTAAGTTAGAGTTTAACCCGAAAACTACCATACTGGCAGCAAAGAACGGTATAGACTTTGTAGGCTACAACACAGCAACGCACAGGAAAGTACGAAAGGACAGCATAAAGCGCATAAAGCTACTATCAAGAAGTGCGAGAGCGGGAAAATCACAAAAGAGCAGTTACAAAAGAGTATACAGAGCTGGACGGGACACGCAGGACATGCCGACAGCTATAACCTACGAAAGAAAATAGAAACGCTGGCAGAGGCAGCCATAGAAAAGGCTGCTTAAGCGGCAAAATGCAGGAGCGAGTACATGAGTAGCAATTTATTAAGGGTAGTACAAGAACAACAGGAAACCATAGAAAAGCAAAGCAGGCTTATTGCTGATTTAATAGCCACTCTGGAAAGCTGGGAGCAGACAGCAGGCTACGACGGCGCAGAGCTGAAAGAGCGGGCAAAAGATTTGCAATTAAGAGAAAGGCAGGATTTATGAACATGACTATTACAGAATTTATTGAGGCGGCGGCACATAACAAAATTATCCAGCTGGTAGTATTGGCGATTGTGTGCGACACGGTTTTTGGCGTGCTGCGTGCAATCAAAGAGAAGAAATTTAACAGCTGCGCAGGCATTGACGGGGCTATCAGAAAAGTAGGTATGCTTATTTCTCTGGTATTCATGCTGGCAATCGACGTACTGATTAAGATTAACTTAATCGGATTTATACCGGAGCAGGCACGTACATATTTAGGGCTTGATACCGTGGGCGTGGCTGAATTTTTCGCATTGCTTTACATTGCCTATGAGGTAGTGAGCATTTTTAAAAATATGGCATTATGCGGGCTGCCCGTAAAAAAGGTATGGGAAAAGGTGCGGGAGTTTCTGGCGAAGTATACGGACGAACTGCCGGACACAGACGAACTGGACGGGGACAGCACCACAGGCAACGTAGAGGAACACAGGACACAGGAAAGATAAGAATAATAAGGACATAGCAGCAAAGAGCGCTTGCGGGACACCGCAGGCGCTTATTTTGTATGCGGAAAGGCAGGAAATATGAACATTAACAGAAAGATAAGTAAGTACAATTTCAATAAGGGCAGCGTTTCCAGAATTAAGTATATTGTTATCCATTATGTAGGCGCACTGGGCGGCGCAGAGGACAACTGCCGATATTATGGCGGCGGCAATAGAAATGCGTCGGCGCATTACTTTGTAGGATTTAACGGCGAGGTATGGCAGTGCGTAGAGGACGCTAATATAGCGTGGCATTGCGGAGCGTCGAGCTATAAGCACGCAGAGTGCCGAAACGCTAATAGTATCGGTATTGAAATGTGCGTAAGGAAGAAAAACACAAAGAGCATGGGCGCAACAGATAAAGACTGGTATTTTGAGGACGCAACAGTAGAGGCAGCGGCAGAGCTTACCCGTTACCTTATGAATAAATACGGCGTGCCTGCATCTCATGTAATCAGACATTACGACGTAACGGGCAAGATTTGCCCTAACCCGTATGTATATAACACCAGCGCCCACACATGGGACGAGTTTAAGCGTAAAATCAGCGGACAGGCAGAAACACCGCAGGGCGGCAATGAAAAAACAATCTGGAATTTTCTTACAGGAAAGGGCTTAAATGCTTATGCCGTGGCTGGTATTATGGGTAATCTGTATGCTGAAAGCGGGCTTATGCCGAACAACTTACAGAACACCTATAACAATAAGCTGGGTAAGACGGACGCAGAATATACAGCAGCGGTGGATAATGGCAGCTATGGCAATTTTGTAAAGGACAGTGCAGGCTATGGGCTGGCGCAGTGGACGTATTGGAGCAGAAAGCAGGCGTTGCTTAATCATGCAAAACAGGCGGGCGTATCCATTGCAGACCTTAATATGCAGCTGGGCTTTTTATGGGAAGAATTGCAGGGATACACAGCAGTAATGGACGCACTGAAAAAGGCGGGCAGCGTGCGTGCTGCATCTGATGCCGTTCTTACTGGATATGAAAAGCCAGCAGACCAGAGCGAAACAGTAAAGAAAAAGCGTGCAGAGTACGGCGAGGGATACTATAAAAAGTATGCAGCAGGAAACGGTACAAAGTATTACAGAGTGCGCAAGAGCTGGACGGACGCAGCAAGCCAGCTGGGGGCGTTTACGTCACTGGAAAATGCAAAGAGCGCTTGCAAGGCGGGCTATACTGTATATGATGATAACGGCAAGGCGGTATATACCGCAGCAGGGCAGCAGGCAAGCGCAGGAGTTCCGTTTAGCGTACAGGTAGATATTTTAGACCTTAATATCAGAACAGGAGCAGGCACGAACTATGCAAAGACGGGAGAAACCACAGGAAAGGGAGTATTTACCATTGTGGAAGTGAAAGCCGGACAGGGTGCAAGCGTTGGCTGGGGACGCTTGAAGAGTGGCGCAGGCTGGATTAGCTTAGATTATGCCACAAGATTAGCTTAAGTTTTCGAGGGTGGGCGGTTCGCTGTCTGCCCTCTATTTTTTTGCAATTTTATAGGATTTTCTGCATAAAAGCGTTGACAATATACCAAAGTTGGTATATAATAAAATCATGGAAAGGAGATAAGAACAAATAAGAGGCAAAGCCACTGGAAAGGAGAAACGGCACAATGGGTAAGAAAAAGAAACAAAAGAAAAAGCCTATCGAATGGCGAGACCTGACAATCAACGCATTGATAGACTTAATCATAGGCATAATACTTATCATAATCGGTAAGTACATAGGTTAGGGCGAAAGCCCTAACCGACAGGCGGGCGATAAGCCCGCCGCCTATAAAAAATATAACACAAACCCACAGCCGAGTAAAGAGTATGCTTTTGAAATTAGGAGTATTTTTAGTAGTAGTAGGACTGGTAAAGCTGCTTATTGCTTTCGTTTTGAGAGCAAAGGAAAAGAGAGGTAAGGCATGAACTTAGGCGAGAACATAAGGAAAGCACGAAAAGCGGCGGGCGTTTCACAGTCAGAACTTGCGGAACGCCTGCAAGTCCACCAGAAAGATATAAGCAGGTGGGAGAATGGGGCGCACGCACCGACAATAGAAATGTTTGCGAAAATATGCAGAGAGCTTAACGCCTCTGCTGATGAAATTTTAGAATTGAAGTAGATACGAAAGCGAGGGCTTACTATGACAAAGAAAAAGGTAATTTTAGTGGCAGCGGCTGCATTATTTGCAGTAAGCGGTTTAACGGCGCTGCCGTCTGGAAATATAACAGGTGGGGTGGGCTGCATTGTGGTTGCGGCAGTATGCGCCTATTTTGGACTGAAAAAGAAAAGCGCAGGAAAAGAGAACGAAAACAGAACGTCAGCACCTGCCGCCGCATCTGGTAGCAGGGTTTTAGATACAATCAGAACGAAAGTAGTAGGCGTGACGTTCAATAATGAGGACGGAGAAAACAGGCAGGATATTTTAAGCAGAATGTCCGGCAGTGAAGATATTACAGTAGAAAAGTACACATACAACGGAGAGCCTGCCGCATACGTAAAGTGGGGCGATAAGGTAATAGGCAATCTATCGGCAGAGCTGGCGGGGGACTTAGCGAGAAAGTACCCGAAAGCCGCTACACCGCAGAAATACTGGAAATTTCTGGGGGGGGGGGTACAGACGTTCGGGTGCAATATAGAGCTTGACGTAATCGAGGACGCAACGCCCAGCGTAAGCAGCATACGAGAGAAACTACAGTATATGTAGACCGTAGCAACAAAAAATACCATAGTAAGCCTAACTGTTCGGGAATGAAAAACCCAAAGAGCATACCGCTAAGCCAAGCAAAGAAGAAATACACCGCTTGTAAAAAGTGTTGTAAATAGGTAAAGGCATAAGCCGCAGACTTGTAAAAGAGTTTGCGGCTTTTCGTCGTATATGGGGAAAGAACAGGAACGAAAGAGAGGTAGCAGAAATGGCAAATAAGAAAGGCAGCCGACAGCTGACATGGACAGACCGTATAAGTATTGAGGCATTGAAAAAAGCAGGGCATAGCGTGATAGAGATAGCAGAACAGCTTGGCGTACACCGTAGCACTATATACAATGAGCTTAAGCGAGGGGAATATATGCACAGAAATAGCGACTATACAGAAACATTAAGTTATAGCCCAAACAAGGCACAAATGAAAGCAGAGGAAAACTTAAAGGCAAGGGGTACACAGCTTAAAATAGGCAACGATATTGCATACGCAAATTATATAGAAGATAAAATAGTAAATGAAGATTACAGCCCAGCTGCGGTACTGGGAGAATTGAAAGCACAGGGGAAAGAGGGGGACTTTTCCGTAACAGTATGCGTAACGACTTTATACAGCTACATTGACAAGGGTATTTTCCTTAAACTGTCTAATAAGAATTTGCCAGTAAAGAAGAATAAGAAGAGAAATTATAAGAAAGTACAGAAGCAGCAGAAAAGGGCGGCAGCAGGAGAAAGTATAGACAAACGCCCGAAAGAGATAGATACACGGGAAGAGTTCGGCAACTGGGAAATGGACAGCGTTTTAGGTAAGCGGGGAAAGTCAAAAAATACGTTGCTGGTACTGACAGAGCGGAAAACCAGAAACGAGATTATATTTAAACTGCCAGACCATACAGACGAGGCAGTAGTAGCGGCACTGGATAGATTAGAAAGAAAATGGGGCGCTGATATGTTTAAGCGGGTATTTAAGACAATCACAGTAGACAACGGCAGCGAGTTTGCAGATGCAGAGGGCTTACAGCGTTCTATTATCAATGAGGGAGAAAAGCGGACAAAGGTATATTACTGCCACCCGTACAGCAGTTGGGAGCGTGGCACAAATGAGGTAACAAATAAGATGATACGCCGGAAGATACCGAAAGGCACAAATTTTGACGACAGGACAGAGGAAGAGGTAGAGAGTATAGAGAACTGGATAAACGGATACCCACGCAAAATACATGGCTATCATTCAGCAGGGGAACTATTCGAGGAAGAGGTAAAGCAGCTTGCATAAGAACGGAAATAGGGAGCGTGAGAGGCTGGCAGCAGTGGCAGCCTTACTATTGCGCTGCCTAAAAGTGAAAATATACAATAAAACAGGCTACGTATTGTGCAAAACGGCAAAACAATAAAAACATGAAAAAATGTCGAATTTAATGTTGACATTTTTAGCTTTTTGGAATATTAAATATTTTTATTTACAGATATTTGACAAAATGTTATGATGCAAAGAAAAAAGCTTAAATCATACACCTTTTGATGAAAATAAAACACTGCAGAAGAAAAGAGTACAGCAA
>ENA-OQHY01000077-OQHY01000077.1-human-gut-metagenome-genome-assembly--contig:-NODE-77-length-52346-cov-6.195906_pt1 | contig 52346 bp, 52 predicted proteins | sample MGYA00242570_ERZ504733 | MGnify/ENA primary metagenome ERZ504733 (study PRJEB26092, sample SAMD00036219) | human gut metagenome | host: Homo sapiens | study: EMG produced TPA metagenomics assembly of... | reverse complement strand
AAACGGTTAGGAAAGGCAATTGTCAGTTTGTCAAATTGTCTTTCCTGCCGTTTTTATGTTTAGGTTTAAAATAAATTATTCGGGTCTGCCGATTTTGCGGAAACGCTCATAGCGTGCATTCAAAAGTTCTTCGTCATCAAGGGCAAGATTCTTTTCAAATGTTCTTTTGATGAGCATTTTAAGGCTTTCAAACATAGCCCGATCGCCTGCCTTTGGCTGACGGATGATTCTCTCAATTACACCGAGGTCAAACAAATCCTGTGCGGTAAGTCTGAGAGCCTCTGCCGCATCAGCCGCCTTTGAGCTGTCTTTCCAGAGAATTGACGCACAACCCTCGGGAGAAATTACCGAATAAACGGAATTTTCAAGCATCCATACTTCATCGGAAACTGCAAGTGCAAGCGCACCGCCGCTGCCGCCCTCACCGATAAGAACGGTAAGAACGGGAGTTTGAGAGTCATCATTTCCATGAGGTTTTCGGCAATAGCCTGTCCCTGACCTCTTTCCTCCGCACCGATTCCGGGATATGCACCGCTTGTATCAACAAGGCAAAGAACAGGTCTTCTGAACTTTTCAGCCTGTTTCATAAGTCTTAAAGCCTTGCGGTAGCCCTCGGGATGAGCCTGACCGAAGTTGCGTTCAACACGCTCTTTTGTATTTCTGCCCTTTTCAATTCCGATTACAGTTACAGGAGTGTCAAAGAGCATTGCAAGTCCTGCAACAACTGCTTTATCATCGGCATATCTGCGGTCACCGTGAAGCTCAATGAAGCTGTCACCAAACATATGGGCAATATAGTCAACCGAGGTCAGCTTGTTAGCATCTCTCGCCGCCATAACCTTTTCGTAAGCTGTCATTTTTAAGCCTCCTCACCGCTGTAACCGTGCAATTTAAGCAGTTTTACAAGTGTAGATTTCAAATTATTTCTGCTGACAACCGAATCGATAAAGCCCTTCTGAAGAACAAATTCCGAGGTTTGGAAGTCCTTGGGGAGCTTTTGACGGATTGTCTGCTCGATTACTCTCGGACCTGCAAAGGCAACAAGGCAATCGGGCTCGGCAAGAATAATGTCGCCTCCATTGCAAACGATGCCGTAACACCGCCTGTTGTCGGGTCTGTAAGCACGGTGATGTAGAGATTACCTGCGTCGCTGTGTCTTTTTACCGCACCAGAAGTTTTTGCCATTTGCATAAGCGAGAGGATGCCCTCCTGCATTCTTGCACCGCCTGCGGCAGTACAAACAACAATCGGCATTGCATTTTCGGTTGCATATTCAAACGCACGGGTGATTTTTTCACCCGTGATTACGCCCATACTTCCCATCATAAAGGTCGGATCCATAACGCAGAGAACGGTATCAATGCCGTTCATCTTACATTCTCCGCAGATAACAGACTCCTTAGCACCTGTTTTTCTCGCCTTTTCAAGCTTTTCGTCATATCCCGGAAAATCAAGAATATTATGGCTTGAAAGGTCTGCGTCAAACTCAACAAAGGTATCCTTGTCGGCAAGCATTTCAACTCGATCTCTTCCATTCATTCTGAATGGTGGTTGCACTTTGTGCAGACATGAAGATTTTCCTCCATATCCGTCGTAAGGAGCATAGTGTTGCATTTGGGGCATTTTATCCACATTTCTTCGGGAACGAAGGGTACATTTTTGCTCTCGCCCTCATCGGACTCAAGCTCATTCTTCGGTTTTCTGAAAGCAAACAAATCCATATCTTTTACTTCTTCCTGTCGCGTGTTTCTCTTCAAACTCTGCCATAAAATCTGTTGTATATTCACCGCTCACAAACTGTTCGTCCGAGAGAATCTCGGCAAGAAGGTCACGGTTAATGTCAATTCCGTCAATGGTAAGCTCGGAAAGAGCCATTTTCATCTTTCTGATCGCCTCGCACGGCTTCTTGCCTGAACAATCAGCTTGCCGATCATCGAATCATAGTACGGAGGAACAAAATAGTCCTGATAAATCGCCGTATCAAATCTTACAAATGCACCGCCCGGGGTGTGAAGTCTTGTAATTCTTCCGCAGCTCGGTCTGAATCCCTTTTCCGGATTTTCGGCATTGATTCGGCATTCAATTACATTGCCGTGTGTGAAGATGCTGTCCTGAGTGCGGGAAAGCTTTGCACCTGCGGCAATTCTTATCTGCCACTGAACAATATCAAGACCTGTTACCATTTCCGTAACACCGTGTTCAACCTGCAGACGGGTGTTCATTTCCATAAAGTAGAAGTTGTTGTCCATATCAAGCAAAAATTCAACTGTGCCTGCATTGACATAGTTGACTGCCTTTGCCGCCTTAACAGCCGCAATCATCATCTCTTTACGGGTTTTCTCGTCAAGAGCGGGGCTTGGACTTTCTTCAATCATCTTTTGGTTCTTTCTCTGAACAGAGCATTCACGCTCACCCAGACAAACGATATTGCCGTATTTATCACACAAGAGCTGCATTTCAATATGTTTTACGGGGTGAATGAATTTTTCTATGTAGCAGGCACCGTCACCGAATGCTGACTGAGCCTCGCTTGAAGCTGACAAAAATGCCTCTTCAAACTGCTCTATTGAATCAACACGGCGAATACCCTTTCCGCCGCCGCCCGAACGAGCCTTGATGAGAAGCGGAAAACCGATTTTTTCAGCTTCCTCTTTTGCCTGTTCAACGCTTTCAACAATATCGCAGCCGGGGGTTACGGGAACACCTGCGGCACGCATAGTCTTTCTTGCGTTGTCCTTGTCGCCCAAAAGCTTTATCATTTCGGATGAAGGACCGATAAAGTTGATGTTGCACTGTTCACAGAGCGAAACAAACTTGGCATTTTCGGACAAGAGTCCGTAGCCGGGATGAATAGCCTGAGCACCGCTTTCAACGGCAACGGTGAGAATTGCAGGCATATTGAGGTAGCTGTCGGCAACACGGTTACCGCCTACGCAGTAACTTTCATCGGCAAGCTGAACATGCAGGGAGTCCTTGTCTGCCTCAGAATAAATTGCTACTGTGCTGATGCCCATTTCACGGCAGGCACGGATAATTCTTACTGCAATTTCGCCTCGGTTGGCAATCAGAATTTTTGAGAACATTTTTTCACTTCCAGTTATTTATCGCATTACGGCTGTCTGCACCCAAAACGGCACAGACAGCCTTTAAAATCACTTATTTTCAACAAGTGCAAACGAAAGCTCGGCACTTACACAGAGCTTGCCGTCAACATAACCCTTTGCGTCAATAAAGTAGAATGCACCTCTGCTCTTTGTGAGTGTGCAGACACTTTCAAGAGTGTCGCCCGGTTTCACGGGATTTCTGAACTTAACATTGTTCATCTTTGTAAAGTAAGGTGTGCAGTTCTTAACCTTGTCTGCAAGAAGGCAACAGCTTGCCTGTCCCATCATTTCGCAGAGAATAACACCCGGAACAACGGGGTTACCGGGGAAATGTCCCTGTAAAAAGAACTCGTCACCTTTGATTGTATATCTGCCCTTTGCCGTGTTTTCGTCAACGCTTTCAGCCTCTTCAACGAGAAGCATATTGTCACGGTGCGGCAAAATCTTTTTAATTTCTTCCTGATTCATACTGTCCTCCGATTATTTAACCTTGAATAACGGCTGACCGTATTCAACAAGATCTCCGTCCTTAACAAGAACTTCAACGATTTCATAGTCGTCCTCAGCCTGAATTTCGTTCATACACTTCATAGCCTCGATAATGCAAACGGTTGAGCCCTTGATTACTTTCTTTCCGACAGGAGCAAAAGGAGCCTTGCCCGGTGCCGATGCGGCATAGAATACGCCGACAATCGGAGCGTTTACAGTCTTGGCGTCTTCCTCGGGAGCAGCAGACTGAGCCGCAGGTGCCTGTGCTGAACAGGCGCAGGAGCGGGAACATCTGTTGCAGTCGGCTGATATGCACCGATTGGAGATGCATTAAAAATCTGCTGTGCCGGATGTTCTTTTTCAAGATGAATCTTTGTACCGTCCTCTTTTTCAATTTCAAGAACGCTCAAAGAAGAATTTTCAAGAAGGGAAATATATTCCTTGATTTCTTCAATTTTATTCATAGTAATTCCCTCGCTTAATATTTTTTAAATACAAGACAAGCGTCATGTCCGCCAAAGCCGAGGTTGGTTGAAGCGGCAACATTTACATCACGCTTAACTGCTTTGTTAGGTGTATAGTTAAGGTCAAGACCTTCATCGGGTTCGTCAAGGTTGATTGTCGGCGGAATAACACCGTCATTGAGAGCCATAACAGAAGCGATAGCCTCAATTGCGCCCGTAGCACCGAGAAGATGACCTGTCATTGATTTTGTTGAGCTGATATTTGCATCATAAGCCTTTTCACCGAGAGCAGTTTTAATAGCCATTGTTTCGGTAAGGTCGTTAAGATGTGTGCTTGTGCCGTGAGCATTGATGTAAGCTGTGCGTCATCGGCAACATTTGCCTCCTCAAAAGCAATCTTAATTGCTCTTGCAAGACCTGCACCGTTAGGATCGGGAGCTGTAACATGATGTGCATCACAAGTATTGCCATAGCCTGAAAGCTCTGCATAAATCTTAGCACCTCTTGCAACTGCGTGCTCATACTCTTCAAGAACGAGCATACCTGCGCCCTCGCCCATGATGAAACCGTCACGATTCTTGTCGAACGGACGGGATGCGTGCTTTGGATCATCGTTTGTTGAAAGAGCTTTCATATTCTGGAAACCTGCAATTGTGAGAGGAGCAACAACTGCCTCTGCACCGCCTGCGATGATAGCGTCAGCGTAGCCGTCCTTAATGCAGTGGAAAGCCTCACCGATTGAGTTTGTACCTGTTGCACAGGCGCTCATAACCGAAAGAGACACACCTTTTGCGTTAAAACGGATTGCAACATTGCCTGTTGCGATATTACCGATCATCATCGGAATGAAGAAAGGAGAAACCTTTCTCGGGCCTCCGTTTTCCATGCCCACTGTATTCTTAACAAAGGTCTGCAAACCGCCGATACCTGCGCCGATATAAACACCGAAACGGTTCTCGTCAATCTTGCCTATGATACCGCTGTCGTCAACTGCCTGCTGTGCCGCTGCGATTGCGTACTGTGTATATGGATCAAGCTTTCTTACTTCTTTTTTCTCAATATACTGTGTGGGATCAAAATCCTTGACTGTACCTGCGATGTGAACCTTGAGGTCACTTGTATCGAAAGCTGTGATTGTTTCAATACCGCAAACGCCGTCAACCATGTTTTTCCACATTGTAGGCACATCGTTACCAATCGGTGAAATTGCGCCCATACCTGTTACAACTACTCTTCTGCTCATTATATCCTCCAAATCAATTACATTGCAAGTCCGCCGTCAACTCTGATAACCTCGCCTGTTACATAAGCGGCATCGTCAGAGCAGAGGAAAGCTACTACATCTGCAACATCATCGGGAGTACCGATACGCTTTGCAGGAATCTGTGCTTTCATTGCGTCCTTTACCTTATCGGGAAGTACACTTGTCATATCTGTTGCAATGTAACCCGGAGCAACTGCATTAGCCGTAACGCCTCTGCCGGCAAGTTCCTTTGCAACCGACTTTGTAAGACCGATAATACCGGCCTTTGATGCAGAATAGTTAGCCTGACCTGCGTTGCCGGTAAGACCGACAATTGACGCTGTGCTGCAGATTCTGCCGTAACGCTTTTTCATAAAGTGCTTGTATGTATGCTTAATCATGTTGAATGTACCTTGAGGTTTACATTGATTACAGCGTCAAAATCTTTTTCGTCCATATTTAAAACGAGCTTATCTCTTGTGATACCTGCGTTGTTTACAAGAATTTCGATACTGCCGAATTCCTCGATAACCTTATCGACAACCTTCTTTGACTCTTCAAAATTTGAAACATCACAGAAATACTGCTCAACCTTTGTACCGTACTGTGAAAGCTCTTCCTTGGCCTTAATGCCCTCGTTTTCGTCACCTACATAGAGAATTGCGATGTTAGCGCCCTCTTTTGCAAGCTTTGTTGCGATTGCAAGACCGATACCTCTTGAGCCGCCTGTTACTACGGCTGTTTTATTTTCAAATCTCATTATATTATACCTCCGAACAGTATCAAAGTTCAAGTGCGTCAATATCAGCCGCAGTTTCAACCTTGAATGCCTTTACATCTCCGTTGATTCTCTTTACAAGACCTGTGAGAGTTTTGCCCACACCAACCTCAATAAAGGTGTCAACGCCGTCATTAATCATATTTTCAACAATAGTCTGCCATTTTACGGGATTCTCAACCTGTGCTTTGACAAGCGTTTTGAAATCTCCCGAATACGGCTGAGCCGTGTAATCGGAATAAATCTGAACCTTTGGCTGAGCAAAGTCAACATTTTCCATATACTTTCCGAGTCCCTCCGCGGCATCAGCATAAAGGGAGAATGGAACGCACCGCTTACTGCAAGAAGTTTTGCCCTTCCGCCCTCTGCTTTAACTGCCTCGCAGAAAGCGTCGGCATTTTCACTTGTTGTTGCAACAACAGTCTGAGCCGGTGAGTTGTAGTTTACGGGATATGTTTTGTCAAACCTTGAGCAGATTTCTTCAACCTTTTCGGGAGTAAGCTTTAATACGGCAGCCATTGCACCGGGATTTTCCGTTGCGGCTTTGTCCATAAGCTCGCCTCTTTTGCAAACGAGTCTGAAAGCCTCTTCATCGGAAAGGATTCCCGAAAAAGCAAGCGCAGAAATCTCACCAAGTGAAAAGCCTGCTACGCAATCGGGAGTGATACCCTTTTCAACAAGAGCTCTTGCGGCCGCAAGGTCGGCAGTAAAAATACACGGCTGTGTATTTACTGTCTTTGAAAGCTCCTCCATTGTACCCTCAAAGCACTGCTTTGAAGTGTTTTCTCTTATAGAATCAGCCATTTCGTAAACAGCCTTTGCGGCAGGCGAATTATCGTAAAGATCCTTGCCCATACCGCTGTACTGTGCGCCCTGACCTGAAAAAATAAATGCTATTTTACCCATTTTGTTGCTCCGTTCAATACTTCTTCTGCCTGTGAGAACATCTCTTCAATCATTTCTCTTGCCGGCTGTTCCTTTTTAACCATACTTGCAACCTGTCCTGCAAGAACGGTACCCTGAGAAACATCGCCCTCTCTCACGGCTCTTCTGAGTCTGCCGAGTCCCATATTTTCAAGCTCCTCATCGGAAACATTAGCCGAATCGTACTCAGCCTTTGTATATTCACGGGTAAACGAGTTACGGATTGAACGAACAGGATGACCGAGTCTTTTACCTGTTACAACCGTGTCAATATCTCTTGCTTTGAGAATTTTGTTCTTATATTCCTGAGAGATAGTACATTCCTTTGCAACGAGAAATCTTGTGCCGACCTGAACGCCTGAGCGCCGAGCATAAATGCTGCGGCAATCTGTCTGCCGTCTGCAATACCGCCTGCGGCAATTACAGGTATATTTACTGCATCAACAACCTGAGGAACAAGAGCCATTGTTGTGAGATCACCGACATGACGCCTGACTCGCCGCCCTCTGCGATAACGGCAAAAGCACCGTCTTTTTCCATTTTCCTTGCAAGTGCAACGCTCGGAACAACAGGAATAACCTTGATGCCTGCCTCAAGCCACTTTGCCATGTACTTGCCGGGGTTGCCTGCACCTGTTGTGATGACCTTGATGCCCTCTTCAACTACAACATCGCTTTACTTCCTCTGACAACGGACTCATAAGCATGATGTTTACGCCGAAAATTTTATCGGTCATTGTTTTGCACTTTCTGATTTCCTCACGGAGCTGTTCGCCGTTGGATTCATAGCTGCAATAATGCCGAGACCGCCTGCGTTTGAAACACCTGCGGCAAGCGATGCATCAGCCACCCAAGCCATGCCTCCCTGAAAAATAGGGAACTCAAGACCAAGCGACTGGTCAATGACAGTAGAAATCATATGTAATATCTCCTTTTCTGCATTTTTACTTGATTTTCAGAAACAGAAAATTTGCAAGATTTCATTATTTTGAAAAATTTACGGCAAATTCTGCACCTGATACCATACTTTATGGCATATCAGTCTGATTTTACTCCAAAAGCACAGAAAAGTCAATATAAAAGCACAGAAAAGTCAATATATATGAAGAATTATCTTACCATTAAGCCTTTAACTGCAATAGTCCTCAAGAGCCCTCATAAGGTTTTCTTTTCCCTTTATTTCAATTCCTTTTTCAAGGTAAAGTGCGTCGCCTTTCGGAAGATTTGATACTCTGCAGTCGGTTGTCAGATACGCTTTGTCCTCGCCTTTTTTGTACACTACAATGTACCCTTTTTCGGCTTTTATGATGTAGTCGCCTTCCGTTGTACCGTTATTCTGCGACGCTGAATAATTGCCTGTTGCAGAGGTGTTTTCCGCAGAATTCACGGGAGCAAAAAGCGAGCTTATCATCATACACGCAATCAGAATCACACCTGTTAATCCAACTATTTTTTTCATAATACAGCACTCTTTCCGTCAGTTTTTACTTTTATTTTTTTCCGAACCAACGGTTATATTCATCATTTTTATAAAATTCCAACCAAAAGAGTGCCTTAATTCTGCATATTTTTTAAGAGAAATTTGCATTAATATATTTATTTTTTTCTTTTCAGGTGATATAATAATCAAATGAGTATTCCTGCTTGTAATTTTGAATATATATGTTATTATATAATTTATGTATTACAGCCGGCGCACTGCGTTTGTGCAAATCACTCAGACAAATTACAAACCAACGGTTGTTCGTTTAACCGTAAATTGTGAATTGATAAAGGAGATAATATGCGAAACAAGCGTGAAACTGACATCAGTCAGTATAAGAAGGATATTCAGCAAAATGAATTATCCGAAAAAGCTGACGGAGGTGCAAAAAGATTTTTCAGGGGTTTTGGCAAGTTCCTGATTACCGTTTGTTCGGTATGCCTGGTTGCTCTGCTTATTACGGGCATTTCACTTGCTGTCTACATTTTCACCATTGCGTCCGAGCCTACGGGCATCGACCTCAAGGCAAAGTCTATGAACCAGACAAGCCGAATATATATTCAGAATGAGGATACAAAGGAATTTAAGGAGTATCAGAAACTATACGATACCGAGAACAGAATCTGGGTTGACAATCAGGATATTCCTCAGGCAATGAAAGATGCGGTTGTCGCAATTGAGGACAAGCGTTTCTTTGACCACAACGGTGTTGACTGGGGCAGAACTCTTTCCGCCGTTGCAAATCTTGCAACCGGTTCGGACTCATACGGCGGTTCAACAATCACTCAACAGCTCATTAAGAACATTACAGATGACAACGAGGTTTCAATTACAAGAAAGCTTCGTGAAATCACAAAGGCACTAAAGCTTGAGCAGGAATATACAAAGGATCAGATTCTTGAAGCCTACCTCAATGTTGTAAACTTCGGCAATAACTGTCAGGGTGTTGAATCGGCGGCTCAGCTTTACTTCGGCAAGAGCATAAAGGACTGTTCAATTGCGGAATGTGCGGCAATTGCGGGAATTACACAAAACCCGTCAAGATGGAATCCGCTTGTTTTCCCCGAAAACAACAAGGAGCGCCGTGAAATCGTTCTCAATGAAATGTATGATCAGAAAAAAATTACCAAAGACGAATTTGATGCGGCTATGAAAGAAAGTGCCACAATGACATTTGTCGGCTGGCAGGCGTCCGATGACGATGACGACGATGACGAGGCAGATGTTCAGAACTGGTATATTGATCAGCTCTTTCGTGATCTTCAAAAGGACATTGCGGAATATTACAACATAAGCGAAACTGCGGCATCTTCAAAGCTTTACACAGAGGGACTTAAAATCTACTGTGCAATGGATGAAAATGCTCAAACCTACCTTGAAAATGCGGCACTCAATATTGATAAATCAAATGATTCCGACCTTCAGATTGCGTCAACAATTATGGGATATGACGGCAGAGTAATTGCAACAGTCGGTTCTTCAACAAAGAAAGAAGGCGCTCTCGGCTGGGACAGATCCTACAACTCCGTACTTCAGCCGGGTTCTTCAATCAAGCCTGTTGTTGTTTACCCTTATGCAATCGAATCAAAGAAGCTTTATTTCTCATCAATGGTTCTTGATGAACCGCTTGACAACTATCGTACAAATGAAAGCGGTCAGCTTGTTTCGGGTCCTAACAACGCATACGGCTACTACAACGGCAATATGAGTCTTCCCGATGCAATCGAGTGGTCATCAAACGCAACAGCCGCTCAGACCATGGAGCTTATCGGCGGTCCGAGCGTTGCATATCAGCAGGTTGTTACAAAAATGGGATTCCAGAATCTTACGGAACAGGATGCACAGAATACGGGTGCTCTTTCAATCGGCGGTATGAACGGCGGTGTTACAGTAAGAGAAATGGCGGCTGCTTACACATATCTCGGCAACGGCGGTCTTTACTACGAACCGTACACATACTACTATGTAACCGACTCAGAGGACAACATAATCATTGATAACCGTGACGCAGTTCCGAAACAGGCTTATTCAGCCGAAACAGCAGGAATCATGAACAGACTGCTTCACTACAATGTTACAAACAGTGCTCACACAAACGCACATTACGCTCAGATTTCAGGCTGGGACATTATCGGCAAAACAGTACAACCGATGACGATAAGGATTCATGGTTCTGCGGATGTTCGCCATATGCCGTAATGGCTACATGGTGCGGTTTTGATAAGCCTAAAACCATTTCCTACAGCGGAAGAACAACGGCAACAAAATTCTTTGCAAATGTTATGGGCAAGTACCTTAAAGGCAAAGAAAACAAGGAATATAAGATATCCGATAACCTGATTGAGGCAACATATAATCCTACAACGGGACTTATTGTTTCAACAGATAATATTTCGGGACGGTATGTGGGCTACTACACCGAGGACAATATGCCGAGTTCGGGAGGTTCATATTACAGCGGTAACTATGAATACGGCTCAGATGTTTCAGACTCCTCAAGCTACTACAATCCCAATTACGGCGGTGACAACAGCGGTAACAATTACGGCGGCGACACAAGCAACAGCGGAGGAGATAATTCAGGCGGCGACACCTCCGGCGGAGGAGATAATTCAGGCGGAGAACCTTCAGGCGGAGGAGATAATTCAGGCGGAGAACCTTCAGGCGGAGGGGAATCCTCAGGCGGAGGCGAAAGCTCCGGAGGCGGTGAATCGTCAGGCGGCGGTGAGGAAGCTCCCCCTGCCGCAGAATAAAATAACAGGTTAAAACCAAAAACTCGAAAGGAAAGGTTTTTAGATATGGTTTCAATAGCAATTATGGGTCACGGTGTTGTAGGTTCGGGCGTTGCCGAAATCTTTACAACACACAAACAGAAGCTTTACGCAAGCATCGGTGAAGAGGTTTATGTCAAGAAGATTCTTGACCTTCGTGAATTTCCCGACAGCCGCTTGCAGACAGATTCACAAAAAACTTTGAAGATATCATCAACGACCTCGAAATAAGAGTTGTTGTTGAAGTTATGGGCGGTCTTAATCCTGCTTATGACTTTGTAAAGAGATGTCTTAAAGCAGGTAAGAGTGTCGTTACTTCAAACAAGGAGCTTGTTGCCGCTCACGGTGCAGAACTCCTTGAAATTTCAAAGGAAACAAACACAAACTTCCTCTTTGAAGCATCGGTAGGCGGCGGTATTCCGATTATCCGCCCGATGAGCCAGTGTCTTGTTGCAAACAATGTTGACGAGATTGCCGGTATTCTTAACGGTACAACAAACTTTATCCTTACAAAGATGATTGAAGACGGTATGCAGTTTGACGATGCGCTCAAGCTTGCTCAGGAGCTTGGATTTGCCGAGAGAAATCCTGCCGCTGATATCGAAGGTCACGATGCTTGCCGTAAGATTTGTATTCTTGCATCTCTTGCATACGGAAAGCATGTTTATCCCGACTCTGTACATACAGAGGGCATTACAAAAATAACACTTGAAGATGTAAGATACGCTGAGGCTTTCCATTGCGTAATTAAACTTATCGGCAGTGTTAAGCGTCTTGCGGACGGCAAGATTGACATTATCGTTGCTCCTATGCTCGTTCCGAACAAGAGCCAGCTTGCTAACATTGACTATGAGTTCAACGGCATTATGGTAAGAGGCGACTGCACAGGCGATGTAGTATTCTACGGCAAGGGTGCAGGCAAGCTTCCTACAGCAAGCGCAGTTGTAGCCGATGTAATCGACTGCTGTAAGCACCTCAAGACAAGAAAGTTCCTTTACTGGGCAGACGGCAACGGCAAAAACATTCTTCCTTGGGAGGAGTCAAGCCGTGCCATGTATGTTCGTGCAAACGGCAGTAATGTTGCAGAAAAGGCAGAAAAATTATTCGGTGAGGTAACAGTAATCAATAAGGCTGACGCACCTGCCGACGAAAAAGCATTTGTTGTCAAGGCTATGCCGTACAACGAATTTGCCGAGAAGATTGCTCAGCTTGAGGCTGACGGTGTTTCGGTACTTTCAAGTATCCGTGTGGCTGATTTATAATTTTACAGAGGGAGTATTAAGTACATGAGTTTGATAGTTCAGAAATTTGGCGGCAGCTCTGTTGCCAATGCCGAAAGAGTAATGAATGTTGCATCAATCGTAACAGACACTTACGCAAAGGGCAATGATGTTGTAGTTGTTGTATCCGCTCAGGGCGACACAACAGACGATCTCATTGAAAAGGCAAACGAAATCAATCCAAAGGCTTCAAAAAGAGAAAAGGATATGCTTCTTGCCGCAGGCGAACAGATTTCTATTTCACTTCTTGCAATGGCAATCGAAAAGCTCGGTTACCACGCTGTTTCTCTTCTTGGCTGGCAGGCAGGTTTCAATACCACTTCTGCTCACACAAGCGCAAGAATCAGAAAAGTTGAGCCTGACAGAATTAAGAAAGAGCTTGACAAGAAGAACATTGTAATCGTTGCAGGCTTCCAGGGCATTTCAAAATACGGCGATATTACAACACTCGGCAGAGGCGGTTCAGACACAAGTGCCGTAGCTATTGCGGCTGCAATGCACGCTGATCTCTGTCAGATTTTCACCGATGTTGAGGGTGTTTACACAGCTGATCCGAGAAAGGTTAAGAACGCTAAGAAGCTTCAGGAAATCTCTTATGACGAAATGCTTGAGCTTGCTACACTCGGTGCTCAGGTTCTTAACAACCGTTCGGTTGAAATGGCTAAAAAATATAATATCGAGCTTGAAGTGCTTTCAAGTATGACAAAGGCTTCGGGTACAATTGTAAAGGAGAAAACTAAAATGGAAAAAATGTTAATCAGCGGTGTTGCTAAAGATACAGATGTTGCAAGAATTTCTGTTATGGGTGTTCCGAATATCCCCGGTCTTGCTTTTAAGATGTTCTCAAAGCTTTCTGCTAAAGATATCAATGTTGACATTATTCTTCAGTCAATCGGTCATGACGGCAAGAAGGACATCAGCTTTACAGTTGCCAAGAACAGAGGCGAAGAGGCTGTTGCTCTTATGAAGGAATACACAGAGAACCTCGGTGCAGAGGAAATTCTCTATGACGATAAGGTAGCTAAGATTTCAATTGTCGGCGCAGGTATGGAAAGCCACGCAGGCGTTGCTACAAAGATGTTCGAGGCTCTTTATGACGCTCAGGTCAACATCCAGATGATCAGCACAAGTGAAATCAAGGTTTCGGTTCTTATTGATTCAGCAGACGCTGACAAGGCTGTAAGCGCTATCCACAGCAAGTTCTTTGATTAATAGAAGAGCCGAGGTTCGCAGCCCTAAAATAACGACCGGCGAGGACTAAGCGTGAAATTTACGCAAGTAATTGAAACGGATTAGACGAGTGGAAGTATTTTAGGAATAGCGGAGAACAACGAGGCTTGACATTAGAAGAGCCGAAGTTCGCAGCCCTAAAACTTTTTTATAACGCAAATGAAAATCCCTGTCCGTTATGGACAGGGATTTTTTTGTATCGGTAAACTTTGTTTTTGACATTATAAAGCTGTCTGTACGAATTTAGTACAGCGATTCACCGTTAAATTTAATGATAGTAATATCCTGAACTGGAAAGTCCGTTGAAGATACTGATACCGCAGACTGCAAGTATAATTGAAATAACTACCACAAGCACAACTCCGATGAGAGCCAGGATAAGAGCGGCTCTTGCATAGTTTTTGAGTGACTTCTTTGTTGATGAGCTGAATGCCCAGACAAAGAGCATAATGAGGTTTACAATCGGCAAACAGCTTAAAAGCATAACGCCGATCCAACCGCCTATGCTTACAGGCTGAGTATCCGGAGTACCGTATGGCGGTGCAACGGGCGGTACAGGCTGTGAGTTGTATGTCTGCTGATACTGCGTGTTGTACTGCTGATTATAGCCGTTGTTGTAGCTCTGATATTGATTGCCGTACTTGCTTTGATTTGCACCGTAATCATTGTTCGGTGAGTTTGTAAACTGCTGACCGTATGAAGTTTTGTTAGGCTGCGGTTGCTGATAATAAGTTTGATTTGGCTGACCGTACTGCTGAGAATACGGATTCTGCTGTGGCTGACTGTCGGCAGTCGGCTGTGCGTTATCAACCTCAGGCTGTGCAGTCTGCACATTCTCGTAAGGTTCTGTGCAGCATCTTCGGTTGAAGCATTTTCAACAGGCTGTGTTTCAGGCTCCGGAGTCTGCTCAACAGGTGTTCCGCAGTAAGTACAGAACATTGCTCCGTTGTCAATTTCGTGATTGCAATTTTTACATACCATATATAATCGCTCCTTGCATAATATTCTATAAATAGTATGCTATCATTTTACACTATTTGCCTTACAAAATCAACAATATTCCACGCAATAATTCAATAATATTACAAAAAGCGACAGTTTTACGGCTGTCGCTTTTTATTACACTCCCCTTTTCATAAGCTTGTGGGGAATTATTTTATTTTCTTTGAGTGACGCTTTTACATCTATAATCCGCTGATTTGACGAGCCTCTGAACGCAAGGCTTATATCGTGAAGAGCCTCAACAAATTCACCGTCAACAAGCACATCAATCATTGAAAGCATTTCATCCGTACATTCACACCTTGCTCTGCTGTCGGAAAGAAGCTCCTTGTCAAACAAATAGCCCGAATAACACCAAATTGTTTTGTCGGAATATTTTTCTCTGACACGCTTTAAAAACGGCACTAAGGCTCTTTGATTTGAAGGTTCAAAGGGTTCTCCGCCGAGCAATGACAAGCCGTCAATATATGACGGTTCAAGCTCTTTGAGAATTTTATCCTCAACCTCTTTTGTAAAAGGTTCGCCGTAATCAAAACTCCATGTCTGCGGATTAAAGCAGTTTTTGCAATGATGCGTACAGCCGGATACAAAGAGCGATACTCTTACTCCCTCACCGTTTGCAATATCGCAGAGTTTAATTTCTCCGTAATTCATCAAAGGTGAAGCACCCTTTCCTCAATTTCCTGAGTTCTGCCCTGATTCCAGAACTGAGTTCCGATATATCCACAGGTTCTTCTTGCAACATTCATCTTATCCTGATCACGGTTGCCGCAGTTAGGACACTCCCACACAAGCTTGCCGTCATCGTGAACGATCTTGATTTCTCCGTCATAACCGCAAACCTGACAGTAGTCGCTCTTTGTGTTAAGCTCTGCATACATAATGTTATCGTAAATGAACTTGATAACCTGTAAAACAGCGGGAATGTTATCCTGCATATTCGGAACTTCAACATAGCTGATTGCACCGCCCGGTGACAAAGCCTGAAATTCGGATTCAAGCTTCAGCTTGCTGAATGCGTCAATATTTTCGGTAACATGAACATGATAGCTGTTAGTGATGTAGTTTTTATCTGTTACACCCTTGATAATGCCGAAACGCTTTTGAAGACACTTTGCAAACTTATATGTTGTGCTTTCAAGAGGAGTGCCGTAGATGCTGTAATCGATGTTTTCCTCTTTTTTCCACTTTGCACAATAGTCGTTTAGCTTCTGCATAATTTTAAGACCGAGTTCTTTGCCCTCTTTTTCTGTGAGCTTTTTGCCGATAAGGCTGTAAACGCACTCCCAAAGACCTGCATAACCGAGTGAAAGCGTTGAATAACCGCCATGGAGAAGCTTGTCAATCTTCTCACCCTTTTTAAGTCTTGCCAAAGCACCGTACTGCCACAAAATAGGAGCGGCATCCGAAAGAGTGCCTGTAAGACGCTCGTGACGGCACTGCAATGCTCTGTGGCAAAGTTCCATTCTCTCGTCAAAAATCTTCCAGAATTTATCAAGATCCTTGCCTGCGCTGAGTCCGATATCAATGAGATTTACAGTCACAACACCCTGATTGAATCTGCCGTAATATTTCGGCTTGCCGTTTTCGTCAACATAAGGAGTAAGGAAGCTTCTGCAACCCATACAGGTAAAGCAATGACCCTCACCGTTTTTATCAATTTTACTCTGGAGCATAACCTTCTCCGAGATATAGTCGGGAACCATTCTCTTTGCGGTACATTTTGCAGCAAGCTCCGTAAGATACCAATACTTGCTGTCCTCTGTTATGTTATCCTCCTCAAGCACATAAATAAGCTTTGGAAACGCAGGTGTAATCCATACACCCTTTTCATTTTTTACGCCCTTGTGACGCTGTTTGAGTGTTTCTTCGATAATCATGGCGAGGTCGTGCTTTTCCTGCTCGTTTTTAGCCTCGTTAAGATACATAAACACGGTTACAAACGGAGCCTGACCGTTTGTTGTGAGCAAAGTAACAACCTGATACTGAATGGTCTGAACACCACGGTTTACTTCTTTGCGAAGTCTTTGCTCAACGATATCGTTGATTTTCTCTTCTGTGGGATGAACACCGAGTTCTTCGATTTCCGCAAGAGTTTCTCTGCGGATTTTCTCACGGGAAACCTGAACAAACGGTGCAAGATGAGCAAGGCTTATGCTCTGACCGCCGTACTGGTTACTTGCAACCTGTGCAATAATCTGAGTTGCAATGTTACACGCCGTTGAAAAGCTGTGCGGTCTTTCAATAAGCGTATCGCTGATAACGGTACCGTTCTGCAACATATCCTCAAGGTTTACAAGATCGCAGTTGTGCATATGCTGTGCAAAATAGTCCGAATCGTGGAAGTGAATAATACCTTCCTTATCAGCCTCAACAATATCAGCCGGCAAAAGCATTCTTCTTGTAAGGTCACGACTGACCTCACCGGCCATATAGTCACGCTGAACGCTGTTGACGGTAGGGTTCTTATTTGAATTTTCCTGCTTTACTTCTTCGTTGTTGCACTCAATAAGAGAAAGAATCCTGTTATCGGTAGTGTTTGCCTTACGAACAAGCGAGCGATTGTAGCGGTAACGCACATATCTTCTTGCGAGCTCAAACGCACCCTTTGCCATGAGCTGATCCTCAACCATATCCTGAATTTCTTCAACGGACACTGCTCTCCTGATTTTGTTGCACTTATATTCAACATAGTCGGCAACATCCTCAATCTGTTCGTCTGTAAGGAACTTGTGTTCCCCCGAACCGTTTGCTTTTTTAACGGCATTAATAATTTTTTCAATGTTGAAATCTTCTTCTGAGCCGTTACGCTTAATAATTCTCATAATCCTTCCCCTTTTTATTATTTTGCGGTACTTCCTTGGTAAAAATATCCTATATCTGTTAATCCGAATAAAAAAATAAATTTTTTCAATAATGCCGTTTAAAAAAATGCGTTATGTAATAAAATTGCAAGGAACCAAACTATCCCTGCAATGCAAGACCAATTATACAATAATTGCAATATAAATACTGTTGCACAGGCAACAATTATGTGATATACTATACTATATCTTGTGGCAAGACAAAAAACACCACACATTATGGAGTGTTGCAAATGATAGAAGAAATAGGCGGTGCAAGGCTTAAAAAACCAGATTTCATCGGGATAAACGAGTGTTTTAAACCTATTGAAAGAGAGTATAAAAGGGGTGAAATCATAACTACATATTCACCCGAAAATGACACAATTTGCATCATAAAAGAAGGAACTGTTTATCTGACAACCGACAATGCCGAAAATCAGCGAAGAATTATTTCTTTTTATGAAAAGGGCGACATAATCGTCACCTGCATTGTACCCGAATCAGACAACAGAATTTTTTATCTGAGTGCCAAAACAAACTGCAAAATTGATTTCGTGAAATATTCAAAATTTACAGCCTGTTGTGAAAAGCATTGCAGTAAACACCAGCGGATTATAAGTGCATACATCAAAAAATCTCATAAAAAAAGTCTTGCTCACACAGACATTCTCTGTCAGCAGACGCTGAGGAGCAAGCTTTTGACTTTTTTTGAATACATTAAAACCGAAAAAGGAAAAAACACCTTTTATCTTCCTCTCCCTCTTTCCGACCTTGCAGATTACCTTTCTGTTGACCGAAGTGCAATGATGCGTGAAATAAAAAAGATGAATGAGGAAAATATTATAATCTCCGAAAAGCGAAAAATCACAGTCATTGAAGATTTGTCAGAATGACATATAACATATATATGTATAAAAAAACATAAAAAACAAAAAATATAAATGCGTGATTCCGCCGTTTTGAGCCTGCAAAAAACTTGCAGGCTTTTTTTGTACACAACGATTAATATTGTAGTATAAAAACACCTTGCAGTCAACACGCTAAAAGAATTATAGTCAAAATAATTAATTTGACTGATTTTGAATGGAGATAATCAAAAGCACCAATTTTAATTGCAAAAACGGTAAAATTATACTGTTTTTAAATAACGCTCGACACTTTTTTTGTTGGCTAATTTTGCTGTCTTTAAATTTTTTTGAATTTTTTTGACCGATTTTGCTTGACTTTTAAAAAATGGGTGTTATAATATAAGTCAAGAGGTGAGGATAATGCTTACACAGGACAGATATCGTGCAATACTTGATTTGCTCGAAGAAAAAAATTCGGTCACGGTGTCGGAATTAACAAAGTTGCTTGACTCATCCGAGTCAACAATAAGAAGAGATCTTTCCGCTCTTGATGAGATGGGAAAGCTCACAAAAGTTTTCGGCGGTGCAACTTCAATCACCAGAAACGAGGGTGTTTTTGAAGATGCGGTAAGCAATCGCGAAACCGTTATGAGCGATGAAAAAGATGCGGTTGCAGAATACTGTGCAAAGCTTATCCATGACTCTGACTTTGTTTATATTGACGCAGGAACAACAACATTAAAGCTTGTTGACCACATTACAAATACAAACGCAACATATGTTACAAACGGCATAACACACGCCAGAATGCTTATCCACAAGGGTATGCAGACATATATAGTAGGCGGAAAAATAAAACCGCTTACCGAGCTGTTGTGGGTGCCGAAGCAATAAAAAGCATAAACTGCTTTAACTTTACAAAAGCTTTTATGGGAGCAAACGGAATTGACATCGGTTCGGGATTCACAACCCCCGACATTGAAGAAGGTCTTATAAAGGAAACGGCAATCAACAAATCTTATATGGCATTTGTTCTTGCAGACCATTCAAAATTTCGCAGGGTGTATTCCGTAACATTTGCCCCTCTGCAAAAATGTTGTATAATCACCGACAAACTGCCTACGCCGGACTTTTCGCAGGTAACGGTGATAAAGGAGGTAAAAAATGATTTACACCGTAACGCTTAATCCGTCAATTGACTACATTGTCAGACTTGATTCACTTGTTCCGGGAATAACAAACCGAACAACCGCCGAAGAATATTACTACGGAGGTAAGGGAATCAATGTTTCATGCGTACTTGCAGAGCTTGACCTTGAAAGTACGGCATTCGGATTTGTTGCAGGCTTTACGGGTGACGCCATTGAAAAGGGTATTCGCAACGACAGGATTATCACCGACTTTATTAAGCTTGAAAGTGGAATTTCAAGAATCAACATAAAAATCAAAGCCGGCGTTGAAACAGAAATCAATTGTCAGGGACCTCACATAAGTGAAGGCGAACTTGAAAGGCTGTTTTCAAAAATTGACAGAATATCCGACGGCGACACAATCGTAATTGCAGGAAACATTCCGAATACGATGCCTGATGATGTTTACGAAAGAATCCTTGAAAGAATCAAGGGCAAGGATGTACGAATTGTAGTTGACGCAACAAAAAAACTTTTACTCAACGCACTCAAGTACAAGCCGTTCCTCATCAAGCCGAACAGACAGGAACTTTCCGAAATGTTCGGAGTTGAAATCAACACCGAGGATGATATTGAAAAGTATGCAAAAGAGCTGCAGAAACTCGGTGCAAAAAATGTTCTGATTTCACTCGGCGGTGACGGAGCAATGCTCATTGACGAATTTGGAAAAAGGCACAAAGCAGGAGTCCTCAAAGAAAAGGTAATTAACACAGTCGGTTCGGGAGACTCAATGGTAGCAGGCTTTGTGGCAGGATATGAAAAAACAAAAAGCTACCCCTATGCGCTGAAATTGGGCAGTGTGTGCGGAAATGCAACGGCATTTCTTGACGGACTTGCCACAAAAGAAAAAATAAATGAATTGCTTGCAAAATTCAATTAAAAAGGAGAGAAAAATATGCGTATCACAGATTTATTAAAAAAATCGGGTATTGCTCTCGGCGTTAAAGTTGCCGACAAGAGCGAAGCAATTGACAAACTTGTTTCATTACATGAAAAATGCGGAAACCTCAAGGATGTTAAAGCCTACAAAGAGGGAATCCTCAAACGTGAAGAACTCGGCACAACAGCCGTAGGTATGGAGGTTGCAATTCCCCATGCCAAGAGCGAAGCTGTAAAAGCTCCCGCCCTCACGGCTATCACAGTTCCAGACGGTGTAGATTATGACTCGCCCGACGGTAAGCCCTGTAAGCTGCTCTTTATGATTGCCGCAACAACAGACGGTGATGTTCATCTTGAAGTTCTTGCAAGACTTATGCAGCTTTTGATGCATGAAGATTTTACCGCAAAGCTTAAAGCCGCAAAAACTCCGGAAGAATTCATCTCGATTATTGACGCAAGAGAAACAGAGAAGTTCCCCGATGAACCAAAGGCAGAAGTTCCTGCAAAGAAGGGTTACAGAGTTCTTGCTATCACAGCTTGTCCAACTGGTATTGCTCATACTTATATGGCGGCTGAATCACTCCAGAAAGCCGGCGACAGCCTTAACATTCCGATTAAGGTTGAAACAAACGGTTCGGGCGGTGCAAAGAATGTGCTTACTGAAGAAGAAATTGCAAATTGTGACGGTATCATCGTTGCCGCTGACATCACAATAAATCTTGCCCGTTTTGACGGCAAGCCCGTTTTACAGTGTGCCGTTTCAGACGGTATTCATAAGCCGGAAGAGCTTATCAACAAGATTGTAAACAAAGAAGTTCCCGTATATCATCACAAAGGCGGTTCTGCAGATGCTCCAAGGAAGAGAGGCGGCACTTACGGTCACCTTATGAACGGTGTATCACATATGCTCCCGTTCGTTGTAGCAGGCGGTATCTTCATTGCAATCGCATTCCTCATTGATATTGCGTGCGGTGTAAACGCACAGGAGGTTGGCAGTGCATTCGGTACGGTAACTCCAGCAGCCGCATGGTTTAAGACACTCGGCGGTGTGGCATTTAACCTTATGGTTCCTATCCTTTCCGGCTTTATCGCAATGTCAATTGCAGACCGTCCCGGTCTTCTCGTTGGTCTTGTAGGCGGTTTCCTTGCAACATCAGGCGCAACCTTTATGGATCCTGCCGCTGCAGAAACAGTTCCGTCAGGCTTCCTCGGCGGCTTGCTTGCAGGTTTCGTAGGCGGTTACTTAATGCTCGGTATTGAAAAAATGTGCGATAAGATGCCTAAGGCTCTTGAGGGTATCAAGCCCGTTCTCATCTATCCGCTTCTCGGACTCGGCGGTATTCTCGTTGTAATGTGCGCAGTCAACCCATTCATGGGTATGATTAACTCAGGTATGTCAAACGGCCTTAACGCTATTGCCTCTAACCCTGCAATGATGGTTCCGCTCTGTGCGCTCCTCGCAGGTATGATGTCTATCGACATGGGAGGCCCTTTCAACAAGGCAGCTTATGCATTCGCAACACTTAACCTTGCAAACGCAGACGATCAGGCATACATCATTATGGCAGCAGTTATGATCGGCGGTATGGTTCCTCCAATCGCAATCGCTCTTTCAAACACATTCTTCAAGAATCGTTGGACAGACGAAGAAAGAAAGAATGCTCCCGTAAACTATGTAATGGGACTTTCATTCATCACAGAAGGTGCAATTCCTTACGCAGCAGGTCATCCGCTTCAGGTTATCCCTTCATGTATCGTTGGTTCTGCAGTAGCAGGCGCACTTTCAGCTCTCTTTGGCTGTAAGCTTATGGCTCCTCACGGCGGTATCTTCGTATTCGCAACAATGCAGGGTACATGGTATTTCTACCTCCTTGCTCTTGCAATCGGTGCAGTAGTTACAATGCTTATGCTTGCACTTCTCAAAAGACCGATTAAAAAATAATTAATTTGCTATTACCCGTTTTTTGAAATGTTTTGTTCCTCGGCACCGGTGTAAAAGCCGGTGCCACCCCTCAAAACTCAAAGAACTTTCACGACATTAGATTCAAAACTTCAAAACACAAATTTATTTATAAAGGAGATTTTATTATGGTATCAAAAGAACTCGTACTCACAAATGCGCAGGGATTCCATATGCGTCCGGCATCGGTTTTTGCAACAGCTATGGGCAAATACAGCTGTGATGTAACAATCAAATTCAACGGCAATCAGTACAACGCAAAGAGCTCCTCAACATTATTGCGGCTTGCATCAAGTGCGGCAGTGAAATTGAAGTTGTTTGCGACGGTGCTGACGAAAACGAGGCACTTGCAGAGGCAGTACAGCTCATTGAGAGCGGTCTTGGCGAGTAATGGCCCCGACAGACCAGTTACAAGAGGTGAAGATTATGCTACACGGAACAGCCGCATCCGAGGGTATCGGAATCGGTAAGGTAATGCTTATTGAAGAACATTCGCTTGAATACACTCCACGAACAGTAACAGATACTGAGGCAGAGTCACAGCGTTTTAAGGCAGCAGTAGATGCTTTTTGCTACAATACTGAAAAACAGGCAGAAAATCTTCGCAGTTCAGCCGGTGAAAAAGAGGCAGAAATTCTTGCAGGTCACATTCAGATTATCAAAGATCCGTATCTCAGCGGTGAAATTGAAAAGCTGATTGCAGACGGTCAATGTGCGGAATCTGCTCTTGAGCATATGTGCGATATGTTTATTGCAATGTTCTCGGCAGCTGACGATGAGCTTACAAAACAGCGTGCGGCTGATGTCAGAGATATCAAGAGCGGTGTCCTCGGCATTCTTCTCGGAGTAAACGAAATTAAAGTAAGCGATGCGCCAAAAGGCACTGTGCTTGTTGCAAAAGAGCTTACTCCTTCTGTTACGGCAGGTATTGTAAAAGAAAACATAGCAGGCATTATTACTGAAACAGGCGGAACAACTTCCCACTCTGCAATTCTTGCAAGAGCGCTTGAGATTCCCGCCGTACTCAGTGTTGAGGGTGTCGCATCAAGCCTGAAAAACGGCGACACAGTTGTAGTTGACGGCAGTGAGGGTGCTGTAATTGTTAATCCGGATGATAACACAGTTGCAGAATACTCCAAAAAGCGTGACGCTTTTCTTGCAGAACGCAAAGAGCTTGAAAATTACAGGGGACGAGAAACAAAATCCGCAAGCGGAGAAGTTTATGAACTTTTCTGCAACATAGGAAAACCCGAAGACGCTGTCAAGGCAGTTGATGCAGACGGCGAGGGTGTCGGACTTTTCAGAACAGAGTTTCTGTTCATGGACAGAACTTCAATTCCGACAGAGGACGAACAGTTTGAGGCCTACAAAAAGGCGGCTCTTATCTTAAAGGGCAAGTCGCTGATTATCAGAACACTTGATATCGGCGGTGACAAGGACATTCCGTACCTTGGACTTGAAAAAGAAGAAAATCCGTTCATGGGATTCCGTGCAATCAGATATTGCCTTAAAAACCGTGAACTTTTCAAATCACAGATTAAAGCCATTTTGCGTGCAAGCGCATTCGGTGACGTCAAGATTATGTTCCCGCTCATCACAACTATGGATGAACTTCGTGAGGGCAAAAAGCTTGTTGCAGAATGCAAAGCCGATTTACGCAATATGGGCATAAATTTCAACGAAAACATTCAGGTTGGTGTTATGGTTGAAACAGCGTCTGCGGCAGTTATCGCAGATATGCTTGCAAAAGAGGCAGACTTCTTCAGCATCGGCACAAATGACCTCACAGGCTACACAATGGCTTGTGACAGAGGCAACAACGATGTGTCTTACCTCTACTCTCCCCTTCAGCCAAGCGTTCTCAGAATGATTAAACGCACAATTGAGTGCGGTGTTCAGAACGGCATTTCAGTTGGAATGTGCGGTGAGGCTGCCGCAAACAAGCTGATGATTCCGTTGCTTATTTCATTCGGACTCACAGAATTCAGTGTTTCCGCTCCGTCAGTTCTCAATGTGAGAAAAATAATTTCCACATGGACAAAAGAAGAGGCAGACAAAGTTACTGCAAAGGTGCTTGAAATGAGTACACAGCAGGAAATTGTCGAATACCTCAAATCGGTTGTGTAAAACAACCAAGTTAATATGCGTTAATCTCAGTTAAATAATTTGCAAACACGATTAATCCCCGTCAGAAATTCTGACGGGGATTTGTCTTTTGGTATATTAATTAGTTTTTGCTCTGCATACTATCCCTTTTTGAAAAGACGCAACCGCAGTAGTTTTGGCGGTAGAGGTCATATTCTTTTGAAAGGATGATTGAACGCTTGTAGCCTTCACGCTTTTTGAAGTCGCTGTACAGCCACGGAATGCCGTACTTCTCGGCAAGCTCCGCACCGATTGAATTGAGCAACTGCGCATTTTTCAGCGGACTGATTGTAAGCGTGGTTGTGAAATAATCAAAGCCGTGTTCCTTTGCGTAGCGTGCAGAGGATTCAAGTCGCAGTCTGAAACATTTTTCACACCGCTTTCCGCCCTCGGGTTCATTTTCAAGACCTTTAACATAATCAAAGTAATCCTTGGGCAGATATTCGCCCTCGACCACCTTTACAGGATGTTCAAACGGCATAAGCGACACAAGACGCTTTTCTTCGCTCAGGCGGTAATTATACTCATCTGCAATCGAAATATTCGGATTGTAAAAATAGACCGTGATATCAAAATATTTTGAAAGATACTCGAGGCAGTATGACGAACACGGGGCGCAACACACATGCAAAAGCAGTTTTGGGACTTTTCCCTCCTCCGTTATTTTTTCAATCACCCTGTCGAGTTCTTTCTGATAGTTTATCTTGTTCATACTATTATATAAATTTGCAAATGTAGTCAAAAAGTTCTTCGGTTGTGTCTGCAACAAACGGCGCACCGGCGTTCATAAGCTCGTTTTTTCCCCTGAATCCCCATGAAACACCTGCCATTTTTACACCAGCATTGTTTGCCGTAAACACATCGACATCGCTGTCACCGACATAGAAACATTCTTTGGGAGTTACGCCGCTCATATCGAGGAGTGCAAGCAGAGCATCAGGCTCGGGCTTTGTCTTGTACTGTGGTTTCTGCCCCCATGCCTGAGTAAACTTGTGATTTGGGAATGCTTTTTTTAGCATTTTATCAACAAATTCATCCGGCTTGTTTGAAAGCACACCTGTTTTTACACCCTTTTTTGCAAGCTTTTCAAGCATTTCAGCACAACCGTCATATGCGGCGGTGTGGTCGTTGCAATGAACGGCATAGTGTCTGTCGTAATCAGCCTTGACCTTTTCAAAAAGCTCGTGGTCGGTCCACGCATCTCCCATTGCTCTTCTGATGAGCATTTCTCTGCCGTTTCCGACATATGTTTTATAATTTTCAACCGGCTTTTCTTCAAGACCGTTAAGCTTCAGACCGTAGTTCACACTTATAGCAAGATCGGTAAGCGAATTTATAAGCGTGCCGTCAAGATCAAATACTACCATTTTTACCATAAATATCACCTTAGTTTAATCCTTTTTCCTGTTCAAAGAGTATTGCTCTGCATGGTGCCGCCTCAACTCCGCCGAGCTTTATCGGAAACGCACACAAATCATATTCGCCGTCAGCCACTCCCGAAAGATTGAGATTTTCGAGAACGGCAATATCCGCTCTGCCAAGTTCAAGATGTGTTTTAACTTCATCAAACGGAGGTGCGATTGACTCGGCATCCGTACCGACAAGCACCACCCTGCTTTGTGCAAGCACAATTGCGGCAGAATGTGAAAGGTATGTTTTGCCGTTCCCACGAAAGAGTATGCGTTTTCGGCAATACGGCAACAGCTTGTCCATATCTTCGCCCGTCAGCACACCCTTGACCGTTATTACGGTGCATTTTCCGTAGAAAGTGTTGAGCCTTAAATCGGTTATGCCCTTGCCGTCAGGGCAAAAGTGGAGAGGAGCATCAATATGCGTGCCTGCATGAACGCACATAGAAATCTGCGAAAGATTGCACTCGTCATCTTCATCAATACTTCTCAGCGGAGTCACAACAGTTTCGGGATCACCCGGATATGTTTCGGTTGTAAGAGTATCTCTCGAAATATCATGAATATACATACATCCTTCGCCTCTTTTCTTTTTGAACATTTTTAATTCACGCAGAGCATCAGCTCCTCGGAGTCTAAGCAAAATATAACTTTGCTTAAATTCAGAACGAACCCACCGTATGATTAAAGCGGAACATCTGCACTATGATTATACCACATATTACTGCACTTTGCACCTTTATCGGCAAAATTTCCTTGCTTTACGGCAAAAAATAACCCCACAGGAAAACCCTGTGGGGTAAATTGCAATTGTGAATTTAATCAACAGCGATTAATTATTCAACAGAAATTGGTGAACCGACATTGCCTGTTTCGTAACCGCCAACGATGTACTTCTGAACGAGAGTAGCATCCTTGATTGAGATTCTGCCATCCTCGTTAGCATCACATGCCTTGAATGCGTTAGCATCATCAGCAGCAATACTCATAAGGTTGATAGCAATCTTCTGAATTGTTGTAGCATCTACAACTGTAATTGAGTAGTCACCGTCAGCATCGCCGAGAAGCGGAACACGGGCACCGTCAATCTTAATATTAGCCTTAGCACCTGAGCGTGACGGATAATCAAACTTAGTAAGATCAAGTGTGATTGTTACATCAACGAGTGAATCTTCCGGATAACCGGCAGAAACTGTGTTAAGGAGCATATTTTCACCATTGAATGTAAGGTCAAAATCTTTGCCTATAGTAGCTGCGCTCTGCTCAGGAAGACCCCAGTTAGCAGCCCAATCGTCGTTAACTGCAAACTTGAACTGGTATGCAGCATCAGCAGATTCAACACCTGTGTATGTAATCTGATAAACCTTGTCAGCAATCTGAGTCATGTGGTTAACTTCAGCGTCAACGCCCCATTTTACACCGTTAAGCCAGCTGTCTTCGCCGTTACCAACAACTGTAATGCTGTTAATTTCAAGGTCTGTAACCATTTTAACACCGTCACCTGTTACAGCAATCTCGTTTGTAGCAGGATTGAAAGTTACAGTTACATCACAAGCTGTTTCTACATCGAAAGTTACATTGTTATCTGTACCGTCAAGACCGATCCACTTCTGCTCGTCGCCTGTGTTTGCAACAACCTTGAACTGATAGCTTTTGCCCACCGGAACAGCTGTAAATGTCTTTGTATAAACATCGCCGCTCTTTGTCATTACATTTTCGGGAGCGAGTGCAGGAGAACCCTGCCATTCATAACCTGTGAGTGATTCAACACCTGCTACAACATACTGTGTTGCGTCAGCAGGCTCTGTTGCAGGTTCTGTAGTGGGTTCTGTTGTGGGTTCAACAGTTGTAGGCTCAACAGTTGTGGGCTCAACAGTTGTAGGTTCTTCTGTTGCAGGAGCTGTTGTACCTGAAGGATCAATACCGAGAAGTGTAGCTACTGTTGTAAGCGGAGCACACTCGGGATAAGCTGCAGGATCAGCAAGCTGTTCTGCATACATCTCAGCATAAGCGTTGTAAACATCCATTGGCTGAGCTCAACCTGTGCGCAAATGTCAGCTACAGTTTCGGGAGTGTAGTTTTTAGCATTCTTAACAGCCCAGTTGAAAAGAGCCTGTGCAACCATTTCTGCTCTTGAAAGGTAATCGGGAATCTGCCTCAGTTACATGACCGAGTGATGTGATTGCAGCCTTTGGACCGTAGTTATCGCTGTTCTTCTTCCATGTTGCAGCAAAGTCACGCTTTGATGAATCTTCGGTATTCTCAACTGTACCGCCTGTGAGGTAAATTGTGTCGCCGAGACAAGGCTTGCCGAGTGTTACGTTACAGGTCTGGTGACTCTGTGATTTAGTATCAATTGTTGAGAAAATTACAGCATAGTCAGCGTTGTCTTTAAGACCGCCGTGATTTGTGCCGTCAGCTGACTTCAATTTTGCAGTATCGAAGTAGTAAAGACCTGTAGCAGAATCCTGCTTACATTTCTCTGCCTTACCCTGCCAAGATGTTTCAGGTAAATCATCGCCTGCTACAGCGTAAAGGTGACAGTATACTGTCTTTGTTGTTCCCCAATCTGCAGGGAGATTAGATGCGTCAAAATAGATTTTTGTGTCGGTTTCTTCAGCTGATGCAGAGAATATGGTCAAGCCTGAAAAACAGGATACAGCCATAAGAACTGCAAGCACCAAACTGAGAACCTTGGATGATTTTTTCATCGCTAATTCCTCCTTTTTTGTTACTCAAATTTCGAGTAATTACATTATATATCAAAATGTTCAGATTTACAAGTGGTTTTTGGCAAGTTTGTAAATTTTTTCTAATTCTTGTTTTAAACCTATTGTTATGCGCTCACATTTGGTGTTTTTACTTGACAACAGTTGCAAATAATTGTATTATTTTAATGGTTATTTTTATCTATCTATCTGTTAAGAGAGGTTAAGTTATGGAAAACAGCAAAAAAACCATGGATAAAATCGTTGCCCTGTGTAAAAACAGAGGCTTTGTTTACCCGGGCTCCGAAATTTACGGCGGTCTTGCAAACACATGGGATTACGGTCCGCTCGGTGTTGCACTTAAAAACAATATCAAAAACGCATGGCTCAAAAAGTTTGTTCAGCAGAACAAATATAATGTAGGTCTTGACTCTGCAATTCTTATGAACCCGCAGACATGGGTTGCATCGGGTCATCTCGGCGGTTTCTCTGATCCGCTTATGGATTGTAAGGAATGTAAAACCCGTCACCGTGCCGACAACCTTATTGAAGATTTTGACGGTACAAATGTTGCAGGCTGGACAAATGAAGAAATGATGAATTACATCAAGGAAAAAGAGATTCCGTGTCCTAACTGCGGCAAGCACAACTTTACCGACATTCGTCAGTTCAACCTTATGTTCAAAACATTCCAGGGCGTTACAGAGGACAGCAAGAATGAAATTTATCTTCGTCCCGAAACTGCTCAGGGCATTTTTGTGAACTTCTCTAACATTCAGAGAACAAGCCGCAAGAAAGTTCCTTTCGGTGTTGCACAAATCGGTAAATCTTTCAGAAACGAAATCACACCCGGTAACTTTATTTTCCGTGTTCGTGAGTTTGAGCAGATGGAGCTTGAATTCTTCTGCAAGCCGGGCACTGACCTTGAATGGTTTGAATACTGGAGAGGCTTCTGCCGTGACTGGCTCTATTCTCTCAATATTAAGGAAGAAAATCTCCGTCTTCGTGACCACGCAAAAGAGGAGCTTTGTTTCTATTCAAAAGCCACAACAGACTTTGAATATCTCTTCCCGTTCGGTTGGGGCGAGCTTTGGGCGTTGCCGACAGAACAGACTATGACCTTACACAGCACAGCAAAACAAGCGGTAAGACACTTGAGTATTTTGATCCGACAACAAACGAGAAGTACATTCCGTATGTTATTGAGCCGTCACTCGGTGTTGAGCGTCTTTTCCTTGCTCTTGTTGTTGAGGCTTATGACGAAGAAGTTATTGACGAAAAGGATACACGAGTTGTATTAAGACTTCATCCGACACTTGCTCCTTACAAAGCTTGCGTTCTTCCGCTTTCAAAGAAGCTCAACGAGCAGGCAGGCAAGGTTTATGAACAGCTTTCAGCCGACTTTATGACTGATTATGACGATGCCGGTTCAATCGGCAAGCGTTACAGAAGACAGGACGAAATCGGTACTCCGTTCTGTATCACATATGACTTTGAGTCTGTTGACGACGGTTGTGTAACGGTTCGTGACCGTGACACAATGCAGCAGGAAAGAGTTGCAATTGACAAGCTCAACGATTTTATCGCTGAAAAGATTAAGTTCTGATTATAATATGATATCAAAAGGACATTCCAAATGGAATGTCCTTTTTTATTGCGTATTGCATTCATCGGATGCCGAAAAATTTTCTATCAAGATTGAATTTATAAATGGCACAAATTAGTAGCGGCGAACATTGTTCGCCAATCAATTCGTGTCTAAACACGAATTGAATAAATGTCAAACTAATTTTAATATATAAATCAGTAAAAACAAATAATCTCTATTTGTTTGTTTTGGTAGTAAAACCAAAACAAATGGCGAACAAGGTTCGCCGCTACAGTATGACAATTATTTTGCGGCATTTATATAATCTGTCTTATCACAAATATTGTGACGTTACTTAGCGGGCGCCCAATGAGCGCCCCTACTGATAATAACCGATAACAAGAACAGCGGATAACCCGAAAAGGCTATCCGCTGTTTTATAAGCTGAAATACTTATTAAATTACTTTGAGAGGTTTGTGAGAACCTTTTTGATTCTCTCAACAGCCTCAATTGTATTCTCCCTGTCACCGAATGATGTAAGGCGGAAGTAGCCGGCACCGTTTTCGCCAAAGCCCTCACCGGGAGTACCTACAACATTTGCCTCGTTGAGGAGGAGGTCAAAGAATTCCCAGCTGCCCATATTGTTCGGACACTTGAGCCAGATGTAAGGTGAGTTCTTACCGCCTGTGTAGTAGATGCCGAGTTCATCAAGAGCAGATGCGATAATTCTTGCATTTTCCTGATAGTAAGAAATGTTCTCCTTGATCTGCTTCTGACCTTCTTCGCTGAATACAGCGGCAGCAGCACACTGAACAGGCCATGAAACACCATTGAACTTTGTTGCCTGACGGCGGTACCATGTTGCATAGATATTGTGACCGTCACGCTCAAGCTCCTTAGGAATTATCGTGTAACCGCATCTTGTGCCTGTGAAGCCTGCTGTCTTTGAAAGTGAGCACATTTCAATTGCGCACTTTCTTGCACCTTCGATTGCAAAAATTGAACGAGGAAGATCCTCTGTGATGAATGCCTCATACGCTGAATCGTAGAGGATTATTGCATCGTTTTTAAGAGCATAGTCAACCCAAGCCTTGAGCTGTTCAGCGTTGTATGCAGAGCCTGTCGGGTTGTTAGGTGAGCAAAGGTAGATGATGTCTGCCTTTACATTTTCATCAGGAAGAGCGGCAAAGCCGTTTGCCTCATTTGATGCGGCATAAACAATTTCTCTGCCTGCCATAATGTTTGAGTCAACATATACGGGGTAAACAGGATCGGTTACAAGAACAATATTATCCTTTGAGAAGATGTCGCCTATATTGCCGCAGTCCGACTTTGCACCGTCTGATACAAAGATTTCGTCAGCGCCTACTGCAACACCAAAGCTCTTGTAATAATCTGAAATAGCCTGTCTGAGAAACTCGTAGCCTCATAATCGGGATAGCCCTTGAAGGTTTCCTTGTGAGCAAGATCCTCTGCGCCCTTTTTCATTGCCTCAACAACAACAGGAGCAAGCGGAAGGGTTACATCACCGATACCAAGCTTGATAACCTTTTTATCGGGATGAGCCGCAATATATGCATTTGTCTTTTTGCAACATCTGCAAAAAGATAGTTAGGAACGAGATTGTCAAAATTTCTGTTAATCTTCATTAAAATCAGTCCTTTAAATCTGAAAGTTAAGTGGAAAAATCAATTACTTTTCAAGTGATGCCTTAATAAATTCTCTGAAAAGCGGATGAGCACGGTTCGGGCGTGACTTGAACTCGGGGTGATACTGAACAGCAACAAAGAAACGGTTGTCGGGAACTTCAACAGCCTCAACAAGAAGTCCGTTAGGTGAAGTACCTGTAATCTTCATGCCTGCATTTTCAATTTCCTCTCTGAAATCGTTATTGAACTCATAACGATGACGGTGACGCTCGGAAATTTCATGCTGACCGTAAGCCTTAGCCATAAGCGAATCAGGCTTGATAACACACGGATATGCACCAAGACGCATTGTGCCGCCCATATCCTCAATGCCCTCCTGTTCAGGCATAAGGTCAATAACATTATGCTTGCCCTCCGGTGTAAACTCACCGCTGTTGGCATCAGCATAGCCGAGAACATCTCTTGCGTATTCGATTACTGCAGTCTGCATACCGAGGCAGATTCCGAGATACGGAATATCATGCTCACGGGCATATTTTGCAGCCATAATCTTACCTTCGATACCTCTGTTACCGAAGCCGCCCGGGACAAGAATACCGTCAACATCACCGAGAAGCTCGTCAACCTTGTACTTTGTGAGAAGTTCGCAGTCAACCCACTTGATTTCAACATCGGCGGAATTTTCATAGCCACCGTGACGAAGTGCCTCTGCAACAGAAAGATATGCGTCATGGAGAGCAACATACTTACCGCAAAGAGCAATTGTACATTTCTTTGTACGATTGTTGATACGGCTAAGCATTTCTTCCCACTCGGAAAGGTCAGGCTTTTTGTCTGTTACAATATTGAGCTCACGACATACAACATTTGAGAAATTGCTCTTTTCAAGCATAAGAGGTGCCTGATAAAGCGTTGGGAGAGTAATATTTTCGATTACACAATCCGGCTTTACATTGCAGAAAAGTGCAATCTTGTTGAAAATACTCTCCTCAAGAGGTTCGTCACAACGAAGAACGATGATATCGGGATTGATACCGAGTGAACGAAGCTCTTTTACAGAATGCTGTGTCGGCTTTGATTTGTGTTCCTCACTGCCCTTGATATAGGGAACGAGAGTTACATGAATAAAGATGCTGTTCTCTCTGCCGACTTCAAGAGATACCTGACGGATAGCCTCAAGGAACGGCTGGCTTTCGATATCGCCCACCGTACCGCCGATTTCCGTAATTACAACATCGGCATTGGTCTTTTCACCTACATTGTAGATAAAAGACTTGATTTCATTTGTGATGTGAGGAATTACCTGAACTGTCTTACCGAGGTAGTCGCCGTGACGCTCCTTTTCAAGAACATTTGAGTAAACCTTACCTGTTGTGAGGTTTGAATACTTGTTAAGGTCCTCATCAATAAAACGCTCATAATGGCCGAGGTCGAGGTCGGTTTCTGCACCGTCCTCCGTTACATATACCTCGCCGTGCTGATACGGGCTCATTGTACCCGGATCGACATTGATATACGGGTCAAGCTTTTGAGCAACAATCTTGAGCCTCTTGCCTTTAAAAGTCTGCCGAGAGATGCGGCTGTGATACCCTTGCCAAGGCCGGATACGACACCGCCTGTTACAAATATATATTTTTTATTTTTCTTATGTTCGGTTATCTCCACGATTACACCTCAACTTCGCCTTCAAATACTTTTTCCGCATTACCTGTCATATATACCGTTTCATCAGTATAGTTGATAATAAGATCGCCGCCCTTGAGCTTAATCTTGATGTCTTCGCCCTTTTTGCAGAAACCGTTTTCACAAGCGGCAACCGCAACGGCACAAGCGCCTGTACCGCAAGCCCATGTTTCGCCTGAGCCACGCTCCCACACTCTCATCTTGATTGTATGGTCATCGAGAACTGTTACAAATTCTGTATTCACTCTTTCAGGGAAAAGCTTATCGTTTTCAAACTCCGGTCCTACGGTTTCAATGTCAAGATTATCAATATCGTCCATGAATACCACGCAGTGAGGATTGCCCATTGATACGCAGGTGATGTTATAGTTCTTGCCTGCAATTTCAACAGGTCTGTCAACAACCTTGTCACCGTCGAGAACAACAGGAATTTCCTTCGGTTCAAGAATAGCCTTGCCCATATCAACTCTGAGGCGGTTAACCTTTCCGCCTGAAGTATAAGCCTTGAGTTTCTTGATGCCGCTGAGTGTTTCAATTGTAATTTCGTCTTTTTCGTTGATATCAACCATACCGTGGTCATAGAGGAACTTACCTACGCAACGGATACCGTTACCGCACATCTTACCCTCTGAACCGTCAAGGTTGTACATTTTCATCTTTGCATCTGCAACCTTTGAAGGACAAACAAGAATAATACCGTCGCCGCCGATACCGAAATGTCTGTCGGAAAGTCTTACGGCAAGCGCTTCGGGGTTGCTGATTTCCTGATCAAAAGTGCTGCAATAGATATAGTCATTGCCTATACCCTGCATCTTAGTGAATTTTAACATAAGCTTTTCCTCTCTCATGTGGTTAATGTCGATAAGCTCCGTGCTGTGCTGTGAATAGTGGCTCTTGAGGCAATCTGCAAGTGCATTTGCCGTATCAAGAGATGTAAGACACGGAATATTTCTTTCAACAGTCTTACGACGGATTTTAACAGAATCTCTTGAAGGAATTCTGCCCTTTGCAGATGTTGAAATAACATACTGAATCTTACCCGATTCAATGAGTGTAAGAGTATTGTTTGTCTTGGACTCGTGAATTTTCTTTACGCTTACGGCATCGATACCATACTTCTTGAGTACATCCGCTGTACCCTCTGTTGCGTAGATTCTGAATCCGAGGTCGTAGTATTTCTTTGCGATTTCACCGATTTCAGCCTTATCCGAATTACGGACTGTGATGAACACACCGCCCTTTTTCTTCATCTTGTAGCCTGCACCGATGAGTCCCTTATAGAGAGCCTCCTCAAGTGTGCCTGCAACACCGAGAACTTCACCTGTTGACTTCATCTCGGGGCCGAGGTGGTTATCAACATTGATAAGCTTTTCAAAGCTGAATACGGGAACCTTAACCGCAATGTAAGGACTCTTTCTGTAAAGGCCTGTGCCGTAGCCCATATCTTTGAGCTTTTCACCGAGCATTGCTCTTGTTGCAAGGTCAACCATAGGAACGCCTGTTACCTTACTGATGTAAGGGATTGTTCTTGAAGAACGGGGATTTACCTCGATAACATAGAGTTCGTCTTTATAGATAAGGTACTGAATGTTTACAAGTCCCTTTGTACGGAGTTCGATTGCAAGGTTCTTTGAGCTTTCAATAATAATCTGAGTCATTCTGTCTGAGAGATTCCATGCCGGATAAACCGCAATTGAGTCGCCCGAGTGAACACCGGCACGCTCGATATGCTCCATAATACCCGGAATAAGAATATCTTCACCGTCACAAATGGCGTCAACTTCAAGCTCTGTACCCTGAAGGTACTTATCAATAAGAATCGGATTTTCAATATTCTGTGCAAGAATGATTGCCATATACTCTTTGACATCATCTTCGTTGAATGCAATAATCATATTCTGACCGCCGAGAACATATGACGGACGGAGAAGAACAGGATAACCGATTTTGTCTGCAACATCGAGAGCCTCGTCTGTTGTCATAACCGTTACGCCACGGGGACGCTTGATATGATACTTTTCAAGAAGCTCGTCAAAACGCTCTCTGTCCTCTGCCATATCAATGGCATCGTATGATGTGCCGAGAATATTTACACCGTTGTCGCTGAGGAACTTTGTAAGCTTAATTGCTGTCTGTCCGCCGAATGCAACAACTACACCGAACGGATTCTCTGTTTTTATTATGCCCATAACATCTTCGGTTGTGAGCGGTTCAAAATAAAGTCTGTCGGCTGTGTCAAAGTCTGTTGATACTGTTTCAGGGTTGTTGTTTACGATAACAACATCGTAGCCTGCTTTTTTGAGCGCCCATACGCAGTGAACAGACGCATAGTCAAATTCGATACCCTGACCGATTCTGATAGGACCTGAACCGAATACGATAACTGTTTTCTTATCGCTCTTCTGCTCTCTGATGAATTCCTCAGCTTCATTTTCCTTATCAAATGTTGAATAGAAGTAAGGAGTTTCAGCCTCAAATTCTGCGGCGCAGGTATCAACCATTTTATAAACAGGAACAAGCGGATTTTCAACCTTCCTGCCTGTGATTTTTTCAATTGTTCTGTCAAGGAATCCCTTGTTCTTGGCACGAACATAGAGATCCTCCGTAAGCTCGCCGTTCTTGAGTTCGTTTTCAACGGCAATAAGATTTTTGAGCTTTTCAAGGAACCACTCGTCAATGAGAGTGATGTTGTGAATCTGTTCTACTGTTATGCCTCTCTTGAGAGCCTCATATACGCAGAAGATTCTTCTGTCATCGCAAACGCTGAGTCTGTCATAAACCGATGCGTTTGAAAGCTCTGCAAATTCCTTATCATTGAGAGTATCGTGAGAAATCTCGGCACCTCTTACGGCTTTCATAATAGCCTGCTCAAATGTCGGAGCAATAGCCATAACCTCGCCTGTTGCCTTCATCTGAGTACCGAGTGTTCTCTTTGCATATACAAATTTATCGAAAGGCCATTTCGGGAATTTTACAACAACATAGTCAAGCGCCGGCTCAAAGCAAGCGTATGTTGTACCTGTAACGGCATTCTTGATTTCATTAAGTGTGTAACCGATAGCAATTTTAGCGGCAACCTTTGCAATAGGATAACCTGTTGCCTTTGACGCAAGTGCCGATGAACGTGATACACGGGGATTAACCTCGATAACCGCATATTCAAATGTTTCGGGGTTGAGTGCGAACTGGCAGTTACAACCGCCCTCTACCTTAAGTGCAGAGATAATGTTGAGAGCCGCACTTCTGAGCATCTGATATTCCTTGTCGGCAAGTGTTACCGTAGGAGCGATAACGATTGAGTCGCCTGTGTGAACGCCTACAGGATCGAAGTTTTCCATTGAGCAGACAGTAATAACATTTCCGTCGCTGTCACGCATAACCTCAAACTCGATTTCCTTCCAACCTGAGATACATTTTTCAACAAGCACCTGTGTAATAGGAGAAAGCTCAAGACCGTTTGATGTGATTTCACGAAGCTCTTCCTCGTTATCGACAATACCGCCGCCTGTACCGCCGAGTGTGAATGCAGGACGGATAATTACAGGATAACCGATTTCATCGGCAAACTTAACAGCTGATTCAACATCTGTAACAACAAGCGAAGGAATAACAGGCTGACCTATTTCAATCATTGTGTCCTTAAAAAGCTGTCTGTCCTCTGCCTTGTCGATTGTTTCGGGGTTTGCACCGAGAAGCTGAACATTGTATTTATCAAGGAAGCCCTCTTTTGCAAGCTGCATTGAAAGGGTAAGACCCGTCTGACCGCCGAGGGTTGAAAGAAGGCTGTCAGGGCGTTCCTTTTTGATGATTCTCTTAACTGTTTCAAGCGTCAACGGCTCAATGTAGATTTTATCAGCCATTGCGTTATCAGTCATAATTGTAGCAGGGTTTGAGTTTACGAGAATAACCTCAAGTCCTTCTTCTTTAAGCGCACGGCAAGCCTGTGTGCCTGCATAGTCAAATTCGGCAGCCTGACCGATTACGATAGGGCCCGAACCGATTACCATAACTCGTTTGATATTCTTTTTGAGTGGCATATAATCATTCCTCGTTCAAGTAATTATTGTATCTGTTCTTATGCTGAATAGTAATCCGAATTTCGGACTCTTATTTTTTGTTGTTCTTCATCAATTCAATAAAACGGTCAAATAAAAATGCTGTATCGTGAGGACCGCCGCAAGCTTCCGGATGGAACTGAACCGAGAAAGCAGGCATATTTGTGTAGTTTACGCCCTCGCAGGTGTTATCATTACCGTTTACAAAGCTTACTTTGCCGTTTTCGGGCATACTGTCGCTTACAACAGCGTAGCCGTGGTTCTGTGATGTAATGTAAACTCTGCCTGTTTCAACCTCTTTTGCAGGCTGGTTTGCACCTCTGTGACCGTACTTGAGCTTTTCTGTTTTTGCACCCTGTGAAAGTGCAAGGAGCTGGTGACCGAGACATATACCGAAGGTCGGGATCCCGAAGTCACAAAGCTTTTTGAGCTCTGCAATAATCTCTGTGTTGTCCGAAGGATCTCCCGGTCCGTTTGAAAGCATTACGCCGTCGGGATTCATAGCCTTAATTTCATCCGCTGTTGTGTGGGCGGGAACGACTGTAAGGTTACAGCCTCTCTTAACAAGCTCTCTGCCGATGTTATGCTTTGCGCCAAAATCCATAAGCACAACATTGAGGTCGCCGTTTTCAGCGTCAAAATGCTCTTTTTCTTTTATAGTAGTGCTTTCAACAGCCTCTGTAATAACATAGTTCTTAATCTCGTCAAGTTCTTCCTTTGTTACATCGGGAGAATAGGAGATTTTGCAGTTCAGAACACCGTATTCACGCACAATTCTTGTGAGCGCACGGGTGTCAATTCCGTAAATGCCGGGAATTCCCGACTCTTTTAAAAAAGGTGTCAAGATCACCCTCACAACGGAAGTTTGAAGGAACTTGGCACCATTCTCGTACAATATAACCTTTCAGCGACGGAGAGTCACTCTCAAAATCGGCAGGGATAACACCATAGTTGCCGATTAAAGGGAATGTCTGAATAACCACCTGACCGTAATAGCTGGGGTCGGTGAGTGTTTCAAGATAACCTGTCATTGCTGTAGTAAAAACAAGTTCTCCCGTAGTTTCTTTTTCGGCACCAAACGCCTTGCCCTCAAAAACTGTTCCGTTTTCAAGGATTAAGTATGCCGCACGGCTCATAAAAACACATTCCTTTCAATAAACTAAAAAAATTGCAGTCAGTTCTCATATGTTCTGATAACCTGCTTTGCAACCTCAAGCTTGCTTGTTCTGAGATCCATAGCCTGTTTTTCAAGATAGCGATGCGCCTGATCTTCGGACATATTAAGGCAGGTAATAAGCAGGAACTTTGCTCTGTTTATTATCTTCATATCCGCAACCATATGCTTGAGCTTTTCATTTTCCTCAATCACACGGAACATACGCATCTTAAAACATTCCGTAAACTGCAAAAAGTGGTGAAACAGGTGCTTGTTTACGGGCTTTGCAATAACAAGAACACCGTGCTCCGTAAGTGCGTCATTCACATAATCCGCATTACGCTGCGGAACGATAATCACAACACTTGAACGGGTTGTTCCGGCAAAGTACTTTGAAAGCTCAATGCCGTTTTCCTTTTCAAGCGGTGCATTGACGCAGATGAGGTCAAAAACCTCACCATTTGCAAGCTCCTTAGCCTCCTGTGAGGTTTGGCAGACGGAAATCTCCGTATAGCCTTCGCTTCCGAGCAATTGTGACAAAGAAACGGCACTCTGTTCAGAGTGTGAAATCAACAAAGCATTTTTCAAGAACCTCACCACCGCATATTGTTTCATTCATCTTATTATTTTACAAGATTAACCCCTATTGTTATTTACTTAAAGGAATTATGACAATATTTTTTACAATTTTGTAAAAACATTTTCATTGCAAATTTGTTTTACACTTTTCAACATTTTTCGAGCTTTACAACAAATTGTCTTTTCATTATTATTTATGGTTTTAAGCTGTATAATTCAAATATCCTTCATAGTGTAAACTTTGATTTTTGACACTATATATAGTATAGAGCCAAAACACCCCGAACAGCTATTGCCGTTCGGGGCGTCTCGGTTTATGTGAATTAAAAAGGATAGGTTAATTAAGCTATTGGGGATTATTCAATATCCTGCATAGCGTCGTAGCCTGTTTCGCCTGTTCTAACCTTAACAACATCTTCAACATCATAGATAAAGATTTTGCCGTCACCGATGTGACCTGTGTAAAGTGCCTTAACAGCCGCATCAACAACTGCCTTTACAGGAACCTTGCAAACTACGATTTCAACCTTCATCTTAGGAAGGAGGTTACTTTCAATAGCAACACCACGGTAATACTCTGCTTTACCCTTCTGAGCACCGCAACCGAGTACCTGAGATACTGTCATACCTGTGATGCCGAGCTTATCCATTTCTTCTTTAAGAGCTTCAAGCTTTGACTGCTTGAGAAGAATGTCAATCTTAGTAATCTTTGTTCCGTCGGTAGCCATATCATACTTGCCGGCAAGCTGAACGGGAACTGCCTGAGTTACAGGAACATTGCTGTCAACATCAAATGTTTCATCAAGTGAAGCTGTACCGACACCGATTGGCATAAAGTCTGCATATGCGCTGATAAGACCGTGCTCGCAGATATCGAGGCCCTTCATTTCTTCATCCTTTGTAACACGAAGACCTACTGTCTTTTTGATGATTGTGAATACGATAATCATGCAAACAACTGTCCAAGCTACGATTGTAACAATACCGAGAGCCTGCTTACCAAGCTGAGCAAAGCCACCGCCGTAGAAAAGGCCTGTGATGCCGTTCTGACCGTTACCTGTTGCGAAAAGACCTACTGCAAGGCCGCCCCACATACCGTTTACGCCGTGTACCGAGAATGCGCCGACAGGATCATCTATTTTAAGCTTGATATCAACAAATTCAACTGCTACTACGATGAGGATACCTGAAACGATACCGATAACTGCTGCGCCGATTGCGTCAACATCTGCACAACCTGCCGTGATTGCTACAAGACCTGCGAGTGATGCGTTAAGACACATTGAAACATCAGGCTTGCCGTTCTTGATCCATGTAAAGAGCATGTTGTTACTGTTGCAACTGCCGGAGCAATTGTTGTTGTAAGAAGAATCTGACCGAGACGAGCGCCGTCTTCAGCAGCGGCACCGTTAAAGCCGTACCATGCAAACCAAAGAATGAATACACCGAGAGCACCGAGTGTGATGCTGTGACCGGGGATAGCGTTTACCTTGCCGTTCTTGCCGTATTTACCGATACGGGGTCCGAGAATGATTGCGCCGACAAGTGCCGAGATACCGCCGACCATATGAATTACGATTGAACCTGCAAAGTCGATACAGCCGAGCTGTGCAAGCCAACCCTGACCGTTCCAAACCCAACCTGCTTCAATCGGGTAAACAACGAGTGAAATAATTGCGCTGTAAACACAGTATGCCGAGAATTTTGTACGCTCTGCCATAGCACCTGAAACGATAGTAGCTGCTGTAGCACAGAATACAAGCTGGAATACGAATGAGTTCCAATCAAAGTTCATCCAGTCTGTGAACATATTGAGGTTGGGAACACCGATGAATCCTGCAACATAGTCCTCAGACATCATAAGTCCGAAGCCTAACAAGCTGAATACAACCGTACCGATACAAAAGTCCATCAGGTTTTTCATAATGATGTTACCTGCGTTTTTAGCTCTTGTAAAACCGGTTTCAACCATTGCGAATCCGCACTGCATAAAGAACACGAGTAATGCGCCGATCATAAACCAGACGCCTGTGCCTCCGTAAATTAGTTCTGCCATATAAATCTCTCCTTTTATCAAAATAACAAAAACGCGTGGAGTTGACAGTTTAATTCTGTCAATCACACGCCGTTGTGTTACCTGTTATACAATATAAATAATGTTATTTAGTATAAATAGAGGTTCTATCAATCACACACCGAAAAGAAGTTCGCCGTATGAAGGATAAGGCCAGTATTCCGAAGCTGTTTCTGTTTCCATTGCGTCACCGACAGCTCTGAGTTCCTGCATAAGTGCAAATACTGTTTCTCTGTAGTACTTAGCATACTTGAGGTTGTCATCGCTGTAGTCGCTTGCCTTGATAACAGCCTCTTCAAGCTCTGCAGTTTTCTTTGAGAAACATACAAGTTTGTTTGAAAGGCTTGTAATAAGGTCTTCCTCAACACTTGTAGGAATAGCGTCTGAAAGTGCCTTCTTGGCAAGTGCTGTATCCGTAAGATCTCTTACATATGATGTAACGGCAGGAAGAATGTTCTTCTTAGCATATCAATCATTGTGAGAGCCTCAATGTTAATCTGCTTAGAATAGCTTTCAAGCTCAATTTCATATCTTGCACGGATTTCGTCTGCCGAGCAAATCTTATTCTTAACAAAGAGGTCAACATTCTTCTTGTCAAGGAAGTGTTCCATTGCGTCAGGAAGTGACTTGAGGTTAAGAAGTCCTCTTCTTTCAGCCTCTTCAACCACTCGGGAGCGTAGTTGTTGCCGTTGAAGATAATGTTCTGATGCTCTGTGAATACTTTCTTAACAAGAGCCTTGATAGCTGCGTCCATATCATCCGCATCTTTAAGCTCATCGTAGAACTCTGAAAGTTCTTCGGCTACCATAGTGTTGAGCATATAGTTAGGACAGGCAATGTTAAGTGAAGAACCAAGTGCTCTGAATTCAAACTTGTTACCTGTAAATGCAAAAGGTGATGTACGGTTACGGTCTGATGTATCTTTCATAAAGTCAGGAAGAACATCAACACCTGTTCTCATCTTCTGCTTACCCTTGCTTACATATTCTCTGTCATTGATGATTGAATCAACGAGTTCGCGAGGTCATCACCAAGATACATTGAAATGATTGCAGGCGGTGCTTCGTTAGCACGAGACGGTGGTCGTTACCTGCCGATGCAACCGTGATTCTGAGAAGATCCTGATACTCGTGAACAGCCTTTACAACTGCTGCAAGGAAAAGCTGGAACTGAAGGTTGTTTTCAGGAGTCTTGCCGGGATCAAGAAGGTTTTCGCCTGTGTTGGTTGAAATTGACCAGTTGTTGTGCTTACCGGAACCGTTAACACCTGCGAACGGCTTTTCGTGAAGAAGACAAACAAGACCGTGTCTTTCGGCAACCTTCTTCATAACTTCCATTGTAAGCTCGTTGTGGTCGGTTGCAATGTTTGTTGTTGTGAAGATAGGAGCAAGCTCGTGCTGTGAAGGAGCAACTTCGTTATGCTTTGTCTTTGCAAGGATACCGAGTTTCCAGAGTTCCTCGTCAAGGTCTTTCATATAAGCAGCAACTCTTGTCTTGATTGCACCGAAGTAATGGTCGTCAAGTTCCTGTCCTTTAGGAGCTTTTGCACCGAAAAGTGTTCTGCCTGTATAAATAAGATCCTCTCTCTGATCGTAAGCGTCCTTATCAATAAGGAAGTATTCCTGCTCCGGACCTACTGTTGTTGTAACTCTTGTAACATTTTCTTTGCCGAGAAGATGAAGAATCTTTACAGCCTCTGTATTAATTCTCTCCATTGAACGAAGAAGAGGAGTTTTCTTATCGAGAACCTCGCCTGTATAAGAACAGAATGCTGTAGGAATGTAAAGTGTTCCGTCCTTAACGAATGCATATGATGTCGGATCCCATGTTGTATAGCCTCTTGCTCGAATGTGGCACGAATACCGCCGCTTGGGAAAGAAGAAGCATCAGGCTCGCCCTTTACAAGCTCTTTACCTGAGAACTCCATGATAACCTGACCTTCACCGTTCGGTGCGATAAAGCTGTCATGCTTTTCGGCTGTGATACCTGTCATCGGCTGGAACCAGTGTGTGTAGTGGGTACAGCCCATTTCAACTGCCCAGTCCTTCATAGCAGCCGCAACAACATTTGCAACGCTGAGGTCAAGCGGTTCACCGTTCTGGATTGTCTTTTTCAAAGCCTTGTAAGTTGACTTTGGAAGTCTTTCCTGCATCTTCTGATCATTAAATACCATGCTGCCAAAAATTTCGGGAACTTTTGCCATTTTAATTCTCTCCTATCCATTTTGAAAATAAATTTTAATGGTCTGATTTTTGCTTTATAAAAACAGAAAAGGACACTGTAAGCCTCAGCTCACAGCGCCCTTTGCTGTCTTTGATGTTGTTAGTATATTCCACTTTTGCGAATTTGTCAATACATTTTTTGAAAAAAGTTTTGAAATTGCAAGTTTTATTAAATTTCCTGCAAAATTAAGCTGAAATACCAATAAGAGTTGCATATTTTCTACAGCAATCGCAGTAAAATGAAAGTTTTACCCTTAAAAGTTGCAATTTTCCTCTATTTTCCCTTGACAAAGCACAATGTATAGTTATATAATCTAAGTGCTGATTTTTCTTGATCAACGATGACAGGGCATTTCAGAACATCAGCCGACCTGCACATTCACCTTTGCAGGATATAGCACAGGCTGAGCATAGCGGTTTTACCGCTGAGAAGAGATTGGGCATTTTACAATTACATATATATGATTGATTATTAACCGGCAGAACATTAATTGCCACTTTGAACCGATAAGTTTACGAAAGCAAACTTCCTTTTACATATATATGCATATAAAAAGTCCGCTGAATAATTTTTGTGATTAACAGGAAAGGGTGATCATTAATGGAACAGACAGTCAGAGAAAACAACAAGACTCTGTATTCTCCGAAGTTTGAACATGATAACTGCGGTATCGGAGCTGTTGTTAATATTAAGGGTATCAAGTCACACGACACCGTGGCAAACGCTCTGACAATTGTTGAAACTCTCGAACACAGAGCAGGTAAGGATGCCGAAGGCAAAACAGGTGACGGCGTAGGTATTCTTCTCCAGATTTCACACAAATTTTTTAAGAAGGCAGCTGCTGAAATCGGCATTAAGCTCGGTTCCGAAAGAGATTACGCTGTAGGTATGTTCTTCTTCCCTCAGAATGAGCTTGCAAGAAATCAGGCAAAGAAGATGTTTGAAATCATTGCAGAAAAAGAAGGTCTTACAGTTCTCGGTTGGAGAAATGTTCCTTCAAGGCCCGAGGTCCTCGGTCACAGAGCTGTTGAATGTATGCCTGCAATTATGCAGTGCTTTATCAAAAGACCTCACGGTGTAAAAAGAGGCCTTCCGTTCGACAGAAAGCTCTATGTTGCAAGAAGAGTTTTTGAACAGAGTAATGAAGACACATATGTAGTTTCGCTTTCAAGCAGAACTATTGTATATAAAGGTATGTTCCTTGTCGGCGATCTCCGTAACTTCTTCCTTGATCTTCAGGACGAGGATTACGAGTCTGCAATCGCTATGGTTCACTCCCGTTTTTCAACCAACACAAATCCAAGCTGGCAGAGAGCTCATCCTAACAGAATGATTGTTCACAACGGTGAAATCAACACAATCAGAGGCAACGCTGACAAGATGCTTGCCCGTGAGGAAACAATGCGTTCGGAGCATCTCAAGGGCGACCTTGACAAGGTTATCCCTGTTGTAAACACAGAGGGTTCAGACTCTGCAATGCTTGATAACACACTTGAATTTCTCGTAATGAGCGGTATGGAGCTTCCTCTTGCCGTTATGATTACAATTCCGGAGCCGTGGGATAATAACGGCACAATGAGCCAGAAGAAAAAGGACTTCTATCAGTATTATGCAACAATGATGGAGCCGTGGGACGGTCCTGCGTCAATCCTTTTCTCTGACGGTGACATTATGGGTGCGGTTCTTGACCGTAACGGTCTGCGTCCGTCAAGATATTACATCACGGATGACGGCAACCTCATTCTTTCATCGGAAGTCGGCGCACTTCCTATTGATCCCGCAAAGATTGTTACAAAGGAAAGACTTCGCCCGGGCAAAATGCTTCTTGTCGATACGGTTCAGGGCAGACTCATTGATGACGATGAACTCAAAGAGTATTATGCGTCAAAACAGCCTTACGGCGAATGGCTCGACAGTAATCTTGTTTGTCTTAAAGACCTCAAAATTCCTAATATGAAGGTTGAGGAGCATTCATATAAAGAAAGACAAAAACTCCAGAAGGCTTTCGGATATACCTACGAAGATGTTATGACATCAATCCTTCCTATGGCAAAAAACGGCACAGAGTCAATTGCCGCAATGGGTACAGACAGTCCGCTTGCAGTTCTTTCAAAAGAACCGCAGCCGCTTTTCAACTACTTCAAACAGCTCTTTGCACAGGTTACAAACCCGCCGATTGACGCAATCCGTGAGGAAGTTGTAACATCAACAACAATTTATATCGGCGAGGACGGCAACATCCTTGAGGAGCGTCCCGAAAACTGCAAGGTTATGAAGATTCACAACCCGATTCTTACATCAACCGATATTCTCAAAATCAAGAATATGCACATTCCGGGCTTTAAGGTTGCGGTTATCCCGATTCTCTACTACAAGAACACAAGACTTTCAAAGGCTGTTAAGCGACTTTTCATTGAAGCTGACAAGGCTTACAATGACGGTGCAAATATTCTTATCCTCTCCGACAGAGGAGTTGACGAAAACCATCTTGCAATTCCGTCACTTCTTGCAGTATCCGCTCTTCATCAGCACCTTGTTGCAACAAAGAAGAGAACTTCACTTGCAATGATACTTGAAAGCGGTGAGCCGAGAGAAGTTCATCATTTTGCAACACTTCTCGGCTACGGTGCAAGTGCAATCAATCCGTATCTTGCTCAGGAAACAATTCACGAGCTTATCGGTGATGACCTTCTTGACAAGGACTACTACGCAGCAGTTGACGATTACAACAGCGCAGTTCTCCACGGCATCGTAAAGATTGCGTCAAAAATGGGTATTTCAACAATCCAGTCATATCAGGGCTCACAGATTTTTGAGGCTATCGGTATCGGCAAGGATGTTATTGACGAATACTTCACAGGCACGGTCAGCAGAATCGGCGGTATCACAATCAAGGATATCGAAAAGAATGTTGACAAACTTCACACAGCGGCATTTGATCCGCTTGACCTCGGTGTAAGCGACGAGCTTGAATCCCGTGGTTCACACAAATTCAGAAGCGGCAAAGAGGAACACCTCTACAATCCGCAGACTATATATATGCTCCAGCAGGCAACAAGAACAGGCGACTATGAGCTTTACAAAAAGTATTCTCATATGATTTCCGAAGAAATGGATCCTGTAAACATCAGAGGTCTTTTCGACTTCAACTTTGCGGAAACTCCTGTTCCGCTTGATGAGGTTGAAAGCGTTGATTCAATCGTAAAGCGTTTCAAGACAGGCGCTATGTCCTACGGTTCAATCTCACAGGAGGCTCACGAAACACTTGCGATTGCAATGAATCAGCTTCACGGCAAGTCAAACTCAGGTGAGGGCGGTGAAAGCTTGAACGACTTCTCACAAAAGGACAGAAGGTTGACAGATGTTCTGCAATCAAGCAGGTTGCATCAGGTCGTTTCGGTGTTACATCAAGATACCTCACATCTGCAAACGAAATTCAGATTAAAATGGCTCAGGGTGCAAAGCCGGGCGAAGGCGGACATCTTCCGGGCAAAAAGGTTTATCCCTGGATTGCAAAAACCCGTCATTCAACACCCGGTGTATCGCTCATCTCTCCCCCACCGCACCACGACATTTACTCAATTGAGGACCTTGCACAGCTTATCTACGACCTCAAAAATTCTAACAAAGACGCAAGAATCTCTGTTAAGCTCGTTTCGGAATGCGGTGTAGGTACGGTTGCCGCAGGCGTTGCAAAAGCAGGTGCAGGCGTAATCCTTATTTCAGGTTATGACGGCGGTACAGGCGCTGCTCCGAGAAACTCAATCTACAATGCAGGTCTGCCGTGGGAACTCGGTCTTGCCGAGGCTCATCAGACACTCATTATGAACGACCTTCGTAACAAGGTTGTTATTGAAACCGACGGTAAACTTATGAACGGCCGTGATGTTGCAATTGCGCAATGCTCGGTGCAGAGGAATTTGGTTTTGCAACTGCTCCGCTTGTAACTCTCGGTTGTGCAATGATGAGAGTATGTAACCTTGATACCTGCCCATTCGGTGTTGCCACACAGAACCCCGAGCTCAGAAAAAGATTCTGCGGCAAGCCCGAATATGTAATAAACTTTATGAAGTTTGTAGCAAGCGAACTTCGTGAATATATGTCAAAGCTCGGTGTAAAAACCGTTGATGAGCTTGTCGGAAGAATTGACCTCATCAAGAGAAAAGAAGGCATCACAGGACAGGCTGCCGAGGTTGACCTTTCTAACATTCTTGATACAAACTTTGTTTCGGAAAAGGTTGAATACAACAAAAAGAGCCTTTATGATTTCAAGCTTGAATCAACACTTGACGAGAGAATCCTCTGCAAAGAATTTGCAAAGGTTCTTGCAAAAGGCACAAAGAAAAAGGTTGAAGTCAATGTTAAGAACACTGACCGTTCATTCGGTACAATCTTCGGTTCTGAGGTTACAAGAAAGCATTACAACAACCTTGATGACGATACATTTACAGTAGTCTGCAACGGTTCGGGCGGTCAGAGCTTTGGCGCATTCATTCCAAAGGGACTCACACTTGAACTTGTGGGCGACTCAAACGACTACTTCGGCAAGGGACTTTCAGGCGGTAAGCTGGTAGTTTATCCTCCGAAGGACTCAACATTTGACGCAGGTAACAACATCATCATCGGTAATGTTGCACTTTACGGCGCAACAAGCGGCAAGGCATTTATCAACGGTGTTGCAGGCGAGCGTTTCTGCGTAAGAAACTCAGGCGCAACAGCAGTTGTTGAGGGTGTCGGCGACCACGGTTGTGAATATATGACAGGCGGTCGGGTTGTTGTTATAGGCAAAACAGGCAAAAACTTTGCCGCAGGTATGTCCGGCGGTGTTGCCTATGTTCTTGATGAAGAAAGAGATCTATACACAAAGCTTAACAAGGAAATGGTTCACTTCTCGGAAGTATCCGAAAAGTACGATATAATCGAACTCAAGACGCTTATTGAAGAACATGTTGCAGCAACAGGTTCACAGAGAGGCAAGAAAATCCTTGATAACTTTGACGAGTATCTTCCGAAATTCAAGAAGATTATTCCGCACGACTACAAGAGAATGATGGCTGCAATTGCCGCTTATGAAGAAAAAGGTCTTACAAACGAGCAGGCACAGATTGAAGCTTTCTACGAAATTGTGAATAATAAATAAGGAGGGGATATTTATGGGAAAGCCAACAGGATTTATGGAATATAAGCGTGAGGATGCCCCGGCATACTCCGTAAAAGAAAGAATCAAAAATTTTGACGAATTTCACGATCCCCTCAGCAAAGAGGATCAGCAAAAACAGGGTGCAAGATGCATGGACTGCGGCGTGCCTTTCTGCCAGGCAGGAATGCAGATTGGTTCTGCGTTCTCAGGCTGTCCGCTTAACAACCTCATTCCCGAATGGAATGACCTCATCTACAAGGGCAACTGGGAACAGGCTTACAACCGTCTTAAAGTTACAAACAACTTCCCCGAATTCACATCCCGTGTATGTCCCGCTCTCTGTGAAAAGGCATGCACCTGCGGTGCAAACGGTGATGCTGTCAGCGTAAGAGCCAACGAATACGGAATCATTGAAAATGCCTATGAAGAAGGTCTTGCAGACGCAAGAATTCCAAAGGTAAGAACAGGCAAGAAAATTGCAATCATCGGTTCGGGTCCATCGGGACTTGCCGCTGCCGACCAGCTCAATCAGCGCGGTCACTCTGTAACGGTATTTGAACGCAATGACAGAGTAGGCGGTCTGCTTATGTACGGCATTCCGAATATGAAGCTTGAAAAAGATGTTATCGAACGCAAGATTAACATTATGGAAGAAGAAGGCGTAACCTTTGAAACCTGCTCAAATGTCGGCAAAGACATCAAGGCAAGCGAAATTCTCAAGGACTTTGACCGTGTAATCCTTGCTTGCGGTGCATCAAATCCGAGAGATATCAAAGTTCCCGGCAGAGAGGCTAACGGCATTCACTTTGCCGTTGACTTCCTCAAATCAACAACAAAGTCACTTCTTGACTGCAACCTCAGAGAGGGTACATTCATCAGCGCAAAAGGCAAGAATGTAATGGTAATCGGCGGTGGCGACACAGGTAACGACTGCGTCGGCACAAGCATCAGACACGGTGCAAAATCCGTTCTTCAGCTTGAAATGATGCCTAAACTTCCCGACACAAGAAGTGCCGATAACCCGTGGCCGCAATGGCCGAGAGTCTGCAAAACAGACTACGGTCAGGAAGAGGCTATTGAAGTTTACGGTCACGATCCACGAGTTTATCAGACAACCGTTAAGCAGTTCATTGCTGACAAAAACGGTAATCTTGTAGGTGCGGAGCTTGTTAAGCTCAAACCCGAAAAGGATGCTAAAACAGGCAGACTTATGATGAAAGAGGTTGAAGGCTCAGAATATAAGGTTGATGTTGAACTCGTACTCATTGCGGCAGGATTCCTCGGTAGTGAAAACTATGTAACCAAGGCATTCGGTGTTGAAACAAACGCAAGAACCAATGTTGCAACGGCAGAAGGCTCACACAAGACAAATGTTGAAAATGTATTTGTTACAGGCGATATGCACAGAGGACAGTCACTTGTTGTCTGGGCGATTCGTGAGGGCAGAGATGTTGCCAAAGAGGTTGACGAAAGCCTTATGGGATACACAAATCTTTAATTGATTACAAATAACCTGATAATCCTCATTTTTTCGATATACCGGTTAATAATCAGAAAGCGCAGGAGCGGATTTCCCTCCTGCGTTTTTCTTTGCCATTTAGGGTTTGTTTCTGTTGCATATCAATATGATTGATGATAAAATAAAGGATATATACAATGCAATAAAATGTGAGGAAATATTATGAGTAACAGACCTGAAACCAATAAACAAAGCTGTCCCGTTTACAAAAAATGCGGCGGTTGTCAACTGCAAAATCTGTCATATCCCGAACAGCTTGAATTCAAGCAGAGGAAAGTCGAAAAACTTCTCAAACGCTTTTGCACCGTTGAAAAAATTATCGGAATGAAAACTCCCTACCACTACCGCAACAAGGTTCAGGCGGCTTTTTATACGGACAAAAAGGGCAAAATCATTTCGGGTGTGTATCAGTCGGGCAGTCATCATGTTGTCGGAATTGACAGCTGTCAGACAGAGGATGTTATTGCCGACAAAATCATCGTTGCAGTACGCAAGCTCCTCCCCTCTTTCAGAATGACAACCTATAACGAGGACACAGGCAAAGGTTTTCTCCGTCACATTCTTGTAAAAAGAGGCTTTGCGACAAATCAGATTATGCTTGTACTTGTGACAGGTACACCTGTTTTTCCGTCAAAAAACAATTTTGTAAAAGCGATTCTGAAACAGTTTCCCGAAATCACAACCATTGTGCAAAATATAAACCCCTACCGCACCAACCTTGTACTCGGTGACAATCAGAAAGTGCTGTACGGCAAGGGTTATATTGAGGATATTCTCTGCGGTTGCAGGTTCAGAATTTCTCCGAAAAGCTTTTACCAAATTAACCCCGTTCAAACCGAAGTTTTGTACGGCAAAGCAATTGAATTTGCAAATCTCAAAGGCAACGAAACCGTGCTTGACACCTACTGCGGAATCGGCACAATCGGCATAATTGCCGCCAAAAACGGTGCAGGCAATGTTATCGGCGCAGAACTTAACGGCGATGCGTGAGGGATGCAATCGTAAACGCAAGAGCAAATAATCTGAAAAATATCCGTTTCTACAAAGCCGATGCGGGCGAGTTCATGAGAGAAGCTGCAGACGAGGACGAAAAGCCCGATGTTGTGTTCATGGATCCGCCAAGAGCCGGAAGTGACCGAAAATTTCTCGACTCACTAATCAAAATGTCTCCGAAAAAGGTTGTCTATGTTTCCTGCAACCCCGAAACATTGGCAAGAGATTTAGCCTACCTAACCCAAAACAGCCCCTACAAAGCCCAAAAAATCCAACCCGTAGATATGTTCCCCCACACAGCACACATCGAGACCGTAGTCTTGATGTCAAGAAAATAATTAAGCAATATAAAATTCGGCTTGTTTGCTGACTTTTGCAGCAGTTTAAATTATACGCACAACTGCTGCAAATGCTTGGCTGTATCTTGCGAAAACATATCCGCTAATGTTAGGTATCTAAACAGCACAAAACAATTCGAATTAGATGCAGTGGCTCTGTTTTTATCGGGGTACCCCAACTATTGACAATGAGTCTGCTTAGTTAGCTTTTTGATAGATAACTGTTAGACAAACAGATTTTCAGAGGGGGTTTATCTCTAATGAACGCAAAAGAAAAACGCCCTAAACATCAGCGTTTAAGGCGTTTTTTAAGCTTGGTGGGAGAAGATGGATTCGAACCATCGAAGCGAAACGCAACAGATTTACAGTCTGCCCCCTTTGGCCACTCGGAATTCTCCCCTATCAAGTTTTTCAAAAATCAAAGCCTACTGCCTAAACAGTAGGTTCAATGGAGCTGGTGGACGGACTTGAACCCCCGACCTGCTGATTACAAATCAGCTGCTCTACCAACTGAGCTACACCAGCGAATCTAGCATTTGCTCTCGCATTCACTCTTTTAATTTCGAGTGCTTATATAATATATCACATTCTTCATC